>Ga0307507_10010809_pt1 | contig 11676 bp, 3 predicted proteins | sample 7_EM_MG_FD_207223 | JGI IMG/M metagenome (GOLD analysis project Ga0307507, IMG submission 207223) | Populus trichocarpa ectomycorrhiza microbial communities from riparian zone in the Pacific Northwest, United States - 7_EM | ecosystem: Host-associated > Plants > Roots > Unclassified | place...
AGCTAAACCTATAAAACACTAAAACAGTTGAAACGTACCAGGTTTGTTTTATATGAAACGCGCACAGTTGAAACGTTTTAGTACCGCATGAAACGTATTGAAACCGGTACGTTTCTATACAACCCTGATAACTATAATATAGTCTAAAGCCCGATAACGTTTTAAACACCCTCCTTTTTACACTAGAGCCTATAAGATAGATATCTATAAGTAAAATAAAGAAATTAGACCGCTTCTTTGCTCTAGAAGTATAAATTATACTAGTAATAGTATATGCCCGCTTAACTAAAATGTCCTAAGCCCCTGCCTTCTGACCTCCCGCTAAATAACTTGCTCTGTGTGCGCGCTAGTTACTAAGCAGCTGTAGTAAAGTTGCATGCCATATTAGGGTAATGTCCCGCATAGTGCGGAAGGCGACTTTAAAGTCCAGCTCCTCTATATTCGACGTCTTGTTAAATGTATTAAAATATAGCTTCTGGATAAGGCGGTCTAACTCTATAGTAAAAGACCCTACTAGTATAACTGCCCCTTAAATATAGCTAAGTTGTGGATTCTCTGTAACTGTATCTAATAATGCTCGCCGTTATTTCTTAATATAATTATACTGACGGTGCCTGATTTTAACCCCTCTATTATCCGCATTATCTGCTCTAACTTAGGTAGATAAGAATTAAGCGAAGCTCCAACCCTCTTACTTTAAAGTGTTAACTATAGCTTATAACTTCTTTGCGCGCCACTGCTGTCTCCTACTTCGGTTTAATAAGGGAGGTTTAGGCTTACTGGTACTAGGTTGGCTGTTGTTATCTATTTGGTCGTCGTTATTAGAGGAATCTTTAGATATATTAATAAGGTATTCTGGTGGGCTGGAAAGGCCAAGAGGGCTAGATATAGGACTCTAGGCGTCCTGCTCGGATATACGCCTATTAGGGGGACAGTCGGGCTCCATTATGGATGGAATATATAGAGTAGGAGATAAGCTTTTAAATAAAGGTATTAGCGAGCTGGGCAGCGCTATATTAGGGGTCAAAGTACGACGTTGAAGGTGATACAACTGTTGTCTACTAGTAAGGCTGTATAGCCCTTATAAAACGCGCCCATAATCTCTTAGACCCTCGGAGAGGAATTCACCTTGGCGCTCTGTGATTGGCTGCTGAAGATAGCACAAGCGCTAATACCTGCGGCGTACGTTAGGCTACGGCGCCGGTCGCTAATTGGCTCAGGAGTTTGCAGGAGTCACAGGGGTTATAGAGGTGTAGCGGTGCCAGCCGCTGATTAGCTCAGGAGTTTGGAGGAGGTGAGGTGGATTTTCTCTCCGAGGGTCTGAGTCAACTGAGATAAGTCGAGACACGGCAGTAAAAAAGGCGATTTTCGGCGTATTTTGACGCTCCTTCACCACCAAAACGACTCCCATAAGCTCTCAGACCCTCGGTGGAGAATTCGTTGGATAAGAAGCAGTACGAATGTCCGTGCGCACCAACGATCACCGAGGGTCTGATTTATGAGATAAGCGGCAGGTTGAAAACATGAAATATACGATACGGGGTCACGTGACGGCGCTAAAGTGTGCAACTGACCGGGGTCAGTTAGATGTGAGGCTAAAATCAACGACAGCGGTCGACGTTTGAAAATTTTCACCAAGCAACTGTTTCTTTTCTCTAATTACTGCTCAATCAAGATGCGTACCGTTCCGTGCCAATTTGCATATTTCCAAACGTAACTCAGCATTCTTCTGTGTAATCATGTCATTCTGCAAGCTCAGAGTAGCTGCCTGCTGTTGAAAGAAGGACGCTTAAGTAAAACTCTAATCTTTTCCTGCATTTGCTCCATTCGAGCTCTCCTTCTCGCACGAAATCGAGCTCTGTAGTTGATGTCAGTGGGTTGCGTTCGGAAATCTGCGTAATTGGGAGGCGCCGCTTATATCACAATTCAGGCAGCAGAGAGGCGCTTGACGGAACGATATCTTACCGTTTCTCCACTCGGTGAGCATCATTTGACTCACTGCACTGCACGATCGGCTAGCTATGGTTTCTTACAGCCTCCCTCTAATTATGGCTAATTTACTCTCTATGGCGGCTTCATTCTCCAATCAGATATCTCTAGCTTATCCCTAGGTGCGTCATTAAGGGCTTATAACTTCTTAAGCCTGGCTTTAAAACGACAATATATTACCCGTAATATACAGCTCCGGCTCGCTTAGGAGTGCTTTATTAAGTAATTCATTAATTTATAAGATACTATTTAATAGTGGCGAATCCTATACTCTTTTATAGTAAAGTTTGACTTATGTAGCCCTCTTGATCTTTATTTAACTACTTTAAGCCTACTCTGCCTATCTACTGGATCTGAACTTAATATAATATAATTTTAGCTGGTAGTAGTATTCTTTTAATTATAATAGAATAAAACTTACTATAAGATTGGTGAACCTACTACTACTATTTAGGGTTGTTTGTCTAGAAGTGTCTATTTATATAAATATATTTATATTTAATAGTGGTTCAGTAAGCCAGTAGTTAGTTGATATAGTCTTTTTGTAGTTTGAGATATTATTAAAGTTAATATTTAGAACTCATTGCACTCTACTCCCACTATACTATAGTTAATCACTTAAGTGGTCTTTAAGGATTGTAAATAAAAGGAAAATATTACTGGTACAGGGGTCTAAGAGCTAAGCTACTAAAGACTCTATGGCCCGAAAATGGGACCAGTCAATTTTAGACACTTCGCATCCCTACGAGCTGATTAGGGCCCAGTTTCAGGCCCTCTTTATGCTACTTAGGATTGAAATCAGGCACAATTACGCTTGCTTGTGTTGGCTCAGGATGAGCTTAGGAAGGCTCAGTGTCACGGAACCCCACCGCAGGGGCCTCCATAGGAGAGCCCCGTGCTCTCGCGTACACCTCGCGTACAGCTTACGTCAGCTACGCATAGGTATATCACCTCCTTACGCCCTCGACCCTTACGATCGATCGCGCAACGTCTTGTAGACTCCTCGAATACATACGTTCTATAGCCACTGCCTCCGTCCCGTGACACTCAGCTACAGCTTAGGCTGCTTATTTATCGCTTACATTGTACCTTTATGTAACTCAAGGTCAAATCTAGAGATGGCTTTGTGTAAGCGTAGATTTCACTTAATTATATTCTACTATATTCTTCACTGCAGCGGATTACCCCCTTCCTTTTACGTAAAGTATAGTATAGGGAAATTCTATTAAGTAAAGTAAGCAGGTAGTCGATAAGTTGCAAAAGTTGGTATGTAAATAATAGCTAAAAATAACCGTTGTTTCTTAAGAAGTTTCGCCCTAAGTTTGAAAACTTATGAAATTTTTTAGAAATTTTCAGGAATTTTGAAATTTTAGTTAAGTTTTAAAAAGTTAATTTAAGTTTTAGCTAAGAACCCTAGTATTAATATAAATAGGGTTTACCGCTTTGGTACTTATACCTAGCACTATACTTTTCACTTTAATCAAGATATCTATTTAGTACCTGTATATTAATTAGAGCAGTTATATCTCTTTTTACCTCAGTTTAGTAGTTAGAGTTGAGATCCTATATATAAGTTAACGATATTTCTATAGCCCGGGCAGGAATGTCCCTAGCGGCTTTCCCTTAGTTGAGCTTTTTACTATATTAAAACAATATCAATATATATAATTTAATATGTTCTAGCATTAATAAGGGAAGGCATTACGTGGCTAAAAGAGGGGTATAGTGAAGATTTTTCCACCTAGGTAACCAAATTTTAAATAAGTCTATGGAATTTATGCGGCTTAAATAGGTAATAGGATCCTAATTGTATTCCTTCCTATATTGTTTCTAGTTTAAACAATATTAGATAGCTATAAGCCTCTACTATATATGCAACTGCGTGTCTATTATATCTCCTTTTATATCGCTTTAGTGCTAAAACTAAAATACTAAATGTGAGTTATGGTTCTGTTTCTATAGTTATAGCAAGATTATATACCTTCACTTAGTTAAGTTCTGTACCATATTAGAAGTGATATTGGTATAGCGTCTCCTAGGATAAATAGGGGGAGGTATTTGTATAGTATAAAGTAAGTTTTAGTAAATATTTATAGTATAGCAGTAGCTTAAGTCCTATTAAAGGGGATAAAACAAGGCGGATTTTTTAAAGAAATAATACTATTTATACTTAGCTTCTTACTCCAACTTCGCATTTTAGATTAGTATTATGTTACTAAAGCTTTATAAAGTAATAATGCTAGTTATATCTAAGCCAGTTACGTTAGCATCTTTGCTACTTTATAATGGCATAAATATACTCCCTAATAGCCTAATCCAAATATATCTACATTATAGGTAATCAGTATAGTATTTTACAGTTGAAATAATTATAGCCATGTTAAAAATAGTCTAAGTGGCTTAACCCTCTTTACCTCCTCCACCTCCCCCTATAAGTTTAGAGGTTAAAGAGATATCTAAAATAAGAGGTTCTAAGGTTAAAGTTAAGGTGTTAAATAAGATATATATTTATAAAATCCTTAAAATATAGAAATATGCTAATGTAATATCTGCTATAGTTAAAATAAATAAAGCTGCTAGTATAAGACTATAAAGACTTCACTTGATATATTAAATGAGTGTAATATATATAATTAGTATATTTATATCCTTTAGAAGAAATTTAGTCTATCTCTTAGTATCGGTATGCTTTAACCTATTGCAGACCTGTAATCACTTTGTTACGGGTACGCTCTTAGGTTTATAGATGTCTATCTCTATTCTATATGCGAGGCCCCGCGTACTTATAGCACGCAAGGAATACGCACGCGAGGAATGCGTGCGCACGTGCTACCCTTAGTGGGTGCTACCCCTAGTAGATTACCAATACTAGGCAACCTCTAAAGAGGCCTAAAACACGTCTTCTATCTAGTATATAGTCTATCCATAGCGTATACGCAATAGTCTCTTATCTATATAGTCCGAATCCGCCCTAAATCTACCCCAAGTTCGTCCTTACGGACTAGCATTAGTCTGTTTAACCCATCTAATAGCCTTTAGCTAGACTATATTTGTGTTAATAAGTTAAGTTAGGGCTAGATAGGGCTTGCCTTTCGTTATTACATCTGCTAGGTTTATGTTACCGTTAATCTATTTAACTTCTGTAATTTCTTTTCGCTTATACACCTGCTATAAACACATAACGTCAATTATAAGGCGTTTCTTTTACGTAGTGCCAAGCCGTATAAAACAGTCGTAAAGTGACTTTAAGTCTGTATATATTACAAGTAGTAGGTTAATGTTTAAGATCTTGTTGACTGTAGACTTAATTACAGCTCTAATATTAAACCTGTAAGCCATTCCGTATAGCTCCGACACGAGTACACTTCTTATAACTCTCTTATACTTTGTTAACAACCAGTAGATAATATTTGCCTTGTTTATTGCGTCCGTAAGAACTAGTACGTACCCAATTTACGACGATAAGTCCTTATTATTTACAAAAGATGCGTCCGTAAAGGCTAGCAACTGCAAGGTAGTGACGTCTAGCTTAACATACGTAAGTCCTCTAGTAGGGTTCTTAATTTGCTAGGCTAGGCGTTAGTTAAGTACTTTTACGTCGTCTTCGTTTAGGTTAATTACCTAGGCAGCAACAGATAGGTTGAAAGCAGCTTCTGGCTAGCAGACGGACGCAACGTACGCTCCTCTAGCGCGTTAAGCGACATACTAGTCCTTTAGTGTAAGTGCTATACGGATAACACCTCGCGAGCTCGTAGATATGGCGGGTCTAGAAACGTCGACTATACTAAGGTTCCTGCATTAGCGCTCTTATATTAATATTAGTCCGTTAGTTATAAGTTGTATAATGCCGCCGTTAAACTTAAGAGGCTTTTCGGCTGTTAGTTGCTCGCGCTCCTTAGCCGTAAGTCGGGCCTTATATAGTTCGCTCTCTTTACGGTCTGCAAATGCTCCATTATCAAGCAGTAGTGTATTATCCGTCTATAGTCCGACTACTCTAAAGTATATAGAATTGTTGCTATAGAGTAGGCATAGGTTATACGTCGACTGGTCTATACCTAACTGCTATAGGTAGTATATATAATACGTCTTAAACCAGTAGTTTCTAGCTTCTAGCACTCCGTAAAGGGGCTTAAGCACCTATAGTATAGACCCTTTATTAATTCCTAGTTTAGTCTATACTTCTTATAGAGGTTATATATAAAAATCGCGGTTTAGCTTTATAGCTAATTACACATAGGCTTATATAATATCGCGCAAGTAGATCCGTACGTCTTGGTCTTGCAGTATAGCTCCAATGCACAGGATTAGGCGTTAGCTCGCCCGTTAGATAGTAGGCGACTGGGTAAGTACTACGCTCTTTTCTATATCGTTATACGCCTATATTACTAGTCGTAATTTCTTAAAAGCTGTATCTGTGCCGGCGTTCTTAACCTTATTAACGAACCGTAAGTTAAATAGACGGGCCGTTGCGGGTACGTCCGTAAGCTTAACTACCTTAAATACTCCTAGCTCGAGTAGGCCTATAAGTTCTTTCCGGCGTAAAGCTTAAAACTAGGTACTTATGGTATTGTTATCTTAGAGGAAGACTAAAATATTGGCTTGGTTTATACGAAAGGGGTATTTATATAGGCGTCCTCTGCCACGCTTTTGTAGTTATACAGCGGGTTATCTAATAGGTTGCTTAATAGGTCGTATAATAGGTCCCGGGTTGTTTTTGGGTACATATGCCTACTGCTCTTAGGGGTCGTCCTATTAGTTGGGTTATGGGTTATTGTTAAGTTCTAGATCCGAAAAGTAAGGCTTTATAACCGTTATACGGAAGGGTATAGGACTGCGGGGCAGTTATATAGTATACGTCTCGTTTTTAACCATAAGTAGGTTATACGGTCCCGACTAATATCCTAGTTAGCCCGTATTTCCTTCTCTCTAGACGAGTACTTATAAGTTAGGCGGTAAGTTATAAATAGCGTCTGTTCTTGGGCTATTTCGCATACTTAAAGTGTCCGCAACTTATCGTTTGGCATATAGCTTACGGATCTCTTCCATAGCTTTCTTAACTGTAGTAGCGCGTTACGTAACTATTAGTAAAGGCGCATCTAAATTAGTTATGTGGGGGTAGGCGCCAAATACTAGCAGAGTAGGCACTAGTCCATTAGGTCCTATGGAGTTATTAATAGCCTTAAAGGCCATCTAGAGAGCTGCGTCCTTGTTAATATTTGGTATTTTAACCGTAATAATCTAGTATACTCTCCGTAACGGACTATAGTAATATTTAACTATTCTAATTAAGTTATAAGCCTTAACTAGTACGTCCTTAGTTATAATACCTATTATAGTAGCGTACTCTTTAAATTCCTTACTAATAAAGTTCTTGCCTGCGTTATAAGTAATAATATCTAGTAGTCCTAAGTACGTGTTAATCCAACACATCTATATAACGTCCTACGTATATTTAGCACTAATATTCTATGGCTATCTACCGGCCTAGAAGCGTATATATTCGTTAACTATATGTAGGACTGGGCTCCCGTTAATATATATAATATTAATAATAATATAGTAGTTAAAATTAACGTCGTTATAGAGTATAAACTTAAACCGGCTGGGTGACTTACCGTATTTCTAGCAAAAGTAGCAGTAACAGGTAAGGTACTTAAGTAATTTCGTGTCGACGTCGTATCTGGAGCGGTTAAGTACTTTCTACAGTCTCTTAACCGATGGGTAGCCGAAATATTAGTATAGACAACGTAATTCCGTGTTAGTTAGGTAATAGGGGTTCTAGTTAAAAGAGTTAAGAAGGTAGATTCGTAAAGAGAGGTCCTATAAGAGGAACGGATAGCCAAATTATTATATGATAGGTATATTGCCCGTAGAAGTTACGAGTACGTTTATAAGGTTATTATAATACATCTATAAGTTATCCATATCTGCTAGGCAGAGCAGGAATAGCGTATTTATATTAACGACGTAAAAGTTAACCTTACCTACTGGAGTTAAGACTTATACGGACCCAATTAATAATATAGTCCCAATTCTAAATTATACGCTTACTATACCTTTAGTTAACACGTTAAGCTATAAAGTTATATCTTACTTCTATAATGCTAGGAACTGTCTATAACCAGCTATAGATTATTATAAGGCACCCATATCGATTATAATGCCTATAAACTTATTCGTTATATAGCGTATAGGCTAACTGCTATACGTATAGGCGTTTATATCCTTAGGCGGGTTAAGGTTTACAGTTATAGTCATGTCTTAGCCCGTAAGGTTATAGTAAAAGGCTCTATTAGCCAGTTCTTAGGCCGTAATTACTACTTTGTCGTATAAAAGAGTGCTAAAAGACGTGAAGTAAGAAGAGCTATTCGCGTTATCCTGCTTAGTTTCGGCTTTATAATTAATAACTAGAGCTATAAAGGCTTTGTCTAGGTCCTCTAACTCTTCTAGCTCTAGGCCTTCTCCCTTATACTTAATAAGGTATTACTTAAAATATTAGAAGCGCTCACCCAGTTGTCTGTTGTATCGCCCTATAAACCTAGCTTTAGACTTGTCCCGTTCTTCGTCCGTATACTTCTATAACTAATAGCCGCTTTTACCACATACGAAGTAGCACTTCTTTCGGTTCGGTCGTGAAGATCGGTTTTTACGCGGATCTTTACAGTTAGAGCCGTTACGGTCCTAGTAGTTATATCGACGGTCTATAAAGTACGTACGCGGTTCTTCCTAACGGTCCGTAGCGTACGTACAAGTCTACTCTTGCTCCTTCTAGTAGGCAATAATAGATAACTATAGCTTATTAATAAGGTAGCTAAAATCCGAGGGAGGGTCTGAGATTGCAATCCTACACGCTAGTACGCCCTGGTAAGCTATAACTAGCTTATTATATAGAAAGTCTATAATCTATAAGGCGGGTATAAGTCCGTGTTATAAATTACGGAGCTTCGTAAGCAGTATCTAAAGGCACTATAGAGTCGTCTTATCTGTGTTCTCCTAGATAATAGAGAGTAGCGTTATAGCGTTCTATTCGTCTAGGTTTCTATAGTAGTATCTAGGGCCCTTAAAGAAGTTCTATAAGTGGTTGCAAATTTCTTTAAAAGATCTTTTGGATAGCCGGTGGTTATAGTACTGGTCCTAGGCTAATCCCTTTAGCATTATAGGAAAGGCAGTCTTATACGCGGTAGGTAGTAGTCTAGATCTTATACAAATGTTATAGAAGATTATTAGTTTATAGTTAAAGCTTTCGGCTCCGCTATACTTCTAGTCTTTAGAGTATAACTTAGCTATAGTTATAATCTGCCGTTTATAGTTTAGGATCTCTATAGGTAGGGTCTAAGTTATAATAGGTAGAATATAGCTTACGGTAGGTAGAATATAGTTTATAGTGGGTAGAGCTAGTAGTAATTAAGGTATTTATTATAAGGGTGTTCCGGACAGTTATAAGGGTATTCTAGATAGTTATATAGGTGCTTAAAAGGGTTTATATAAATAGAAGGCCTAGTTAAGTCGGTTGTAAGGGACTCTCTTCTATAGCTGTAACGTCTTTATATCTATAACGTGCTTATAGATATTATAGATCTTATCGTCTAACTATTTATACTGTTCTTCCTCCGTAGCCGTGTTAAGTAGAGTTCTTAGGATTGTTAGACTCTTTATATTTTTAGCTATATACACTCCTCTACCCTAAAGGGTTCTACGTAAGTCCTAGGTAATCTTAGTTCTAAGACTATTAAACTCTTAAATTATAAAGTCCCGAAATTCTTCTTAGAAGAGCTCCTATAGGTCCGTATCTATCGCTTCGGATATCTTATAGTCATACGACTTTATTCTAGCGTAGTCCTATATCTCTTCTTAGGAAGCTCCCTCCAGCTTAATCCTATTCTCCTACTTCTTTATCTTCGCGCTCCAGTCTTCTACGGTTAAGGTACTTACTATTATATTCTTATGTAAGGTAGCGTATATAAGGTAAAGGTATTTTTTAGGTAGTAATATAATTTTTTAGTCCTTTCGACGCGATATATAAGGTAGTTAAATTAATAACTCTTCCTTATAATAATATTAGCGAAACTATAGTCCTTGTACAATATAGTGTAAGGTGGTTAAATTAACAACTCTTCCTTATGGCAGTATCGGGCGGGGTACGGTTCCCTTCTTTAACTAAGGTAGGCGGCGGTGCAAGTTTGTACAGAGTCGTAAATAACCCGTACGAGCCATAAGCTATTGCGTATCTCCTAATCTATACGTCTACTAATTAGTGTCAGTATACTTTAACCTATTGCAGACCTATAATTACTTTATTACGGGTATGCTCTTAGGTTTATAGATGTCTGTCTCTATTCTATATATAAGGCCCCGCGTACTTATAGCACGCAAGGAATGCGCACGCGAGGAATATGTGCGCACGTGCTACCCCTAGTAGGTGCTACCCCCAGTAGGTTACCAACACTTAGATACCTTTAAATATATTAATTTAAATACTAACTTTAAGCTAGATAAGGACAATAAAGACTGCAATATATACGTAGGTATAAATTTAGAAGAAATAAGAAATGCCTTATAGGTAGTAGTAAATAGTATATAAGCTATCTCCCTTTAAAAAGACAAGTTTATAGTAAGTAGACCTTTTTACAAATATAGCTTATTTTAATTTAACTTCTAGATTCCTATAGATATTATATTTGATTTTCTACCCTAGTTAAAAATATATTAAAAAAGTTTTTTTCCCAACTTAATTGGCACTAAGTATCTGTCGGTTTCACAGGGGGGGTGGCCTATTAAGAGTATACTCTTGTTCTGATGTTTTGCAAATAGGTATCGAAAGCGGAGGATCGTAAGGATCGCGGTGCCTAAGTAGGGGGTTGATTAGTCGCCACAAGGATAACTAATTAAAGACATGTAACCTTTGTCCATACATTCCGACACTGGCAGTTCTTTCTTTGTGCGTAGAACAGTTAATATTAACCTTAAAGAGAAGAAGAAGAGAAAAAGGGCGCTAGGGGTAAACAAAATACAAAGGTGCCGCCAAGGCGCTAGTAGTAAGCGAGCCAATAGCGATTTTCCATGCTGGGCATGGGAAATCTTAATTAATTGAATTTATTGCCCCAGTACTGTTACAGGTGGTGAATACATAATTCCCTTATTCCTACACTGGCAGTTCTCTCTTTGTGCTTGTGGCGCTGCAGAAAGGCAGTAGATGTCAGTTGGTTGCAGGCGGAGCAGCAAGTGGTTGATTAGCTGCAGGCAGGGCAGCAGGGGTCGGTTAGTTGCTGATAAAGCAGCAAGTGTTGGTTAACTGCAGGCAGGGCAGCAAGGGTCTATTGTAATAGCAGTACGGTGCGAGCGTCGGGTGGCAATAGTGGTCGAACGTAGAGCTCGTCTATCGGTCGGTCGGAAGATCGCATGCATATCGGCACGATCAGTTGGTCGATGGATCGTAGGCGTATAGGCACGATCGTTCTTGTCTGTTTGGGGTAGCAGTACGGTACAAGCGTTGGTAGATCGCAGGCGTATAGGCACGATCGTTCGGTCGGTAGATCGCAGGCACGTCGGTACGATCATTCGGTCGGTGGATCGCAGGCGTATCGGCGCGATCAGTATCGTAATAGCAGGCATAGCGGGCTATCAGTTTGTCGATGGTATGTGGCAGTACGGTGCCAGCGCAGGGTCGTGATAGTGGGTCGTATTCGT
>Ga0307507_10010810_pt1 | contig 11675 bp, 6 predicted proteins | sample 7_EM_MG_FD_207223 | JGI IMG/M metagenome (GOLD analysis project Ga0307507, IMG submission 207223) | Populus trichocarpa ectomycorrhiza microbial communities from riparian zone in the Pacific Northwest, United States - 7_EM | ecosystem: Host-associated > Plants > Roots > Unclassified | place...
TTTTTTATTTATAAATATGTTAAAATAATATTTTTTATTTTTAAAATTTATTTTTAATATAAACACGTCAAAACTATCTAATATTACTTGAAAAATTAATTTAAAGCAAAAAAATAAAAATAAAAAGTTAATCTTATTATGTTGTAAAAAAAGAAATAAAAAGTATGATAGAGAGTCAGTCAAACATAAGATTTAAATTACAATGGGAAGAAAGAAAACATTGAAACTTGAGATTAAATTACAATGGGGAGAAAGAAAACATTGAAAACATTGAAACTTGATATTCAATCCTAAAACATAATGCTTGTTTTAGGATTGAATATCATAACTATTAGATACATGTTAGAGGATTGGGGCATATATGATAATTAATATATGATAATGGATTAATAAAAAGTTAATCTTGTTTTAGGATTGGGGCATATATGATAATGGACGGCAAAACTTATGAGATTTCCCTTTGTTTTTTCTTTTATAACAAAATAGACTAGAAAGGAAAGGGGTGAGAATACTACCTATCCTATAGCACCAAACTCATGTAATCATTGGTTACAACAATGAATTTAATATTTTGCATTCAGGCTTGATAATGACGGTAAGATGGTCTTTTAGTTTTTTTTTTGAATAGTGAAACTACTAAAATGCTACAGAAAGCAAAATATATATGCATTGTTTAAGGGTAATTTTGGTTTTTCACTCAAAGGTTATTTTCATTGTTTTCAAATTTGGTTTTTTAGTTATTTATTGTTTTTTCAAGTGCGTTGTAGTTTTTTAACCAAAATTATATAATATTAAATTTTAAAAAGTTCTTGGCATGTGCATCGCACATATTAGCATCTATGAGATGCTTGAGTATTTTGGACGACATGTGCAGTTACCTCCATATGATAAAAATTACTCTGTTGTTGTGTCGTTGAATGCATTGTCGTGTCTTCTTTTTTATGTTGAAGTGTGTGTCAGTAGCGATTAAACGGTTTATTTTAGGTGAACTTTTCTTTCTTACTCTCTCCTTTTTTGCTCTCCTCCCACCCATAAATTACATATTGGTCTTCTTTATTTTTTATATTTCTACTTCTATATTTTTTTGTTTAATTTCTTATTTTTGACCTTGGTATTTTTGTAAAAGTTTTATTTCTTTTAAATTTAATTATTTAATTTCAATTTCTCATATATTATTATCTTTAATTTGGTTTTTATTCTTTTAATCTCTATTTGTTTTTCTTAGTTTTTTGATAAAAAATTTATTAATTTTTAATTTTACATTTTAATTCAAGTTACAATAAGGAAAAATAAAACAAAGAAACATCGAAACTTGAAATTACCTATCAATAGTTGCTTGCTTGTCAATTGAATATCGTAACTATTAAATAATTGGGGGTATAAATGATAATGGATGCCAAAATTTTTGAGATTTCCTTTTTTATATATAACAAAATAGACTGGAAATGGAAGTGGTGAGAATACTACCCACCAAACTCATTTAATCATGGATTACAATAAAATTTACTATTTTACCCCTCAAACAAACAACTTTTAGGCTTGATGGAGAGGGTAAGATGGTCTTTCTATTTTTTTATAATCAGTAAAAATACTAAAATGCTCTAGAAAGCAAAATATACATATGTATGGTTTAGGGGCAATTTTGGTTTTTCACTCTTGCTTGTATAGTAAATTTACTTAAATACCCTTATAGTAAAAAAAAAGTATTAAGTCAAGGGTTGTTTTTGTCTTTTTAAATTGATTTTATTATTATTTATTGTTTTGTTGAGGGTATTATGGTTTTTTAACCAAAATTGTATAATCTTAGATTTTAAAAAGTTGTTGCATGTGCATTGTATATGTTAGTATCTATGAGGCGTTTGTACACTTTGGGTAATGCATTGTAACACTTTGGGTAACTTTAAAAAGTTGTTGGCATGTGCATTGTAACACTTTCATATGGTAAAAACTACTTTTTTTTTATCATGTTGTAACTTTAAAAAGTTATTGGCATGTGCATTGCAACTTGTGTTAATGACGATTAAACACTTTATCACAAGTGGATTTTCTCTCTCTTTATTTTATCCTTTTTCTAAATTACATGTTGATCTTCTTTGTTTTTTATATTTCTACTTCTGCTTCTTTTCGTTTAATTTTTTATTTTTTTTCCTTTTTTTAAATTTTTTTTTTATTTCTTTTAAAGTTAGTTATTTAACTTCAATTTCTCATGTATTATTATTTTTAATTTGGTCCATATTCTTTTTATTTCTAATTTTTTTCCCTTAAATTTTTAATAAAAGTTTTATTGGTTTTCAATTTCACACTTCAATTCAAGTTTATGGTGTGTTATTCTTTCAATTTGTTCCTTACATTTTAATTTTTGTTATGTTTTATTAGATTTTTTTTTCAATTTACCCTCCGATATAAATTTTTAGTTATCCTTTAATTTATTTCACTATTATTTTTTTATTTTAGATTCTCTTGGTTAATTTTTTTTCCCGTTACATTTGAAAATAATAAAATTTGTCAAGTTAGAACTTAAAAATGATAAATCATGGTACTTTGTTAACTTTATTTTGTCATGTTTCCTGTTAATTAGCTGATTAAAATTTTATGTTAATGTTTGGTTATTCTTTTAGTATAAAAACATAAGAGACAATAAAAATAGAAATATGTTTAGTTGAAAAGATAAAAATATAAAGATAAAAATAAATTTACCCTAAAATAATTTTAGAATGAATTTCTATAATTTCATAAAAGGAAATATAGAAGGAATATATTTCCCAAGACAATATTTATTATCTTTATTTCTAAAATATCCTTGTAAAAAAGTAAAAATCTCTATTTTTACAAATTTCTCAACTAAAACATATAAGAATAAAAATAATAATAATTATTATAGTTTTAAAACTTAACTTAAAGGTCGATCTAGGATAAAACCTGAGTCACCGATTAAGAAGATCAACCTAAGCTGACCCAAGTCAATGTAAGAATAACATTTTTATTAAAGTCTTAAAACTCGACTAGGTGGTCGATCCGGGACAAGGCATGGATCACGGGTCAAGTTGATCATTGATCCATGTCAATGTAAGGATAAAAGTTGTTATTATCGTAATTTTAAAACTCGATTCAAGGGTTGACCCAGAACAAATCCCAGGTCATGAGTCAAGAGAGTTAATCTGGGTTGACACAAGTCAATATATGGATAAAAATAATTATTATCTTTGTTTTAAAACCCAACTCAAAAGTTAACTTGGGTAATTCTTGAGTCACAGGTTGGGAGTAGCAATCCAAGTTGACCCAAATGTTTTTATAAAAATAGAACCAAAGCAATCTCATTTTGACAAAAATAAAAAAAGAAAGTCAACATGTTTTTGATCCATATTTTATCTGATTTTTTACTAGGTTAGGCTAGGTCCGGTCCAGTCAAACTCTCTTTTATTTTTTTTCTTAAATCCTAACCAATTTAAGCCCGTTAGAATCAAGTCGACCTACTGAGTCAGATCGAGTTTTATAATTAGAATTATTATAATATTATTAATTTTAACTCTCAATGTAAATTAAAGTTACAAAAAAAACATCTATTTAGTTTTTAAAACATTTAAGTTTGATAATAATACATATTAAGTGTAAAATAATTTTTTTTTTATATCTTTTTATATCTTGTGTATCACAATTAAACAAGATACATAAATAATTATTTTGTTTTGTATAATATTATCAAATATAATTTTGTTTTTCTCTCATTTGTGTTTTGTTTTCTTTTTTTTTATTATGTATATTTCTTCTGTATTAGTACAGTAACTAAATGCTATTTAAAAATATGTATTTTCAATGCTATTTAAAAATATGTATTTTCAAAGTATTAAATTATTATATTTTATCAAATATTGTTTAAAACTAAAACATAATGAATGCATAGTACCACCATTGAATTATTATGTCTTATAAATTATTATCGAAAATAATTTTACTAAACACAATTTTTTTTTCATTTCTTTTTCTGTCTTGTTTTTTTTATTATCTTTTTTTTTTTGCACTGAGAGAGAACAGAACATCACATAATAATATATATTCAAAAGAAATTATCTTATTTTGTCAAATATTATTATTTAAAACTAAATCATAGTGAATGTATAGTAGCACCATTTAATGTTTGTTCTCTCTTCTCCTGTCTTGATTGCAGATTTCAGTTAATCTAAAAACCATCAATCTCAGCAACTCACTGTACCTGACCAATACTCCAGATTTTACTGGAATTCCAAATCTCGAGAGTCTGAATCTTGAAGGATGTGCAAATTTATCTGAGGTCCATCCATCATTTAGACGTCACAAGAAGCTTCGATTTGTGAATCTTGTGAACTGCTATAGTCTTAGGATTTTCCCATGCTACCTTGAAATGGAATCATTAGAAATTTGCACTTTCAGTGGCTGCTCGAAACTTGTTGAGTTTCTTGGTATATCAGGAAACGTGAACTACTTGAGGGAGTTTCGTTTTCATGCTTTTTTTTTATCTTTCAAAAATATTTTTAAAAAGGTTTGAAATTTTTTTATATTTTTCTTTATTTTAAATTAATATTTTTTAATGTTTTTAATTAATTTTGATATGCTAATATAAAAAATAATTTTTTAAAAATATTATTTTGATACATTTCTAAATAAAAAGTATTTTAAAACAACTATAACTACATTTTTAATCAGCTCAATGAGGCTGCTATTGCACAACTATCTTCATCATTTCATTGTTTAATTGGTTTAGTTGTATTGAGCATGAACAGTTGTAAGAACCTTGAAAGAATTCCCTGTAGCGTAAGTGGTTTGAAATCCCTCAAAAGACTTGATGTGTCTGACTGGTCAGAACTTAAAAACATAACAGAGAATTTGGGGGAAGTAGAAAGTTTGGAGGAGTTTGATGCAAGTGGAGCTTCAATTAGACAGCATCCGTTGTCTATTTTTCTTTTGAAGAATCTTAGAGTATTGTCTTTTAATGGATGCAAGAGAATAGTTGTGAATCTCACGGATCAAGTATTGCCTTCTTTTGCTGAAAATACCAACTTTAGAAGAACTGGATTTACGCGCTTGTAATCTAGGAGAAGGAGCAGTTCCTGAAGATATTGGCTGCTTGTCATCGTTGAGGAGTCTAAATCTGAGCAGAAATAACTTTGTTAGCCTGCCTAAAAGCATAAATCAGCTTTGTAGGCTTGAAAAGCTTGCCTTGAAGGATTGCGTGATGCTTGAATCGTTGCCTGAGGTTCCCTTGAAAGTTCAAAAAGTAAAATTGGATGGCTGTTTAAGACTAAAAGAAATTCCAGATCCAATAAAGCTATGCAGTCTGAAAAGATCAGAGTTCAAATGTCTTAACTGTTGGGAACTGTACAAGCATAATGGCCAAAACAACATGGGTCTGAACATGCTTGAAAAATACCTCCAGGTTTTCTCTTCACCATACCCAATGTCTCTCTCTCTCTCTCTCTGAAACATTTTTGTTTTATGATACAGGGCTCATCTCCAAGACCTGGATTTGGTATTATTGTTCCTGGAAATGAAATCCCAGGCTGGTTTACTCATCAAAGTAAGGAATCTTCAATTAGGGTGCAGGTGCCTTCTAATTATCTGGATGGGTGGATGGGGTTTGCTGCATGTGTTGCATTCAGTGCATATGGTAAAAGCCCTCTCTTTTGTCATTTCAAAGTCAATGGGAAAGAGAATTATCCTTCGCCCATGTATATAGGTTGTAACTCTATGCAAGCTCTGTCAAATCATCTGTGGTTATTCTATTTATCTTTTGATTATCTGAAAGAGCTTAAAGAATGGGAGAATGAAGCCTATAGCGAACTCGAGTTGTCGTTTCATTCTTACGAGCAAGGAGTAAAGGTGAAGAATTGTGGTGTCCGTTTGGTAAATTCTCCGTATACTCCATCATGGCAATCACCTACTGGCCATCTTATTGTTGCAAGCAATGAAGCAGCTTCTTCATATATTGATTCTTTGGCTAATTCTTCATCTTACTATCAATGGATGCATGATGTCTTCTTTAGCTTCAGAGGTGAGCACACTAGCAATAATTTCACCCATTTGTATACAGCTCTAGTCTAGAGAGGCATTATCCGAGGTGACACAGAACTAGAGTATCTAAGGGTAATTGAATCGAGTCTCCTAAGGGATATCTGTGCGCATGAGTTGTATTAAATCCTAGATTGATTCGTATTTGTATATATATAGGAATCCTAGATTGATTCGTAGTTGTATATATATAGGAACAAATAACTTTCCTGCTTATCTACTCTGTATTTTTCCTATTCTGTCTCTGAAGTGTAACTATATATATTGCCTCTTATGGAGAAGAATAATAAAAAAGAAGTAATATTACAGAAACCCTATTGTTTACATGGTATCAAAGCAGATTCAATTCCAAAGACGTCTGCAGTAAACCAAACCGAATACGAACCTCGAATCCCTTCTCCTACAAAAAAAATAATTCGTATCAAGCTGCTGTTCTTATTCTACAAAACAGAATCCTCTATATTTCTGAAACGTAACTCACAAGTTATTTGCTTTCTTCTTTATCTGGTATTTGTTTTTCTTCAATGGCTGCAGACATGTCAATTTCAATTGTTCCAACACCAACACAGCAGATTATTGTACATCAAGATAACTTTACCTTCCCAACCAGAGTCATCCTTGATGAGACCAACTATTCATTATGGTCTTAACTCATGAAGATGCGTATAGGGGCTCGCAACAAAGCTGGATATCTCACGGGAGAAACAACAAAACCAGAAGTTGGAGATCCCAATCTTGGAGTATGGATTACTGAAAATCACAGAGTAAAAAGTTGGCTCATTGACGCAATGAGTCCAACATTAATGCAACGATTTATTCGTCTGTCTACAGCCAAAGAAATACGGGAGGTCGTATCAAAAACATTTTATGATGGATCAGATGAAACCTGTATCTTTGAATTGAACCAAAGATCTTTCTCTACCAAACAGAATGGCCGCCCCTTATCAACTTACTATAATGAACTTGTTGCTATCTTTCAAGAAATTGATCACAGGACGAAATCTCAGGAAGGAACAGTTGAAGGGGTACTTCAGTTACACTCCGCAATGGCTAGGCTTAGAGTTCATATTTTTCTGAGTGGACTTGATTCTGAATTCAATCAGGTTTGTGGTGAAATCTTTCGCAAAGATCCAAAACTTGATTTGGAGAACACATACGCATATGTCAGAAGAGAATACCAGCAAAGACAAACCATGGGAAGTTATCATCCAAGCTCTGAGAATTTAGCTATGCTAACCAACACTCCTCGACAAGGATCATCATATGAATCAACTAGCAAACGAAACACTCAATTATCCAGAAAGGTTAACAACCTGGTCTGTGCTCATTGTGGGGAAAAAGGTCATTCACAACAGCGATGCTATGAGATTATTGGCTATCCCGAGTGGTGGGATTTCTCAAAGAAACCTCGAAAAAAGATCTCTACAAGAGCTATGACAACATCCACAGAAGATCACCAGCAGCCTACAGCAAATATTGCTCATCCTAGTAAAGTTGGTAAAGTATCTGTATTCCCTGCACATTATAAGGATAAAACTTGGATTGTTGATACAGGTGCATCTGAACATATGACGAGAGACGTTAGACAATTACAATCCATACTCCCTTCTTCTCAATCAGTTATTTCCACAGCCAATGGTAGTACCTCCCCTGTTACTGGGGAAGGATCTATTATTTTGTCAAATACACTCACACTCAATACTGTCCTTGTTGTTCCCTCTCTTGAATATAATCTGTTATCTGTTAGCCAAATTACATCCACTCTTCATTGTACTGTAACTTTTGGCCCTCCTTTTGTGTCTTTCAGGACATTCTAATGCGGAGGATTCTTGGCTATGGTGTTAGACGGGGCATACTCTACTACTTGGAATTAACAGATAATGGAGAATCAAAAATCAGTGAGGCAAATCATGTTAGTAGCAGAGACAAGGCTCAGACAGTTATATGGCTATGGCATCGTAGATTAGGACATCTTTATTTTGGTTATCTAAAGAAACTACAACCAGTACTCTTTTCTGGTATTAATGAATTAGATTTTCATTGTGATACATGTGAACTGGCTAAAAGTCACCGTATCTCTTATTCCCCAAGTTTGAATAAAAGTTCAGAACCATTTGAGGTCATTCACACTGATGTTTGGGGTCCTGCAAAGGTTCCTGTAATTTCTAGCTCTCGTTATTTTGTGACTTTTATTGATGAATGCATGAGAATGACTTGGGTATCCTTACTTATACATAAGAATGATGTGTGTCTAGCTTTCCAGACATTCCATAGAATGATACAAACTCAGTACCAAAAACAAATTCGTGTGGTGCAGTCTGATAATGGCACCGAGTTTGTAGCTGTGTCTCTTGGGAACTTTCTGCACAGCCATGGAATTCACCATCAGACCTCGTGCACCTATACTCCACAACAAAATGGATTAGCTGAGCGGAAAAATCAACAACTATTAGAGGTAGTACGTGCTTCCCTCTTTGGTATGAACATGCCAAAATTTTATTGGGGTGAGGCTGTGAAATCTGCTGCTTATATCATCAACAGAACACCCTCCCGAGTCCTAGATTTTCAAACACCCTTACAAAAGTTACAATCCTTACTCCCCAGTTCCCCATTTTCCCAACCTTAAACCCCAAATTTTTGGTTGTACCGTGTTTGTTCACATCCCAAAAATCTTACGGAACAAACTTGATCCATGTGCAAAACGTTGTGTATTTGTTGGCTACTCTGATCTTCAGAAAGGATATAGGTGTTATGATCCCTACACCCGCAAAGTCCATGTGACATTGGATGCCTCCTTTCGTGAGCTCATACCTTATTACTCTAGGGGAGTCTTGAGCCATTCTCTTCAGGGGGAGAACTTCAGTAATGAGAATGAGGATCTGATGGATAAAGGAAGTGAGGAGTTTACCCAGTTAGAGGCTCTGATGGATAAAGTAAGTGAGGAGTCTATCCAGTTAGAAGAGAATGAACAATTGAATCCACAAGGCTGTGATCATAGCACTAATGCCGAGAATAATTCCACACATGAGGCTCTATTTTTTCCTAATGAATCTGCATCACCATTTGAGTTGCCCCTATCTACACCATTACCTGCAGAATCATCCACGAATGTTCCTCCTCAAGTAAGTCATGGGATTAGAGAGTCTAATGAAACATATTGTCCTACAGAAAACCCCACTTCTAGATATCCACAAAGGATGAATAAAGGAATTCCGAAAAAACAATATGAACCTGATCTTACAGTCAAAACCAAATATCCAATTAATAACTATGTGTCCTCTCATAGGTTGACTCGTTCATATGCACTTACTGTTAATCAACTTTCCACAGTTTCTATTCCTAGTAATATGCAGGATGCATTGGCTAATCAAAGATAGAGAAAGGCAATGAATGAAGAGATGGAGGCTCTACAGAAAAATGCTACGTGGGAACTAGTTCCGCTGCCCAAAGGAATGAAGACAGTTGGATGCAGATGGGTGTTCACTGTGAAACTCAACCCAGATGGTAGTATTGACAGGTATAAAGCTCGACTAGTCGCAAAAGGATATACACAAAGGTATGGGGTAGACTATCAGGATACTTTTGCACCAGTAGCCAAGATCAATACTATTCGTATTCTTATATCTATAGCAGCAAATCGAGACTGGCCTCTGCAACAGTTTGATGTTAAGAATGCATTTCTTAATGGTGATCTAGAAGAAGAAGTTTACATGGAACTACCACCTGGAGTTAACAGCAACTTAGGCAAAGGTGAAGTCTGCAGACTGAAGAAGTCATTGTATGGACTAAAACAGTCACCTAGAGCATGGTTTGGGAGATTCTCTGCTACAATGAAGGAGTTTGGCTATAAACAAAGTAACTCCGATCATACTTTGTTTATAAAACATAACGAAGGAAGAGTAACCGCTTTAATTGTATATGTGGATTATATGGTCATGACAGGAGATGATCCACGTGAAATGAAAGCATTACAGAGATATCTAGCTACTAAATTTGAAATGAAGGATCTTGGACACCTTAAATATTTTTTGGGAATTGAGGTGGCAAGGTCAAGGCAGGGAATATCTCTTTCACAACAAAAATATGTGATAGACCTGCTAACTGAAACTGGAATGCTTAGTTGCAAACCAGTAGAAACGCCCATGGAGATGAATCATAAGCTAGGAATTTTTCCAGATCAGGATCCAACAGACAAGGATCGTTACCAGCGATTAGTTGGAAGGCTAATCTACTTATCCCATACCAGACCTGATATTGCATATGCAGTAAGCGTGGTGAGTCAATTCATGCATGCACCAAGTAAAGAACATATGGAAGTAGTATATCGAATCTTACGGTACTTAAAAGGTTCTCCAGGAAGAGGATTGTTGTTCACAAAAAACAGTATTTCTAACATTGAAGGATATACAGACTCTGATTGGGCAGGAGATCAGACGACCAGAAAATCTACTTCTGGTTATTTTACATTTGTAGAAGGTAATCTTGTCACTTGGAAAAGCAAGAAACAAAAAGTAGTAGCAAGATTAAGTGCTGAAGCTGAATTTCGAGGGATGGCTCATGGTGTATGTGAATTGATGTGGATAAGGAATATATTAAGGGATTTGGGGATTGAATATACTGAACCTATGAATCTCTTCTGTGATAATAAGGCAGCTATAGCAATCGCACAGAACCCTGTTCAACATGATCGCACCAAACATGTTGAGGTTGATCGTCATTTCATCAAGGAGAATCTCGATGGAAGAATCATACAGTTTCCATTTATACAGTCTAAGAGTCAACTGGCTGATGTACTCACGAAGGCAGTTTCAGGAAAGGCATTTCATGATATAATTGACAAGTTGGGCATGATAAACATCTATGCACCAGTTTGAGGGGGAGTGTGCGCATGAGCTGTATTAATCCTAGATTGATTCGTATTTGTATATATATAGGAATCCTAGATTGATTCGTAGTTGTATATATATAAGAACAAATAACTTTCCTGCTTATCTACTCTATATTTTTCTTATTCTGTCTCTGAAGTGTAACTATATATATTGCTTCATGTGGAGAAGAATAAATATAGCGAAGTAATATTACAGAAACCCTATTGTTTACATTATCCAATAAGCATTGCTCGCAGGCTACTTCTCCAATTATTATTACAAAATATATGGCAACTTGGCAATTTAAAGAAGTTTTAGCACCCCATGACAGGAATGTAAGTGCCAAGAGCTGTATCTGAGGACGAGTTATAGCAAGAACTCCCACCATTTCAGAGTCCATAGAAGTAGCAGATTGTGACTAAACAGATTCCGCTGAAACGAGAAGCTTTTACAGCTTCTGTATAGTTTCCTTTTCATACAGTATGACAAGAAATCTATTTGATCAATTAGCCTGGATAATGCTATGCGTGAAGGATCAAGATCCTTTTTTAGGAATGCCAAGGTCTTCTGTTTATCTTCACGTGTTTTGCTTTTAATAAAGTAATTCTGTCTTCTTTCCATGGTCTAATCAACAGATGTTATGGCCTCTGCCTCAACTTATTTGCAGGAGAAGGTTGGCAAGAATATGGCGGATCTCTTCCAATCTCTCTTTTGTTTCTTCTGACCGGACCGGATGTTTTAATTTTTTCATTTCTCTTGCCGAAT
>Ga0307507_10010811_pt1 | contig 11674 bp, 18 predicted proteins | sample 7_EM_MG_FD_207223 | JGI IMG/M metagenome (GOLD analysis project Ga0307507, IMG submission 207223) | Populus trichocarpa ectomycorrhiza microbial communities from riparian zone in the Pacific Northwest, United States - 7_EM | ecosystem: Host-associated > Plants > Roots > Unclassified | place...
AACATGAGGCTAGACATACACGCGCGTCAATAGACCCAACGCTGGTGCTACGAGAGATAAATACCTGCTTTAATCGCGTAACCATCTGAGGTATAGCGATTAATGGCTGTCTTCCCCCGCAGAAGGTGTGGTGGGAGTGAGGTGGAAGGCAAGCTTGATTGCTTGCCCCGGTTGAACCAAGGTTGAACCGGGCACGTGTCACAAGCGAAAGTTCAACTCCAACCACTTGAATACTACCACCATTCCCCGGTCCCATATCTGCAGAAGGTGAACTGCGCCCCTGAGGGCGCGTACTTCAGGTTGCCCTTGTATTCCACAATGAGGCGACGCGTCTCGTGTCACTCGTCAAATTTCAGACCCTGACTGCGATTCGTCCACCTTATTTCCGGTTTTATTCTTCCTATCATGATATAAACCCTTATAAACTTTATCATCTTCCTGGTTCATGTAATCAATTCGTTGTTCGCCCCAGGAATGTTCAGTATGCTCAGACAGGCAGCCTAGGGCAGCCTGCTTGAGGTCTTGATCAAATGATCAATTGACAAGTAAAAACCATACTAGTAATGATCTTGATTGTGTAAGATTTGCATCTTATCATCATGTCCATCCGTATCCTCCTTCTTGGTGGTGGTGGCCGGGAACACGCTATAGCATGGAAGCTAGCGCAGTCTCCTCTCCTCGACCACCTCTATGTTTGCCCGGGAAACGTCGGAACCAGCAACGAACCGAAAACCTCAAATCTGACCGATATTTCTGCCAATAATTTTCCAAAGCTCGTTCAATTCGCGGTTGAGAATGCAGTACGTTCTCCATTTTGATTTTTAGTCAATACTCATTTCCTTTAGATTAACCTCGTTGTTCCTGGACCTGAGCAGCCTCTGGTGGATGGTATCGAAGGGCACTTCCGGAAAGGTTTGCCGAGGAAAAAAAATTTCAACTACTTGGCTGACATGCATTAGTTGGAATACCGGTCTTTGGTCCATCTGCTCTCGCAGCAAGGATGGAAGGTTCAAAGGCTTTTTCCAAGGACTTCATGATTCGCCACAATATACCCACAGGTCGATTCAAGACTTTCCAGTCATCGGAACTGGAAGCGGCTATTGATTATGTCAAGAATTGTGGCTACAAAGTTGTGCTTAAAGCAAGTGGATTGGCTTCTGGTAAGGGGGTCTTGATTCCTGAAACAATCGACGAGACCATTACTGGGCTAAAAGACATTATGGTTGCGTGTATATTCGGAGATGCAGGTGCGCTCTAATCACACTAGCCGCTGAATGTGATCAGACTCCGCCAACAGGGAAGGAAGTGGTAGTTGAGGAATTCATGACCGGTCCAGAGATATCCGTCCTGGCGATTTCAGATGGATACTCAATAGTTCCTCTTCCGGCAGCTCAGGATCACAAGCGTATTGGAGAAGGAGATGTTGGACCCAACACAGGTGGTATGGGAGCTTACGCACCGGCTCCTGTTGCAACACCCGAAATATTGGACAATGTAATGAAGGGGGTGTTACAACCAACGATTGACGGAATGCGAAAAGAAGGTAGGTTCCAGTGTTACCACAATCTCTGCACCTTCTGAACCCAGTTTTTAGGATATCCCTTCGTTGGAATTCTCTTTACAGGACTTATCCTTACCCCGTCGGGGCCGAAGGTCCTAGAATACAATGTCCGATTTGGGGACCCTGAAACAGAGGCACTCATTTTGCTACTGGGCGAGGATGTAGATTTGGCCGCTTCCTTGTTGGCAAGTTACATTGATGTTGTAGCGAAATAAATGACCTAACCACCCTCACAGGCATGTGCTGAACATCGTCTTGATTCTGTCCCAATAAATTTCAAAGACGGCTCAGCAGTGAGCGTTATTCTAGCCTCCCAGGGTTATCCCGGCAGCTATCCCAAAGGCAAAAAAATCGTATTTGATAAGATACCTTCGAGTGCGTCCAAACGACTAATGATTTAACTTATCTTGAATCTTTCAACCATCTGAAGATGTTGTCGTTTTCCACGCTGGGACAGCTCGGTCCGGTGATGATATTGTCACCTCGGGTGGTAGAGTCCTCGCTGTTACGGCTCATGCGCCAACATTATGCGAGGCACTAGATGCGGTGTACAAATGTGTTGATTCTATTAGTTTTGAGGGCAAAACCTTCCGCCGTGACATTGCTCATCCGTAAGATGATACTCTTAATACCAATAAATCGCTAATGGTGTTGCAGAGCGCTTTATTATTCCTCACCCCCAAGACAAGAATATCTAACATACGCTCAAGCTGGCGTCTCCGTCGATGCAGGTAACGCACTAATCGAAGCCATCCGACCTTACGTAAAATCTACCAAAAGGACCGGGGCAGACGCTGAACTCGGTGGATTTGGTGGCCTCTTCGACATCAAGGCGACAGGGTATCAAGATCCTGTCTTAGTAAGTGGAACAGATGGTGTCGGCACGAAACTGCGGGTTGCAGTCGACACAGGCATCCACGACTTTGTCGGTATCGATTTAGTAGCCATGTCGGTGAATGATTTGCTGGCGCAAGGCGCGGAGCCATTGTACATGCTGGATTACTATGCTTGCAGCAAACTTGACGTCGAGATGGCTGCTAAAGTTATCAAGGGTATTGCTGAAGGGTGCAAACAGGCGAATTGTGCATTGATTGGTGGAGAAACGGCAGAGATGCCTGGAATGTACCAAAAGGGTCAGTGACCTCTGTACCGCCTTTTATTAAAAAAAACACTAACAACCAATCGCAGGCGACTATGATTTGGCAGGCTTTGCTGTTGGCGCAGTGGAACGGAACATGATTCTCCCTTCTCCCGACATCAAAATCGGAGACGTTCTCATTGGGGTTGCCTCGTCGGGTGTCCACTCCAACGGCTTTTCTCTCATCCGCAAAATCATAGCACGGGCAGGTTTGAAGTTTGCCTCGCCTTGTCCTTGGGATCCCGCTATTACCCTTGGCCGTGTCCTCCTCGAACCGACTCAGATTTACATTCCCCAAGTCCTTCCTCTTGCGAGGTCTGGACTTTTGAAAGGAATATCACACATTACTGGAGGTGGGTTTATCGAGAATATCCCAAGGGTGTTACCCAGCGGTCTCGGGTGCTACCTTGACACCACAACTTGGGATTTACCATCCGTCTTCCGTTGGCTGCTGAAGACAGGCAATGTCGAACCGTTGGAGATGGCACGGACTTTCAACAACGGTATCGGTCTAGTTCTCATCGCGGAGGCATCCAATGTCAAAGAGGTCTTACGGATGTTGAAGAGCACCGGTTCATCTCCAGTTTATCGCATCGGTGAAGTCACAGGAAAACCTGGAGTGGAAATGAGAAATCTATCCACTTGGACCCCATAATTTAGAAGGGGTCCAGTCTTGTTTGAAATTAGAATTTTGGGTATATTAGAAGGTGAGTGTAATTTTTCGGGATGGATGATGAATTGACAGAGGATGCGTCTTGTAGATGTAAGTAAAAAAACAACAAACGAAATATAACTTCAAGAAATGGTGTCTAGAGTGAGGAGAAAGGACGTGATATGTAAATGCAAATGTTTTATGATGATGTGAGAGAATAGAAGGTTGTTGTAAATTAAAAGGTACAGTCAGAGATAAATAAAGCAACACGTGCAGCAGACAACCGAAAGAGAACAATTCTTAAGACAATGGATAAATCAAATTAGTAGCGAGATAAACCAAAGAACCTGAAAGCAGATGATCAACGTGTCAAACCAAGGAGATATTCAATGTTGGAATGATTTTAAGCAGAGACTGAAACCTCTTTAACTGCATCAGCAGTGGCAACAACAGACCTTGCTGCTGCCGCCGCCGCAAATGACACGACGGGTGACTTATTGGAGGGCACAGGCATATGCTGCTCTGGAGGTGCAAGCTTTTCTAGATGGCCATTAGTGTCTGGTTTCAACTCCTATATCGAAAAAATTTTCAACTCAAACAAAGATCGTTATATCCTAGGTACTCACTTTTGATGGTCCTCCTCGGCAGGGCTCAGGAGTTGTCTCGCGAGTACTCGAGTCCCTGCTACCATCCTTTCGGCCAGGAGGCGGGGCCTGTAGAACCTGAGCTGCAGTCAAACCATTCCCATTGACCAGCTTCGGAGGCGTAACCGAGCCAGCCAGAACTGGGAACTCATCAGCATTCGGAACCCGTTGAAGCTGCTGCTTCATAGGTTGGTTCTTCTTGGCGTGACCGTTGAGACCAGGTTGATAATGATGTTTACCATTTGCCTGGGATTTTAGTCGATGTCCATTTTCGCTCGTGTAAGGTCGACCTGACCCTTCGATGCCATTCGTTGGTCGTTGGTCATCGCGAAGGTTGAGGTTGCTCAGCTTGTCTACAAGGCTTCCCGGTCCATCTGGTTGAGATACCCGGGAGGCCCGAGATGGCCCTCCTTTTCCCTGAGAGAAATTTGGTTGTGTTGACGAGGTGACCCCATCAGGAAGTATATGGGGGAATCGACACTCGTCCCTGTCAAAGCGAATTAATGGGATAAACCTGATATCGAAAAAGTTCCGTACCCATTTTTACATCTCCCCGAAGGGAAGAAGAGGCAAGGCGGTTTTCGTGACCCAAATGACAGATGGCGCGTGGAACCTCGGCGATGATGGTTGATGCCATTGACACCATTCAGATGGGTGGTATTTTCAGTGAGAGTTTCACCCGCGTTCCCAACTATGGGGTCAGTGAAGTGACCATTCGGAAGAGGCCTTTGAGAATGATAGGGTCCGTCAGGCGGGAGAGGGTAAGGGGTCACAATGGGAGGTGCATCGTATACATTAGGAGACTGATGATCAAGATGAAGATGAGGCTGAGGTGGAGGTTGGGGTATGGGGTATGGCACCGAAAGTTGGCCAGGGGGAGGGTAGATGGGAGGAGCATAGTTTGAGGGAGGGGGGGCTGAACCGTTTGGGCTAAATGGAGGCTGGACTGGTGAGACAACGTCTGAAGGACTGCGATTATGTAGGGCAGAGGCCGGCGGCATGGTTAGAGGTTGCTGGAAAGGGGGCGGAGGTGGATAATAGTGGCCATATGGATTAGACATAGGATCATATGGTGGATAGGGTGGCATTGCACCTTGGTAGTATGGATCTTGTGGATGTAAGAATATACATTGAGAGCCATAACGACAAGCAGGGAAGTATCGGCAGGGTATCATACGGGCAATTTCAGGAGGTGGCAAGTGTCCAATACCATTATTAGACGGAACTGGACCACCAGAAGCTGGGGGAGGAAGGAAGTACACAGGACCTTCGTTCATGCTGGGATTCATCGGAGGGTAATAGATGTAGTCGGGGGGAGGCGGAGGTTGGGTATAAAAGTGTTTATCTGTACCATCGCTTGTATCATGAAGATACGGAGACTGCGGCGGAGGGACCGATGTCGACTTGCTCAGTGCAGCTTGCAGGAGATTTAGAATGGCAGGCTCTGACGTGTAGGTCTCGGGCCGACCGTCTTTGGATGCATTGGTCGGGTCAGCGCCTGACAATGACACGCTCTTTAGTAACACAAAATCTGACAGCTTCCGGATAGTGCGGACCTTTATCCAACAGCAATTTTACCATTCCGACGTGGCCGTTCTTCACAGCCTCTATGAGGGGAGTGACACCCGTATAGTCTGCAGGAGGAGAGACGTCTCAGTAATCGAACCGTGGCAAGGGTAACACGTATGCTGAGTAGATCAACCCAACTCACCCTTGAGCTCGACATCGACATTATTGGGCTCTTCGAGCAGCTCCTGGACCTTCTGGAGATCACCCTCCGAGCATGCCTTCCACAACAAAGACACCATTTTCTTTTTGAAATACGGGGGATGGTAGAAGGGAGGGAACAAAGAACGAATGGTGGTATCAACAACAAGTCAGCTTTCTGCAAACTGTCGGAGCCTCAGAAAAAAATTAACGGCGTGGGGAACTAGAAAGATCAATCGTGTGACGTGACCATCTCAAAATTTCCTTTTCAAAATTGTTTCCAGGTGTATAAAAGGGGATCTCGACTCGACATAATAACAGTTTCATAGTCCAAGCTTAGCCATAAGTCGTTGTGCAGGTATCCCTGCGGTCGGAGGGAGGTCTAGCTCTCTGGAAGGCGGAAGCTCGCTCAACTCTTTCACAGCGTCGTGTACCTCTTTGCCTGGATGCGCAGCATAAGTTCTCAGACCAACGTGGCGGTCAACCTTTGACACTTACCATTAAACAGGACATCATAGACCTATAAATGCGTCAAATACAGGCCACATTAACACCCATCTGAGACTTACTGCGCTTGCAATTGGTGCCCGAACACCGAGCTCGTCTATAATCTTTTGAACTCCTTTGGTTGTCTCGACACCCTCAGCAACACTTCCCAGAGTCCTAATAATATGATCGAGTTTTTCGCCTTGTCCGAGTCGATATCCCACAGTGTAGTTTCGACTATTTGACGAAGTGCAAGTCAAGAACAGATCACCCACCCCAGCAAGTCCTAGGAAGGTCAAGGGAGATGCCCCATACGCCGATCCGATTACTGTCATCTCAGATAGACCTCGCGTAATAATCACTATATGCGCCATCAGAGTGAAACCAAACGCAGAGGAAAAAAACCACTGACTAGCTCGCGCATTATTTTTGTAACCTAGACCATCCGACATTCCTGAAGCAATAGCATAAACGTTTTTAAGCGCACCAGCCAGTTCAAGTCCTATGGGATCTGTCCCAGTATAACTAGCTAAATATCAGGATCTGAATCATGTACTTTTGGCCCGTGAACGCACCAACGGAAATGAGGCTGGTGGAAAAGGTTAGTTGTTTTGATTGCTTCCTCCTCCGTGAAGGAAGCAACAGAGACGGAAGTTGGCTGTCTCAAGACAACTTCCAAGACCACATTGAGTCTGAAAGTCTTGCAAGTGTTGTCTCAGCACGTACTTTCTTTGGCAAAAGAGGGTCCAGACTGCCGTAGAGAATCAAGGTAAATTGACAAAAGAATGCTGAGAGGCGTACAATGAATGTAGCAGCTTTGGCAACATCAGAACCCCACGTGTCTACGATGATCTCTAGCGTTAGGGCATTGGATCCGACCTCTATACCCTTATTCACAAAGATCAAGAGGGGAAGATTGTCCGGGTCAATAACAGGTTGCAATTTTTTGAGTACCCCTCTAATGCAATTAGAGCCGACTTCGTCAGCGAATATGCACTCACCTCAGAAACTGAGTTGGAATAGCAAAGAGTAGGACATCCATCCCATCCATGAATTCCTTGGTCGGCAAATCTGGACCGACTGCGATGATATTTGAAGGGAACTCATGATCTGGTAGATACACCGGGTTCCGTTTGTGCTCGTTGAAATACTTGACAATGCGCTCCTCGCGAGCCCACATGTAAACGTGATGCTCAACGTCTCCCAGATGCGAAGCGAGGCAAGAACCAAAGTTTCCGGCACCAAATATCAGGACTTTAGAATTCTGGAGAGCAGGCTGAGGTTTCGAGTAGACCATGTTTGTAAAAGACAGAAACCGTCTCTCAGGCAGCCGGAAGGAGAGTCCTATGAAGGACCTTAATCTCGTGGCTCTAAACATGACCCGTGTAGTATATATTAAATTAGACTTTGCAATCAGAGCACACTACTCGCGGCAATATCCGCCTAGGGTTAGGGCGAAATGCGTCTGGCCAAGTCGAAAGTTGAACAAGGCGGCCATGCCATGATGCGACATTGTCGGGGAAACAAATTCCCACAATGTTGTTCCGGCCCGTCGATTTAAATTACCGGTCGTGAGATGGCGCGAAGACCCACCCACAGATTGACCCCGAGCTCCTCACCTCCCTCGATGCAGCCCAAGAAGTCAACGATTGGAATGCCGAGCTCCTCAATCTCTTAGATATGGCGATGTCACCTCGCTCAGGTGAGTCTGCAGTCGTCGACTTTGCGGCTGGGCTCTTCAGAGCGCTTGGTTATGCTAAACGCAATCGGGTGGCTCGTACTCGGAAAGGCCTGAGCCTTTTCACCTGTAGCGAGTTCAGACACGCGCAAACCGATGTCTGCATAGTAGATCTTGATCAAAATGACATCCTTCTACTCGTTCAAGAGGACAAACGTTTCGAAGAAGGCGAAGGTGGAGATCCTGAAGCTCAGCTGATCGCGGAAACTATCGCGGCATTTGGGATGAACAACGAGCAAAGGTCAAAGCTGATGTGGATCCACTTGACAAGAAGGTTTGCCATCGAATCTTCTTTTCCGTTGTCTTATATCGTTGAAATATTATCCAGGTAATGCATGGCATCACGATGGTGGGTACAGCACCGACGTTCTACAAGATTCCCGTCACAAAAGATCTGCTGAAGCACGTCGCTCAGGGCACCTACCCTCCCAATCCCATCCATGTCACATTCTGTCAACCACCGGTATCCCGACCTGCTCGCCGATATAGCGAGGGAATGAAACCTCTCGACAACAGGCAGCAGATCCTCAGTTGTTACGAAGCCTTCAGGACGGTTGTCGGAATCTGATTTTTTAGTGGAGGATAGCTTGGGACGGGGGTGAGAACGGCTAATCAGTGGACGAGACTAGTATTATTCCATCGGTTCCAGTTGGGCTTGTCAGTTACAGAAATCTTGTAGTATCCTCTAGTACAATACGTGACGATCCATTGTCAAGCTCTTCGTTGTCTTCGACCGCTATAAACTCTGGCAGTCTCCCGAACCTGTGTGCAACATTCTTAAGCTTGTTCGATCATTGTGCTGTGGTCTGTCTGCTCAGTTCCATAGCGATTTGAAAGACCGCGACCCGTATGAAGAGGCGTATTCGAGTTGTGATTTGCGTCACCCAGCGCCCATCTCTACGACTTGCTAAGTACTAGTAGTTTCGAAAAAAGGAAACTGTGACCCACTACGTTGGATAACCACGTGTGCCACGTCACATTGGCATTCACAATTATTTCGCACACCGCCTTACTCTTCGTCTCATGTCAGTTCAGGACCGCACAACCGAGTTCAAAACATGTGTAGATTCAATACGAAATCGATCCGCTCTTGGCACCCGTACTGCCGACGCGAAGCAACGGTTAATTCAAGCCAAAAATGTGGGCAGTAAGGGTGAATTTTCGAGGCTGGCAACTGGAATCGGGAAGGAGATTAGTAGCACGAATATCAAGTTGAATAAGCTCGGACAATGTGTGTAAGCTTCTCATCGACTACAAGGATTTGTTCTTGATGTCATTAGTGGCAAAACGGAAAACATTGTTTGACGACCGGCCTGTCGAAATCAGTGTACGCTCTTTTCCATTACACCGGCGCTTCTGCTGACCAGGGGATTGTAGGAACTCACATTTATTATAAAACAAGACATTGCCAACATCAACAAGCAAATCGCGGGACTCCAATCATATGTGAAGCAACGCCAAACTACCTCATCGTCACCAGAAACGAAAATGGTTGACGAACACCAAAATAATATCGTCATGATGCTGCAAAGCAAGTTGGCATCGACAAGTATGTCCTTTAAAGACGTATTAGAAATTAGGACACAGGTATGTTCTATCCAAAATCTGCATTCGTTTGGGCTTGATGTCTTGTAGAATATGAAGGAGTCAAAAAGCAGAACAGAACAGTTCATGTATACCACGCAAACAGCTGCGAACCAACAACCTTCGTCATGTGCGTGGATATGCCTCTTTCTTCTCACTTTTAGTCTCATGTGTTTCCAGTACTATACAACTCCCAACGAACTGATCCTATGGGGGATGGAGTTGCAAATCCCTACGACCAGAAGGGGAAGGGGAGAGCACACCAAAACGGAGACGTCCTATCGCTCGACCTGGATTCTGCAGAAGAGGGCGGAGGTTCAAGAACGTCAAACGGCTTCATGCAAATGCAACTTATTGAGCAACAGGTACCTCTTTACTTCATACACTGACCAGCAACCTAATTTCTTCCCTTTAGGATTCTTATATCCAACAACGATCAACAGCAATCGAATCTATTGAATCCACAATTGCTGAACTAGGGCAGATCTTTACGCAATTAGCCAACATGGTTGCAGAACAGCGGGAAACGGTGCAACGGATCGACGCTGATACGCACGACATCATGGACAATGTTGGTGGCGCACAACGCGAACTGCTCAAGTATTACGCTAGCATTTCCAGCAATAGATGGTTAATGTTGAAGATATTTGGGATCCTCATCGTATTCGTGCGTCCTAATTACCCATCTTAACGTGGTCGATTCTGATTTTTCAATCAGTTCCTCGTCTTTATTCTAGTATCATGATTCCACTTCGCATAGGTCGCTCGTTACATATTTATCTGGGACTTCTTCATTATTCATTCTTGTAGATAGATACGTATTCCGTGCCACCTAATATATTATCAAAGCGGTATGGCATTGACACCCGTGCCCCAGGCCTTCTGCCAAGATTTCGACCGCTTGCGAAGTTTTTCGCCCCCTCTATGAGTTTCTCCATCGTCAATGTCTCCTACAGTCCATGTCTTCTTTGCAGTCGGTTTCTGCAGTGATCCCGACGTTGTCGAGAACCGTTGAGGTTTGGTCAAGGATGCCTCAGTTTCGCCCTCCTTGGTACGTTTCTCCTGAAGAAAAGCACTTGGCATAGGGAAAACGATGAGATGAAGGGCGAATAACACTTACGCGTTGTTCAAGTAAAATTTTGTTGCGTTCGCGAACTTTGGCCAACCTCGATTCACCCTTTCCCCCTCCCCCAGCCGTCAACTCTACGTTGATTAACCGACCTTCAAGGTTAGACTGATGCAACTTCAGGGCCTGCTGAAGAGCGTTCCGGTGTGTGAATTCTAGGAAAGCGCAACCTTTCGATTTGAGTTTCTTTTGTGTTGTCCCAGGATTTACTTTCGGTGTGAGCAAGCGTATTGTTGGTGGAGGATCTTTAAGAAAAATGAGGTTCGACCAACGAAACTGTAGAGAAAAAAGGACGTACCACATAGAGCAAAATGATGTGCGATGGTTTCTTTCGATGTGGTGTATTTCAGATTTCCTTTGAGAAGTGGTTAGCACAACCACCCCTGCTATCCATGTAGAAAGGAGACCCACCAACAAATAAAATAAGTTTCTGCTTTGTTTTATCTTTTGTCTTTTCGTTATCAACTTCCTTCTCAACTGAACTCGTCTGCTTCGCCTTCTTCGCCCTACTATGCCCCTCCTCACCCTCACCCTCACCCTCACCCTCATTCCCCCGCTTCCTCTTCAGGGCCTTCCCTTTCAGAACGGCCACAACGACTGGTACATCCTCTTTCTCTGTTTCACCTTTGCTTTGCTTACTGACCTTGCTCTTCTTGCGTTGGACTGCATTCCCTTCCTTGTAGCCGACCGGCGTACCGTCTTCTTCGTGCGCATCTCCTTCAACTTCAACCTCGCCGCCGTCCAGAGCAAAGATATCTTGGTCTTCCAAGGTAAAGTGCGCATCATCGCCCATGCTAGTGTGCCCATTCTTGTTTCGGTGTTGTCGTTTGGTAGTCTTGTGTTGGCGAAAAGCAAGGCTCTTCTTCTGCTTTTTTGTAAGTTTTGGTGTAGCACTCATCGTGGCTTCCTCAAGGCAGATCTGCGCCGTGGTTTTGTTTCGTGTAGTGTTTCAGCACACAATCTCAATGGTGAGTCATGAATTATGAGTGGGCATGACTATACCTCGAGGACCTAAGAATGAAAAGAGAGATCATAGTG
>Ga0307507_10010812_pt1 | contig 11674 bp, 6 predicted proteins | sample 7_EM_MG_FD_207223 | JGI IMG/M metagenome (GOLD analysis project Ga0307507, IMG submission 207223) | Populus trichocarpa ectomycorrhiza microbial communities from riparian zone in the Pacific Northwest, United States - 7_EM | ecosystem: Host-associated > Plants > Roots > Unclassified | place...
GCTTGGGCCGCGCGGTGCTTCTCGACCAGTTCTTCGAAGGTGTGTGCCACAAGCAGGCACCCCATCACGGCAAGGGCGCGCGACCGTCCCGACCTGCCGATATACGTCCGCGCAGGCACCCGTGCGGCGGTTGATCAGGTCGCCTACCGGTCCAGTGCGACCTCGGCCCACACCTGTTTGCCGCCGCTCACCGGCACCGTCCCCCAGGCCGCCGACATGGCTTCCACGAGGAGGATGCCGCGGCCGCCGGTGGCCTCCCAGCCGATGCTTGTCGGTTTGACGGGCGTGCGCGGCGAGGAGTCAGCGACGGCGACGCGGAACCGGTGGTTGACGAGGGTGAGGTCGAGACGGACCGGGCCGTCGGTGTGCACCAGGGCGTTGGTGACCAGTTCGGAGACGACGAGCAGGATGGTGTCGGTCTCCTCGGTGACGCCCCAGGTGCGCAGGGTGCGCTTGGTGAAGCGGCGGGCGTGTCGGGCCGCCTCGGGGACGCGCCACACCGTCCAGTTCTCCCGAAGGGGGCGGGTCGCCAGGCCGTCGTAGCGCATGAGGAGGAGGGCTACGTCGTCCTCGCGGCGGGCGTTGCCCAGCAGGGCGTCGGCGACGAGGCCGAGGTGGGCGGGGTCGGACACGGCGAGGCCGAGCGCGAGCCGGTCGAGGCCCTCGTCGATGTCGGCCTCCTTGGACTCCACGAGGCCGTCGGTGGTGAGGGCGATGACCGTGCCGGGCTGGAGCCGCAGCGGGCTCATGGGGAAGTCGGCCTGGGTCACCACGCCGAGCGGTGGTCCGCCGTCCGCGTAGGGGATGTCGGTGCTGCCGTCCGGGTGCCGCAGGACGGGCGGGAGGTGACCGGCACGGACGTACCAGGCGAAGCCCTCCTCCAGGTCGACGTCGACGTAGCAGCAGGTGGCGAAGAGGTCGGTCTCCAGGTCGATGAGGAGGCGGTTGGCGTGCGAGACGACCACGTCGGGCGGGTGTCCCTCGACGGCGTAGGCGCGCAGCGCGGTGCGCATCTGGCCCATGAGGGTGGCGGCGCCCGCGTTGTGGCCCTGGACGTCGCCGATGACGAGGGCGACATGGTTGTCGGGCAACGGGATCACGTCGTACCAGTCGCCGCCGACCTCGAGCCCGGCCGTGGTCGGCAGATAGCGGGCGACGGCGACCGCGCCGGGCAGGTTCGGCAGTCGGCGCGGCAGCAGTTGGCGCTGGAGCATGCCGACGAGTTCGTGCTCGGCGTCGAAGGCGTGGGCGCGCATCAGGGCCTGGCCCGCGAGGCCGGCGGAGGCGGTGAGCAGGGCGCGTTCGTCGGGGCCGAAGACGTGCGGGTCGTCCCAGCCGATGAGGCAGGCACCGGACACCCGGCCACCGGCGGAGAGCGGCAGGACGGCGAGGCCGCCGGGTCCGACCTCGGCGAGGGCGGGTTCCAGGTCGGTGCCCGCGGGCCAGATCGCGGCGCGGCCCTCGCGCAGGGCGGCGGCGAGGGTGGGCATCGTGCGGACGGGTGCGTCGGGCCATTCGCTGCGCCACTCCAGGCGCCACAGCTCGGGCCAGGCCTCCGGTTCGGGCGGGTCGAGGACGGTGACGACGAGCCGGTCGCCCTCCAGTTCGGCGAGCGCGATCCGGTCGGCGCGCAGCGGTTTGCGCAGGGCGGCGACCACGGCCTGGCTGACGTCACGGACCGTGCCGGCCATGGCGAGCGCGGCGGCGAGGCGCTGGACGCGGGCCACGTCGTTGACGCCGGAGCGCAGTTGGGAGGCGGCACCGACGGTGCCGACGAGGCGGGCGGGGCGGCCGTCGCCGCCGGGCAGGAGCCGACCGCGCAGCCGCAGCCACTTCGGTGTCCCCGAGGGCTGGAGCACCCGGAACTCCAACTCCCGGTCGCCGATGGCCATGTGGTCGGCCTCGACGACGGACATGAGTGAGGGCAGGTCCTCCGGCACGGTCAGCCCGAGCAGGGTCTCGACCTTGCCGTCGAAGTCGCCGGGGCCGAGCCCGAACAGGTCCAGGACGTCGCCGCCGACCTCGACCCGCCCGGTGTCCATGGCCAGGTCGAAGGCGCCCGCGGCCAGGTCCTCGCCGACCAGGGCCTCGGCCGGTACCGGGATCGCGACCGCCTCGGCGATCAGCGCGAGGCACGCGCGGTCCTCGGCGTCGAAGCCGTCCGGGCGTTCGCTCACCGCGAGCAGACAGCCGCCGCCCCGGTCACCGCGCACGGGCAGCGCCGCCAGATGGAACTCCCCCGACGGCAGCCGACGCGCGTCGCAGCCCGCAGCCAGTTCCGCGGGGCCGAACCACACCGCGACCCCGGTCCTGCGCACCTCGGCGACCGGTGATCCCCCGGACGCCGGATAGCCGTCCCGCAGCCCGTACAGCGTGCGCGGCACCCCGACCGACTCGACCAGGCACAGGAGGTCGGCGTCGTCGCCGGGTGTGTACACCCCGGCGAAGCTCGCGTCGGCGAAGACGAGGGACTGTTCGAGGACGCGGCGCAGCCGTTCGCGGGAGCCGAGATCGATCGTGAGCGTCTTGAGGGCAAGTTCGGCACGCAGCGTTCGCGCTCCGCGTCCCTCAGTGCCCTCACTGACCACGTCCGCAATTACAGCGCTTATGCGCCGACTGCGCAGCCCCTGTGACCGTTCCGTGGAGATGAGGGTCCGGATGGCCCCCTCCGCCGGGGCCGTCGCTCGCCGTGCGCGTCGGGCTCCCAGGGTGGAGCCTGATCACCAGGACCAGGACCAGGACCGTACGGCCGGGCGAGGAGGTGGTCGGCGTGTCCGACGCGCAGGCGTCCCGGCGGACACCGGTCGGGCGGCCGACGCTCTCTCTCGCGCTGGCCGCGATGATGGACGGCGTCCACGCGCACTCGGGTGCGGTGTATCTGCTGACGCCCGACGAACCGGTGCTGGAGATGGCGGTCATGGCCGGGCTGCCCCGCGCCTTCGCGGCGCCCTGGGAGCGGGTCGGGCTGAGCGCGCCGATCCCGGTGGCCGAGGCGGTGCGCGAGCGGCGGCTGATCTGGATCGGCGGTGAGGAGGACATGGCCCGCCGCTATCCGCGCATCGCGGTCGTGCTGCCGTACCCCTTCGCGCTGGCCGCCGTGCCCGTGGCCACGGCTTCCACGGTGTACGGCTCGGTCTTCGTGACCTGGCCCGGTTCGCATCCGCCGGTCCTCTCCGACCGGGACCGCGAGCAGCTGACCACCGCCTGCGACCGGCTCGCCCTGCGGCTGGAGCGGGCCGTCGAGGAGCGGCAGCCGTTGCGCGCGGAGCACGATCTGCTCGCCACCGGGCCCGCGGCGAGCGTGGCCGGGACGCTGGGCACGGTGGAGGCGGCGCGGATGGTGGCCCGGCTGCCGTACGGGCTGTGTTCGCTGGATCTGCACGGACGGGTCGGCTTCGCGAACGCGGCGGCCGGGGAGCTGCTCGGCAGGTCGGTGAGCAGTCTGCTGGGCACCCAGTTGTGGGCGGCGGTGCCCTGGCTCAACGACCCGGTGTACGAGGACCGTTACCGGGCCGCGCTGCTCAGTCAGCAGGTCACGTCGTTCGTGGCGCTGCGGCCGCCGGGCGAGTGGCTGTCGTTCCGGCTGTATCCGAACACGACCGGGCTGAGCGTACGGATCAGCCGGGCGCGGGCGGTGACGGAACTGAGCCGGGCGGCACCGGAGCCGGGTGAAGGGCCGTCGCGCCTGGTGACCATCTCGCAGGTGCTGAGCCTGGCCGGGGCGCTCACCGAGGCGGTGGGGGTGGAGGACGTGGTGCAGCTGATCGCGGACGAGGTCGCCCCGGCCGTGGGCAGTCAGGCGCTGGTGGTGCTCGGTTCGCAGGGCGGGCGGCTGCACGTGCTGGGGCATCGCGGCTATCCGGACCCGCGGGTCGTGGAGCGCTTCGACGGGATGGCGCTGGACGGGTCGACGCCGGGGACGGCCGCCCTGAACAACGGGGTGCCCGCGTTCTTCGACTCCCGGCGGGAGCTGGAACGGCTGTATCCGAGCCGGCACGCGACGCCCGACGGCTTCGCGGCCTGGGCCTATCTCCCGCTGATCGCATCCGGACGCCCGGTCGGCACCTGTGTGCTGGCCTACGGCGAGCCGCATGTCTTCCCCGCGGACGAACGGGCCGTGCTGACGAGTCTGGGCGGGCTGATCGCACAGGCGCTGGAGCGTGCGCTGCTCTACGACGCGAAGAACCAGCTGGCGCACGGCTTGCAGGAGGCGCTGCTGCCGCACTCACTGCCGCCGCTGCCGGGCATCGAGGCCGCCGCCCGCTATCTGCCCGCCACCCAGGGCATGGAGATCGGCGGCGACTTCTACGACCTGGTGACGTCCGAGGGACTCGCGGCGGTGATCGGTGACGTACAGGGGCACAACGTGACCGCGGCCGGGCTGATGGGGCAGATCCGGACCGCCGTCCGCGCGTACACGACCGTCGGTCAGGCTCCTGCGGAAGTCATGCGCAGCACCAACCGGCTACTGATCGACCTCGGGTCCGAACTCTTCGCGAGCTGTCTGTATCTACGGCTCGATCCCGCGCGCGGTACGGCCGTGATGGCGCGGGCCGGTCATCCGCCGCCGTTGCTGCGCCGCCCCGACGGGCGGGTACGGGTGCTGGACCTGGCGGGCGGCCCGCTGCTGGGCATCGACGCCGACGCCGTCTATCCGACGACCGAGGTCGATCTCGCGCCCGGTTCCGTCCTCGCCCTCTACACCGACGGGCTCATCGAGTCACCCGGCGTCGACATCGAGGACGCGCTGGCCGAGCTGGGTCAACGCCTCGCAGCGGCCGGGGACTTGCCGCTGGAGGAGATCGCCGACGAACTGGTGCGGCACAGCGCCGCGGCCCAGGAGCGGATCGACGACGTGGCGCTGCTTCTGCTGCGGGCCCGGGAGCCGGGACCGGATCAACTGCCGTGAACGCAGGGCGGTCCGGCCCTCCCGCCGGAGGGCCGGACCGATCCACCGCCGACCTGATGGAAGGGGTCGGATCAGTGGTTCGAGGTGAGCGAGGAGCCGTCGTCGGCCCCGTTGCCGCTCTGGTCCTCACCGGTGCCGGTGCCGTCGGTCGCGGACGGGTCGACAGCGCCGGACTGGTCACCGGTGCCGTCGGTCGCGTTCGGGTCCACGACGCCGGACTCGTCGCCCGTGCCGTCGGTGGCCGACGGGTCGGCGGCGGTGGCCGACGGGTCCGCCGTGGCGGTGTCGTCGCCCGCACCCGCGCCGGCACCGGCGTCACCGAGGGTGGCCCCGGTCGCCGTCAGCGCGGCGGTGACCGGCTGGAAGAAGGTCTCGCCGCCGGCGGTGCAGTCGCCGCTGCCGCCGGAGGTGAGGCCGACCGCGCCGCCGTCCTGGGTGAAGAGCGAGCCGCCACTGTCACCCGCCTCGGCGCAGACGTCCGTCTGGATGAGGCCGTTGACGGTGTCGACACCGTTGGGGTCGGTCTCGCTCTGGAAGTTGACCGTCGCGTCGAGGCCGGTGACCGTGCCGTCGTGCAGACCGGTGGTGGAGCCCATCCGGAAGACCTGCGTGCCGACCGTGGCGTCCTCGGCCTGGGTGATCTGGACGGTCTGGCCGTTGCCCACGTTGACGTCGCTCGTGGTCTGCGTCGCCGGGTCGTCGTACTTCACGAGGGAGAAGTCGCTGACGGGGAACGTGGCCTGGTCGACCGTGGCGATCGGGGCGCCGTCCTGCGAGTCGGACCACTGCTTCGCCGCGACGCCGCAGTGTCCGGCGGTCAGGAAGGCGGGGGTGCCGTCGCTCGCGGTGACGTTGAAGCCCAGCGAACAGCGCACGCCGCCCTGGTCGGTCTGGGCGAAGATGGCGTCGCCGCCCGAGACCAGCGCCTTGAAGGAGCCGCCGGTCTTCTTGACGGTGGCCATGTCGGTGCCGAGGCTCTTGACCGTCGAGAGCACGGTGTCCCACTTGGTGCCCGTGACGGTGCTGTCGGCGAGGACCTGGATCTTGTTGGTCTTCGGGTCGACCGACCAGGCGGTACCGGGGACGGTCGCCTTGGTCTTCAACACCTGGGCGGCGGCGGTGAGTTCGGCGGTGCTGTTCTGCACCTCGCGCACCTTGGCGCCGGCCTTCTCCGCCTGCACGACCACGTTGTTGTTGTCGCCGGAGATCACGTTGACGACGAGCTGCTGGGTGGCGCTGTCGTAGTAGGACCCGGCGAAGGCGTCGCCCAGCAGTCCGGCGAGCTGCGAGGAGAGGTCGGAGGCGCCCGTCGCCTTGAGGGTCTTGGGGGTGGCGGCGCCTGCCGAGTTGTCCTGGGACGCGTTGGCGTTCGGCAGCAGGATCGCCGCCGCTCCGAGAGCAGCGACACCTCCGACGGCTATAACGGCCTTGCGCTTCGGAATTCGCTTGTGACTCAAACTGCTCGACCTCCTGGGGACCGGGGTCTGTGCCGCCGGGGCGGCGGCTTATGGGGGGGCGCCTGGATGCCCGTTGATACGCACGTGTCACGTGGGGCGTTCAATTCCGTTTCCCAACTTCCTTTGCGAAACCGGGAATCGGCCATGTGCAAGCCCTGACCTGGCGGGGGTACGAAGTGGCTGCGGGCCAGTCCCGACGGCGTTGTGGCCGGGGTCCGTCCGGTGCGTGGTGGGCGGGCGGATGTCTTGATCGAATCGGTGCCGCTCAAACCTGCCCGTGCGAGTGGGCAGTTCACACACTCCCGGTCCCTTCCCGATCCACACCCGGATCGACACGGACCGCGACCGGTCGACAACGGTCCGTCGAGAACAGTCGACGGAATCCTCGCTTCAGGGAATCTGCACAGCGCGTACCCAACGAAGTCACCGGTCTCCACGGATCTGCACATGCACACGCCCCCGTGAACGTCTTTGGTGGGGAGTGCCCGATTCCGCTTCGACGCCGCAAGCCCTCCCGCGGAGTGATGCCGCGCGGTGTGTGAAGAAGTCGCCGACACCTCGTGCCCACGCCTGCACGGTTCGTGGCTCCTGGGGCTCAAGTGCCCTGGTGGGACCGGAGATTGATTGGCTGCGTCCGCCCGCAGCGTGCTTTGATCCATCGCACCGCAGGAGCCGAACGGGTTCCGGAAACGGCGCCCGGCGCCTGCGGTCGCGGCCGTCGTCTGTCCCCAGAGGGGGCCGCTCCCCCTTGTGAATATCCATATGAAGGGAAGTTCCCCCATGAACTCCACCCCCCAGGTTGAGACCGTCGAGATCTCCGACGCCGAGCTCGACAACGTCTCCGGCGGTCTGGCCCTGAACGCCCTCAGCACCGTCACCGGTGTGGTGGACGGCATCGCCCCCGTCTCCGGCCTGGTCGACACGGTCGTCGGCACCGTCGAGGGTGTCACCGGCCTGAGCGTGTCCCCGGTCACGAACCTGGTCTCGGGTCTCTGATCGCACCTTGTTCCACTGAGTCCCGGAGCCGTTTCCCGGCTCCGGGACTCTTGGATGCCGTAAAAGATCTCTCCCCTAGGTGAGGGAAGTTTCGTGCAGTTCCGCCAACAGGCCCTCGCCAAGCTCCAGTCGCCCGAAGAGCTCGATCTTCCGGTGCGCTTCGCGCGTCCCCAGGGCTGGCTCGTGCTCTCCGTGACGGTGCTCGTCGTGGCCGCCGCGTCCGTGTGGGCGGTGACCGGCTCGGTGGCGTCGACCGTCAGCGCGTCCGCCATCCTCACGCACGGGGAGGGCAGTTACATCCTGCAGAGCCCCGTGGCCGGACAGGTCACCGCCGTCCTCGCGGAGGAAGGCGAACGGCTCCCCGCCAACTCGCCCGTCCTCAAGGTCCGTTCGAGCGACGGCGACTCCGTCGTGCGCACGGTCGCCGCGGGCCGGATCACCGCGCTCGCCGCCACCATCGGCCAGATCATCCAGACCGGCGCGAACGTCGCCGCCGTGGAGAAGGTCGCGCACGCCACCGACCCGCTGTACGCGACGGTGTACGTGCCCGCCGAGAACGCGGCCTCCATCCCCGCGAACGCCGCCGTCGACCTGACCGTCTCGTCGGCTCCGACGCAGACGTACGGCGTGCTGCGCGGCCGGGTGAAGGCGGTGGACCGGTCCGCCGAGTCGGCGCAGCAGATCGCCGCGTTCCTCGGGGACAGCCAGCTCGGTGAGCAGTTCACCAAGAAGGGCAGGCCGGTGGCCGTCCTGGTGAAGCTCGACAAGTCGGCGCGGACGAAGAGCGGTTACAAGTGGTCGTCCCAGGACGGACCCCCCTTCGCCCTCACCTCCATGACCATGGCCTCGGCCTCGATCCGGCTGGCCGATCAGCGCCCCCTCGATTGGCTGCTGCCATGAGCCCCGCACAGGACACCCGTTCACGGCGCCGCTCCGCCCCGCCGAAACGCCCGGTCCCCAAGGGCCGTGTGAAGACGGTCCGTTCACCGACCGTCCTCCAGATGGAGGCCGTCGAGTGCGGCGCCGCCTCCCTCGCGATGGTCCTCGGCTTCTACGGCCGCCACATCCCGCTGGAGGAACTGCGCATCGCCTGCGGTGTCTCCCGCGACGGCTCCCGCGCCAGCAACCTCCTCAAAGCGGCGCGCAGTTACGGCCTCACGGCCAAGGGCATGCAGATGGACACCGCCGCCCTCGCCGAAGTGCGGTCCCCCGCAGTCCTGTTCTGGGAGTTCAACCACTACGTCGTCTACGACGGCATGGGCCGCCGCTTCGGTCGGCGCGGGGTGTTCATCAACGACCCCGGCAAGGGCCGCCGGTTCGTGCCGATGGAGGACTTCGACTCCAGTTTCACCGGTGTCGTCCTGGTCATGGAGCCGGGCGACGGTTTCGAGAAGGGCGGGCGCAAGCCGGGTGTCCTCGGCGCGATGCCGGCCCGGCTGCGCGGTACCGCGGGCACGATGCCCGCCGCCGTGCTCGCGAGTCTGCTGCTGGTGCTGGTCGGTGCGGCGATGCCCGCGCTCAGCCGGACCTACATCGACATGTTCCTGATAGGTGGTCAGACGTCCCTGCTGGGCGTCCTGTTCACGTCGATGGGCGCCTGCGTGCTGCTCACCCTGGCGCTGACCTGGCTCCAGCAGGCGAACCTGCTGCACGGCCGCATCATCTCCTCCACACTCTCCAGCGCCCGCTTCCTGCGCCATCTGCTGCGGCTGCCGGTGACGTTCTTCTCCCAGCGCAGCCCGGCCGACCTGGTGCAGCGCCTCCAGTCGAACGACGCCGTCGCCGAGACCCTGGCCCGTGACCTCTCGGCGGCGGGCGTGGACGCGGTGGTCGTGGTGCTCTACGCGTTCCTCCTCTATACGTACGACCCCCAACTCACGTACCTGGGTATAGGTGTCGCCCTGCTGAACGTGGTGGCGATGCGGGTGGTCATCCGGCTGCGGGCGACCCGTACCGCGAAGCTGCGCGCCGACAGCGCCCGGCTCACCAACACGGCATACACCGGGCTCCAGTTGATCGAGACGATGAAGGCGACCGGTGGTGAGGACGGCTACTTCCGCAAGTGGGCCGGACAGCACGCCACCACCCTGGAGGAGCAGCAGCGGCTCGGGGTGCCGAGCGCCTGGCTGGGTGTGGTCGCGCCGACGCTCGCCTCGCTCAACAGCGCGCTGATCCTGTGGATCGGCGGCATGCGAGCCGTGGAGGGCGGCATCTCGGTCGGCCTGCTGGTCGCCTTCCAGGCGCTGGTCACCCGCTTCACCGCGCCGATCACCCGGCTCAACGGCGTCGCGGGGCGCATCCAGGACTTCGCGGCCGACGTGGCCCGTCTCAAGGACGTCGAGAACTTCCAGGCCGATCCCCTCTACTCCCGTGCGGGCGGCGCCGATTCGACCCGCCGACTACAGGGGCACGTCGAGCTGGAGAACATCACCTTCGGCTACAGCCCGCTCGACAAGCCGCTGCTCACCGGTTTCGACCTGACGGTCGGCCCGGGTCAGCAGGTGGCGCTGGTCGGCGGTTCCGGCAGCGGCAAGTCCACGGTCTCCAGGCTGATTTCGGGCCTCTACACGCCCTGGGAGGGCGTGATCCGCATCGACAACCACCGGCTGGAGGACATCCCGCGCGGCGCCCTCGCCGCCTCCGTCTCCTTCGTCGACCAGGACGTCTTCCTCTTCGAGGGCTCGGTCCGCGACAACGTGGCGCTGTGGGACCCGTCGATCCCGGACGAGGCCGTGATGGACGCGCTGCGCGACGCGGCCCTGTACGACGTGGTGATGCGGCGGCCCGGCGGTATCCACAGCAGGGTCGAGCAGGACGGGCGCAACTTCTCCGGCGGTCAGCGTCAACGCCTGGAGATCGCAAGGGCGTTGGTGCGCAGGCCCAGCATCCTGGTCCTCGACGAGGTGACGAGCGCCCTGGACGCGGAGACCGAGCTGGTCGTGATGGACAACCTGCGCAAGCGCGGCTGTGCCTGCGTGGTGATCGCGCACCGGCTCAGCACGGTGCGGGACAGCGACGAGATCGTCGTCCTCGAACACGGGACGATCGTGGAACGCGGGCGGCACGACGCCCTGGTGGCGGCCGGCGGCGCGTACGCCACGCTGGTCAAGGAGCGGTGAGATGACGTCCGTTCACGAGGGTGACCTGGTCCTCGGCGCGCTGGGATCCCTGGGCACGCCGATCGACTGCGCCGGGTCCAACCGCCTCGACCTCGAAGGCCCGCAGGTGCTGTGGCTGATCGCGTCGGGCGCCATCGACCTGTTCGCGGTGGACGCCGTGCAGCAGGGCCACTGGCACCACCTCGGCCGCCTGGAGGCGGGCTCGCTGCTGCTCGGCCCGGTCACCGGGCCCCAACACACGCTGGTGGCACGCCCGTTGCGGGACTGCGTGGTGCACCGCATCAACCTGCGCGAGCTGTACCAGGCCGCGGACACCCAGACCTGGTCGTACGACGAGTACGGCAACCCCCAGTATGTGCCCCCGACTTCGAGCCCGCTCGAATACGCCCTCGCCCTCGGCGTCGGCCGCGGGCTCTCCATCCTCTTCCAGGCGCCGATGGCCTCCGAACGGGCCGCGGCGCTCACCGACGACGACGTCTTCTGGATGCAAGTCCCGCCGGGCAGCGTGCAGTACGGCTCGATGTACGGCGCGGAGGCCGCAGCCGATCTGTTGATGGACCCGGGTGTCTGGCAGGGCATGGTCGACCAGCAGTACCGGCTGCTGTCCACGCTGGACAAGTGGATCGAGCAGCTGGAGCGCACCCACGAGACCCGAACGGCCGCCGGTATCAAGGCCGGTGAGGCGGTGCGCGCGCAGGCCGACCGGACGCTGCTGGCGTCGATCGGCAAGTCCTCGGCCCGGCGCACGACGGCCGCCGACGCCGACGCGTCGTACGCGGCCTGCAAGGTGGTCGCCGAGGCGGCCGGCATCACCCTCGCCGAACCCTCCCAGAGCGGCAGCGAGAGCGACCGACTCGACCCGGTCGAGCGCATAGCCCTCGCCTCACGGGTCCGAGTGCGTGCCGTACGCCTCGACGGGCGCTGGTGGCGTGACAACGTCGGCCCGTTGGTGGGCCATCGGGCGCTGTCCGGGGCGCCGGTCGCACTGCTCTGGCGACGCGGCGGCTATGTCGCCGCCCATCCGGCGACCGGCCGCGAGACGCCGATCGAGAAGGCGAACGCGGAGGAGTTCGAGCCGCGCGCGGTGATGTTCTACCGCCCGCTGCCCGAACGGCGACTGAGTCCGTTCAGGCTGTTGCGCTTCAGCATGCAGGGCACCGGCAGCGACCTGACGAACCTACTCATCAGCGGGC
>Ga0307507_10010813_pt1 | contig 11673 bp, 2 predicted proteins | sample 7_EM_MG_FD_207223 | JGI IMG/M metagenome (GOLD analysis project Ga0307507, IMG submission 207223) | Populus trichocarpa ectomycorrhiza microbial communities from riparian zone in the Pacific Northwest, United States - 7_EM | ecosystem: Host-associated > Plants > Roots > Unclassified | place...
TATAGTCCTATATACATGAATCCTTCCCAGGCAGCTTAACATGTACTAGTAACTAAGTGGACACTCTAGTCCGTTTTAAATGCTAGGGGAGTTTTATCCTGGTATTTTGCTTTCTAATATTTAGTTTACACTAAGGAAATAAAGAAATCCTAGCTCTTTTATCTATTTCTGCTATATTCTACTGTTCCTAAAGTAGAAAAAGCGCTCTAAAAGATAGATTTAGTAATATTTGTATATAAAAACAAAGGGCTCTATATAGTTTGCCAGCTTAGAGACAACTACTAGTTATTCCTATATAACTTTTTTTTAGTAATATAACCTATTCTTCTCCTTGCTTAAGAATAGGTAGGGAATTAGTAATTAATAGCTACTCTCCCTAAAAGTAGGCTACTAATAGTATTTTAGAAGGGCGAACCTTGCTATATAAACCCACCCTAATAGGAAAAAATTTCATAAGGTTGTCTGTATAGGGTATAAATACCAATTCCCCTATACACCTTATATTTTATATGCTAATAGTAACACGGGCCAACCCCCTTCCCCTATCCCCTACTATAGCTACCCTAGCAGTGCATTGTCTGCAGTGCGCCTGCGGTACGCCTTTAGTCTTCTATAGTTTAATTGCCTATAGCGCGACAGCCGTAGACTGGTTGTAGTAGAGGTCGTCTGCAGCACAATGGCTATAGACTGGATGTAGGAGGTCGTCTGCTCTGCAGCAGACAGGTTGTAGTAGAATCGTTGGTTGTGGTAGAGGAGGTCGTCCGCTCTGTGGCAGACGGGTTGAGGAGGTTGTCCGCTCTGTGGCAGACGGGTTATAGTGGAGGTTGTCCGCTCTGTGGTAGACTGGTGGTGGTAGCTAGCGTCGTGGTGACGCGTCCTCAGGGGGTATATAACCAGCGGCGCCCCTGCGACGACGGCGGAGGAGCAAAGGGAGGCGACGGACCCCTCTTGCACTTAAATAGATACCAATAGTTAGAAAGGGTATATCCCCTTATATTACATGCTAGGCATTTTAGGTTATTTAACTTCTTAAAAGATGTCTCTTTAGTTAAATTTGTCCCTACCCTTTTTTAACTATAAGATAAGCTATTCCCTCTTCCCTTTTAGACTTTAGCAGTAATAAAGATATCCTCTTTAGACTCTTCTGCAAAGTCTATATTAAATGCACTCCCTCTAGTAGTTAAGGATAGTATAACTTTATCACAGAGCAAGCACAAGCGGTAATAATATATAGCGAAGTAGATATTATTAAGCTATGTACATAAACTGCGTGATAAAGTTAAGACGTTATGTAAGGAAAAGAAAGTAGGAAATAGGGGGAAAAGGGTACATAACGTTTGCTTAGTTGCTAGGTTAATGGGTACTATACTACACATAGGCAGGGTAGAGCTTAGGTAGCAGTTCTAGTAGAACTTAGCAGAATTTAGCAGTTAGAGGTCCTTAAAGTTGCTAGTTAGTAACTCCAACAGTAGAGATAGCAGATTGCAGTGGAATATGGCAGATTGCTATCAGATTGCCATCTTATAGTTAGTCTTTGGTTGTTTAGTTAGTAGAAACAGGTGGATGTATATAAGGTGTTATAGGAGTGTTCCATAACAGTACCCCCCCTTTAAACTTAAGTATTTATAAAATAGGGCTGTAGTAGTTCTGGGTGGAGTTTATAAAAGTCTTCTATAGCTTATATAAGTCCTATAGAGTTAGTAGGTTCCCATAAGGGTTTAGTAAAACCTCTCTATTTTATAAGGTACATATATTTACATTTCCGTTTATTATACTTAATGTTATTAACTCTTTTAATAAGGTACTTATCCTTACCATCCACTTTAACTAGTAGGGGAGGGTTTTAGATCTATTTAGGTAGGGCATCTAATATAGGGGCAGTAGGGCGGAGGACTAACATATAGAATATAGGGTGGATTTTAACTGTATTAGGGAGCTTTAGTCAGTAGGCATAAGGAGAGACAACTTTTTCAACCTTATAAGGGCCAGCGTTCTTCTAATTAAGTTTCTTAGTAGGTTATTTTATATTCAGATTTCTTATATCTAGCTAGACAAAGTCACTAATTTAGTAAGCTGGTGCTAGGGTTTAGTTCTTATTTACTGCGGCTTTATAAACAGATTAGGCCTATATCATTTTATTAGTAAGGAACTCTTATAATTCTTCCATCTTCTTTATAAATTTATTTACTTCTATAACTTATAAGGCCTAATAAGCCAGGTAAGGAATATTACTAAAGGGTTCAAAACCTATTTATAGATACTGGCTATAGTTAGCCAGGAACAGGGAGACCTTTATGGTTTCCAAGATAGAGTTATTTGCAGTAAACTTAGTAAATGCAAGCCAGTCTATCTAGTCATCCTATAGATATAATGTGTATATCCAAATATATTATTCCATTATAGTATTTACACATTCCGTTTAACCATCCGTTTTTAGGTAGTATACTATAGATAACAGTGCTTTAATGCGGAGTTAGGTAGTTAGTTCTTTCTAAAACACAAAGATAAACTAGCTACCTCTATTAGAGATAATTATTTTAGGGAGTCTATAAAGTTTCTATACATAATTCAGGAATAGTTAAATAATAGTAGGTGTTAACATATTAGGACAGGCAATTAAGTGTCTTATTTTAGATAGTTGGTCTATAACTACTATAATATTTATACAGCCTTTACTTATAGGAAGTTTAATAACAAAGTTAATTAAGATATCCTTCTATCTTTGGTCCAGAATAGGTAGTGGCTTTAAAAAGCCGTTATATGTTTTATATAAAGCCTTAGCTTATTAGCAGGTATAGCAGCTAGAGATATACCTTTATATTATATTATATATATTTAGCCAGTAGTACTCCTATTAGAGTAGTTCTAGGGTTTTTCCACAGCCTAGGTGGCCAGCTACTAATAGGTTATATATATATTCAAGAAGCTTAAGCTTAAGTTCATTATAGTTAGGTATAACTAGGCGGTTCTAGTAGTACAAGCGGTCTCCACAAGCTTTACATTTACTTAAAAAGATCTTTATAAAGCGTCTAACGCCATCTTAAATTAGCTTAAGTGTCTCTTAGATAAACTTATTATTTAAGTATTTATCAATTATAATCTATTTAACTAATTAATCAGTTATTTTAAGGATGTATACCATAAGGTCTTTAGCTAGGGGATTAAATAATTTAGGACGAAGTAGGGTTTAATTATAGTAGGTATATACTTCTTCCTATGCTAGTATATCTTATAAACATTAGGTTAGGGCATTAGGTTTTTAACCTTAAACACCTAGGTAGTATATAATTAAGAATTAAAAATAAAATAGATATTCTAACTAGCGGGCTTAACAATAACTTAGCTGTTTTATAGTTATAAAGTACTATAGATTCTTATGGTCGCTAAGGACCTTAATTAGAAATCCAGCACCTTCTAGTTTGGGTTGCCATTATTTAAAACATCTAATAATAGCTAACAATTCCTTATTATAGATCTTATAGTTATATTTAGCTAAATTTAGTTATTTTAAAAAGTATACTATAGGGTACAGTACTCCTTCCTTATTATACTAAAACAAAATGCCTTCAGTAATATAGTTAGATGAGTTGGCTTCTATAACACTTTTTTAGTTTAGGTTAAAGTGTTAGAGTATAGGTGTAGTAGTAAACATAACTTTTAGATAGGCAAAGGCCTTTTTATATTCCTTATTAAAAATAAAGGTTTTATCTTTTTAGGTTAGAGCTATAAGGGGTAAAACTAGGGCGGAGAAGTTATTAATAAACCATTAGTAGAAGTTAGTAAATCCTATAAAGGCTCTTACATCCTTAATATTCTTAGGTTTTTACCAGTTTACAATTGCTTTAATTTTCTTTAAGTCCATTTATATGCTATTTATAGAAATAATAAGTCCAAGGTACAGGACTTCTATTTTATAGAATTTGTATTTATCTATATCTAATTATAGGCTAGCTCTACATAAGGCTTTTAAGACAAAGTCAACATATTTCTTATATTTAGTTAGGTTATTACTGTATACTAGGATGTTGTTAATATAAGTAGTACAAAAAATGTCCAGGTAAGGTTGTAGGGTATTATTTACAAAGTGTTAGAATGAACTTAGGGCATTTACGAGGCCAAATGGCGTTACTAAGTATTTAAATAGCCTATACCTAGTATAGAATGTAGTAAGTTATTTATCTCCTTTTACAATATAGAGACGGTTAAATATATGGATAAAGTTAAGTTTTATATAGTAGCAAGCCTTACTTAATTAGTTTAGTGTCTTTTAAATTAACAGGAGCGGGTACTAATTCTTAATAGTAATGGCATTAAGAGCTTAGTAGTCCATATAGAAGCGCAGACTGCCGCTAGGTTTCTTAATAAAGATTATAAGTATAGCTATAAGTAAAGAGCTTACTCTAATAAATCCTTTACTTAGGTATTTGTCTAAGTACTTCCGCAGCACTTAGAGTTTATTTTAGGACATTCCGTATAGGGGTCCAAATCCTAGCTGTTTTCCTTCTTTAAGTATAATCTTGTAGTTATATAGTTGGTGCTTTACTAACTTATTAGCTTCCTTTCATAAAAATACTTCTAGATGCTTATAATAGCATATTAGTGCTTTTATAGCAGGGTTAGTATGCTTCTTTAGTGCTAGGGCCTTTTTAATATTAGCCATTGTAATGGTAAAGATTATATATTTAGGTTTCCTAGCAAGTTATGCTAATAGGGTAGCTCCAATTATATAGATATCTATAGAAAGAGGGGTAAGTTGCCAGCTGGCAACTTCCTTTTAATTATCTACTATTTCTTATTTAACTTTAGGTTTAGTGTTAGGTATAGAGTTAGTATTAGATTTAGGTTTAGGTTTTTTAAGTATCCTTTTTATAGTGGAATACCAGTTCTTCTAGTACTTTTATATATTAAGCTTAAGTTTAGGCTTCTACTTAGTTTGGGGTGGTACAGTAGTTAGGGTCAGTTTATATGGTTTAGTATAATTTTTAGGTTCTTAGTGGAATTAGGTAGACCTTTTAGGTATAGGGTAGATATTAGTGAAAATTTTAGACTAATAGATCCTAGTGGATTTTTTAAATTTTAGTTTAGGATCTAAGCAGCAAGTTATAAGGCACTTCTACTTATAATATGAGGCAGTAAATAAAAGCTTAAGGTTGTCCTAATTAATAGTTACCTTATATAGCTTTATCTAAGGTTGTTTAAGTATTACTAAGTAACTTAGGGTAGTAATAAAAAGCTTAATTAGTTCTTTATGGTTTAGGTATTAGAGTCTTAGGAATACTACATAGATAATACAGCCTAAGACAGTGCGTTTGCTATTAAATCTAAATATATTAATATACTAGTCAAGGGGGGTTAGAGTAAAACCATTATCTTATATAAAGATCTTATTAATAAATCCTATGCTACTAGCTCTTATATTAATTAGGACTTAAGCATTAGCCTATTAATTGTTCTACTAAAGACAACAGTTAATAGTTATGCTATAATCCTAAGAGTTAGAATTTATAACATCTAGAGCATTTAATAAGATCCTAAGGTAGCGCCGTTCTGGAGAGCGACTTAGCTCTAGGACCTTCCTTTTAGAGGTAACCAGGGTAGGGTTCCTATAGAACGTTAGCTGTAACTTTATCCTTATAAGTGGTGCTTACTAAATGCAAGGCTAGAGCCATATAAAGATTAGGGACAGTAACTAGAGGATTGGTGCGGTAAACGGTTACTAGTATTGGCCGTTTATAAATTATATTAGGGTATAAGGACAGAGTAGTATCTTAAGATATAAGCCTTGCTTCCACATTTAAAGCAAAGGCCTAGCTTAATGCGTTATTCTTATTTAGGGGACCCTAGTGGGGTATACTTTAGGGTTTTAGAGTTAATGTCTATAGCGTTAGGGTACTTAGGCTAAGATAATAACTTAGTGGTTATTTATAGAGCTATTGTATTATATTAAGGAGTGGACTTTAGTGTTAGGCGTAGTATATTATTATATTATTTATTAATAATGTTTACGTAGGCGTTAAGGGCTCCTAGTAGGTCTATACCTATTAGGGAGGTTTTTAGTTTAGGACTTAGGGATTTAATAAGGCTATTAACCAGTGCGGAGTTATTCTAGCCTATTTTCTTTATATAATAGTTAAATTTAGAGAAGTATACTAGAAAGCTTTTCATTCCTTAAGTTATATAGTTTATTTTTCTCTAAGCAGTGGCTTAGCGGTTTAGGTTACTATACATAACTTCAAGAAGTATAACTAGACTTTATACTAAATTTGGTTAAAGGGGTTTAATAAGGTTAGCTACGTCTCCTCCTAGTTAACTTAGGGCGTAGTAGAGTTGGTTAGCTTTAGTTAGGTAGCAGTTAGTATTACTAGTTAACTTATTTTTAAGCTAGCTTAGAAATAATTAGAGTTCTTATTATTTACTAGTGAATATTAAAGGGTCTAGTAGTTATTTAGATTATTATAGTATGGTAGTTAGTTTAGGGTAAATAGCTACTATAGGTTTAGAACTCTTATTTCGCGTGTTTATCTCTAGAGAAGGCGTTTAGTCTTAGGGCCCTAGTGTAGGTATCTTAAGGGTACGGACTTCTTCTTAAAGGTCCTTAATTATTTATAGGTGTCATGCTTCTTATTTAGCTTATTATTAAGTTAAAGTGGCTTAATTCTATACAAGGGCGTCTGTAAAGGACTTCTATATCTCTACTAATTATTCTTAGAGTGCGGATATAATACCAGCGGCTATTATAGGGGCTTTAGGGTTGTTTTGCATTTTAGAGGGTAGTATATAAGGTTAACGCAACGTAGTGTCACAGAGCGAGTATAAGTAGTAATAATATATAGCGAAGTAGATATTATTAAGCTATGTATATAAACTATATAATAAAGTTAAGATGTTATATAAGGAAAAGAAAGTAGGAAATAGGGGAAAAAAGGTATATAATGTTTGCTTGGTTGCTAGGTTAATAGATACTGTGCTACACACAGGTAGGGTAGAGCTTAGGTGGCGGTTCTGGTAGAACTTGGCAGAATTCGGTAGTTAGAGGTCCTTAAAGTTGCCAGTTGGCAACTCCAACAGTAGAGACAGTAGATTGCGGCGGAATACGGCAGATTGCTGTCAGATTGCCATCTCGTGGTCAGTCTCCGGTTGTTCAGTCGGTGGAAATAGGTGGACGTGTGTAAGGTGTTATGGGGGTGTCCCATAACAAACTTTTAAAAGGGTTGTAAATGCTTCCCATAGCTCTATTGCTACTTTATGGTATTTTAATAAGTAAGCCTTTTTGGTATTATTTGCCTATTTAGTGTATATAACAAAATAGGTTTTGCTTATAGATTATATTATATTCGCAAGGCCCATTAGCTAAATCCTATTAGTTATCTATAAAAGACCATATTTCTCTACCATCTTTATTATATACTCACATTAATTAAGCCACTAGGTAATTTTTGCCTGCTTAAGTCCCTTAAGTAATTCTATGTATTGTAATTATACCTTTCTTATTATAAAGTTCTTTAAGGGCTTAGTGTCTTCTTTTAAATAAATTAGCCATTCTTTAACTATAAAAAAAGGGTTAAGTAGTAGCTTTTTCTAAATTAATACTGTGGATATAATTTAGGTGCAGATCTATTAAAGATAATCTTCCTATCTAAGGAAATACTTTATATCCTGGTTATAGTACGGTCTACTATTTTTGTACGCTTTCTATTAATTCGTCGAGAGCTATATATATAAGGTTGCATTCTTATTGAAATCTATAATCTTTAAAAGAGGTGGTTTTTTAAGTAGACCTTCTTAAGGTGCTTCTGTGGCTAGGTTAACATGGGCCCAAATTTACTAATCTATAAGGGCTTGTAGTTGCCAGATCTATTACTCCCAGTCTTTTAGCTTATTAAGGATAATCGTAGTTAACGAACTTAACATTAGTGGAGTTATTTAACTAATAGGTAAAGGAGGAATTAAGATGGTATTTTATTATTAGGATTGTTCTTGTTATTAGGGTTGTCCTATAACAATTAAGGTAGGATTTCTTACGGAATCTTATGGAATCTCGTGGAATCTTGTAGAAGAATCGTCCTGTGACGATTAAGGTGGGATTTCTGTTAGAGTCTGCGTCTTGATAATAAGGTGTTAGAGTCTAACAATAAGGTAGAATTTCTTTAAATAATTAAGTAATAGCTAAATAGCTTCTTAAGTTGGCGGACTAGGCTTATAACTGTCACAAAGTTTAAATAGAGCAGTTTATTGATGAAATGGGTTGATTAATTGATGATCTTCTTGATCGTCTTGTCAAGGGCCCTTGGGCTTTAAGCTATGAAGAGATTTTACAATGCACGGGCTCCGGGCACGTGGCTCGTGCATATAACCTACGCCTTTAGAGAATATAGATTATCTAATAACTGCTAGGGGGTACGCTGGCAGGTTAATGGCGAGGCTATATTCTATAGCCGTTGCTATAGGATAATTAAGGATATAAGATGGCGCGTAGAAGACGGTATAGCAAGAGATAAGAGATAGGCTATTGACTAGCTAGAACAGCTACAAGGCCGGCGTTCTTTATATTGGCTTTATAAGAATATTTAAATAGTTATTTTACTATAGTAACTAAGACGCCTTAATATATAACTATACTGCAGTAACTATAACCGTAACTAAGACGTCTTAATATAGGACTATACTGTAGTGGCTATAGTAACCAAGACGTCTTAATATAGGACTATATTATAGTGACTAAGACGCCTTAATATAGGAATAGAGCCTGTTTAGGTGTTGTAAATTTAGAGTAATATTACGCGACCGTCCAAAAGTACTAATTTAAGTTAAATTATGTACCTTTTCGCCCAAAATCGCGTGCAAAAGTACTTAGGGGCGGTCGCTACGCGACCTTATATAGGGTTTAAGCGCGTTATTAGCAGGGGTGGCCCTAACCTCATATTAACCTAGGTCGTAACCGCGCCAAATTAGCCCCCCCTAATATGTAATAGGTGTTTTAGGACAAACGTAAGCATAGATCAAAAACGTTAAAAACGCGCAGGGACGTAAGAACGGGTAAGTCCTATAATAGTACCCCCCTTCTTACTTCCAAGCTCCTATAAGGCGTGTTATATATATATATATATAAACCCTAAATAAGGGGGGGGGGAATTCGTTAGCCTTCTCCGCCCTTCTATATCCTCCGCTGCGTAGGCTCCGCTAGTTTAGTCCTCCTTACTTAATTATTAGGCCACTAACTTATTAGGCCTAAAGTATAGCCCAGCCTCTATTACCAGCTATACTATAGTTCTTGCCGCTTGGAGACGCTTTGCTAAAGCTTATACGGTCTCCTTCTCACTTTTAGCAGCTCTATAGCTTTCTTCTTATATCTATATATAGTTCCTCCTTACTAGGCCTCGTCCCTAAGGCTAGTAGGCCCCCCTTTCCCCCCCTCCCCCCTTCCCCCTCCCCCCTTAGTTATGGGTTGGGTCGTATATTATATAGGGGTAGGTAGGTCGTGTATTATATATAGGGGTGGGTAGGTAGGTAGGTAAACAGATTTCAGTTATATAGTATACTTAGTATAGTACGGTGCAGTATCTTCTTAGTAGGTTCTTATTGGTGCAGTGTAGTATTTATATTATAGGCAGGTTCTTATTAGTAGTAGTATAGTACTAGCATAGGTTCCGTAAGCATATTGGTATAGGATCTTATTGGTTTAGGTAGCAGTACGGTGCTAGCAACAAGGTTGGTTTGTATATATATTGGCGCAAAGTCTTATTAATAGATTTAGGTGGCAGTATGGTACTAGTATAGGGTTGTGCGGCTTAGGACAATCTAGGTATTAGATGCGGATGGCTTTAGCGGCAGTAGTATAATACTAGCAATAGGTTTAGACGGCTTAGGACTATTTAGTATTAAATACAGAAATCTTCGGCTATAGGTTTAAATGGTAGCAGTACAGTGCCAACAACAGGGTTGGTTCGTAGACGTATCAGCATAAGGCTTGTTGGTTTAGGTAGCAGTATAGTACCAGCGCAGGTTTGAGGTCTGTATATAAATCGGTGTAGAATCTTATTAACTAGTTTAGAATCCTAGCGTCCTAGTCTACCTATAGCTAGCAGCTCCTATTCCTACCCTATAGGCGTAAAAAGCAATACTCTATAACCAGTAGCCTATAGGCCAGCTAGGTATAAAAAGGGATCTAGATATAGTATTATAGAGTAGGCATAAGCTAGAATACAATATACTAAACAGGGTAGTAATTAAAGAAGGCTATATATGTGTAACTATGTGTATTAATATAAAGACATCTAAATAAAGAAGAATCTTTATATACTAGGTACGAGGTATAAATAGGGGTTATAGGGGTATGTGCGTAGGTGTCTTGGGACAAATATAAGCACGGATTAAGAATATTAAAAACGCGTAGGGATATAAGAACGGGTAAGTCCCGTGACACTTTAAGGGTCTAAGGCTCTACTATTAGCTCCCTTTAGTCTTATAGGTCTTTACTTTTCCTAACTATTAACTATTAGATCTTAACTATACTTAGTCCCTCTATAGCTAATACTTAGTTTATTTTTTATCCTTAATATACTATAGATAAGTATTCTCTAGGCACTCCTACCACTATTATCCCTCTAGGTATTCTTCTATAAGGAATCTTCCTAGCTAAAGTATTAAGTCCCTTAGCTCTTAAACTTCTACTAGGTGCCAACTATATATATACTTAGCATTTCTAAATCGCTTTTCCTCTATTGTCTAACACATCCTTATTAGATACTTATAATATTTATTCTTAGGCGTCCTATATATATTATACATATTATCCACATATATAATCTATACTAATGTATAATACACTAGGTGCTTTAGGTTAACTCTTAGTTTATCTTTATTTTTAGGTTTAAACCTCTCCTATATTAATCTAAATATCGCTATATTATTTACTAGTACTAATATCTATATTATCTCTCTTTAGTCTACAGTCTATTCTTCTAGATTCTTTAACGTTATAATTAATACTCCTTTAATATAGCTTAATCTAGTATAGCTTTCTTATTTAGCTATATACAGAAATCTTCCTACTTATTATTTCCGCGCTATTAGTACTACTTTTAGTATAGCTCTATAAGTGTATACAACCTATTTATAAGAAAGTATCTCTTTATTACTGTATCGTTATAACTTTTTATATATTATTCTGTAAACCTAGTTAAAATCCCTAAATTCTCTTCTTATTTTAGGTTATTTAGCTACTTAGCTCTTAGTATACCTACCTTTAGCCTATTAGTAACCTTCTATATAGGTGCTCTATTCCTTATACATCCTAATATAGCTAATCTCTAATATAGCTTCTATTCTTACTATATAAGAATTTATTACCTAAACTCCTTTATACTTTCCGTCTTATTATATCTTATAAACAGGTTTTTGATATTATTAAAAAATTTAATCTTTAGGCTAAATACTATATTTACTTAAAACTGCTATAGACCTTATTTGTTCTTTAAAATCTTAGCTTCCTAAAAATCTTCGTCCTAAGCTTATTTATTTATCTTTAAACTAAGCTACTACACTTTCCTATTGGTTGTTGTCTATTATAGGTTTTTAGGTATATTTTATCTTATCTTAAGAATCTTAAGCCTATAGCCTTTTACCTTTATTAAGTAGTAAGCTAGCACTAGTAGTTATCTACTTACTTAATTA
>Ga0307507_10010814_pt1 | contig 11673 bp, 7 predicted proteins | sample 7_EM_MG_FD_207223 | JGI IMG/M metagenome (GOLD analysis project Ga0307507, IMG submission 207223) | Populus trichocarpa ectomycorrhiza microbial communities from riparian zone in the Pacific Northwest, United States - 7_EM | ecosystem: Host-associated > Plants > Roots > Unclassified | place...
TTCCGTTTTGTTTCGTTTTTTGAATTGGTATGGAACGTTTCGGCCATTCCGGACGAAACGGAATGGAATTAACAACCTTGCAAATTACTACTCTACTGTGGAATAGAAAGTATATATTTTTTGTTTTAAAAATATAAAAAAACTTTTTTAACTTGTGATACGATCGAGCTCCAATTTTTACTCGCTCAGCACTATCGAAGAAGTTTACTGTGTATTTGGTATTAGGATAATTTTAATGATTCTGATATGAAAAAAGTTGTTTTATAAAAAATATTTTTAGTTGAAATAGATTTGAAAAAGTATATGTTTTTGTTAAAATTGTGGTTGAAATTAAAATTGAATAAAAAGTAGTTTAATGTATTTTTAATTAAGAATGCTTTTCAAATTGAGGTTATAAAATAACTAAAAAAACATATATTAATATTGATGGTTTTTAATTGAAATATTGTTGATTTAACTACTGTTATTAACTCATGAAATAAACAATACTTTATATAAAGTATTTTTTATTGTTTCATTAAACTATTTATAATTCTATCACGTATGAGATTCATCCAACAAGGACTACAGTTTTCATGGTTTCCTGAGTGTGCAACAATATCATGTAAAATATCACTATGAATAATTGGGATTGCGATCAAATTCTGCAAATAGTACATCATCATGAGATCTTCTTCTAATGTAATTATGTAGTGTCATTGAATAATGTTAAATACTAGTTTTTCGAATAAAATACGATACCTGAGAAATTTTATTGGATTTTTTTTATTTTACTAGGTCGGATCCAATCCAATGCATTTAGGTTTGGGCCAGAACTCGTCCAGCCAAGAATAATGTAGAGTGAATTAATTCATTCTTCACTATTACGTGAACAGTAGAAACTCAGCTGCTGTTTGCAAAGCACAGAAATTGTGCTTTTATTAAACTTGAGGTACAACCATAATTTATGATGGATCCCACCAAAATAAAAACTTTGTTTTTAACTTAACCAAACATTAATATTTGTGGCTGACTATCAATCTCGCCCACAATCATAACCACAATATCAACAGACACCTAGTCGTGCAAAACTAACATATCAGTTAAAAATTATTATAATTTTTAGTATAATTGATATAAAAAAAATTTGGAAGATTTTCGAAACTTAGTTCTATAAAAAAAACTTATTTATTGGTCCATTTGTTACATGAATTTCTTGAAATTAGACTCGTAAGATCTAATTTGGTTAATGTTTTTTGGATTTTTTTAATTTTTTTTTAATTTTGAATTTTATATTATTTTTCTTTATATTTTAGAATTCTAATTATTTATCTAGTGTAGGTTGGTTCTTTTAAAGACTTTGTAAATCTCTATACATCATTTTTTTAACATATAACAAAACTAAATATAAACATTTAACTTATGTTTTTATTTTTATATTTTTAACCGAATATTGTATCTTTTTATTTAATTCTTAAATCCAATGACAATATCTAAACGCAACCTAGCCTATCAGTGCCATTCCATTCCCATTTGTTGTTTTTTTCTTTTACTTCAATTTCAATTTTGAAATGGATTATAGTAATTTGGATTATGTATCATATTATAACAGTTACTTTCTTCATCATCCTTCGATGGCCTGTCTTCATTTCTTGACCATATAATTAAATAGATGCTCATATGTGTCGTATTCTGCTCTTGCATGACTGCAGGCTCCAGCAAGATTGTCCAACGACGTCCTCATGAAACTTCCAGTTTAACAGACAAAATGGCCTTCCATCATTCTCCTCATTCAGTTCATGAGGTTCTTCCTACTTCAGCTCCTCTGCGGTTGGGTCACAGCATACATCACGCCAGGTCCTCTTCACCAATGCCTGGTTGAAGCAAACGTGGCGCTAAATTTAACTATGGTTTCGGATAACACAGAACTGGAAGAGCCTTTGCCTGCTTTTTTTAACGGGATAAGCTAACGAAAAACTCTAAATTGAAAAGTGACGCAAATGGAAGTGGAGGATACACTTTGCCTTGTCTCTCATATACACTTGATGTTTCACGTCATAGATTTCTGATGGCCATAGATTGCTGCAGTACGTAGAACTTCTTCACTTTATCGTTATCATATAGTGCTTCCAGATGCTTCATATGCTTGTTCATCCTGAAACATAGGCCATGTCAAAGGATTTTAGAAGCAGGTTTTTTTACACAACTCATTGACTTTAGAGCTTCGACAATTTCAGAATTCTTAGTTGTATGTATAGTTCTGAAGGTAATGTTCTTGCCGCAATGTAATACCATTAGATGTTAGAGAATAGTTGTAACTATTCATCTACCATGTTCCTGTTAATTCTCCAAGGAAATATCATGTTAAGAGGTAATACTAGTAGCTTCAGTGTGATTGCTTGGGCAGGCAGTCCCCAACCGTAAATTCTTCAGCAAATTTTATATTTTAGTAGTTGGTCTCGAATCTTATGATTCTTTTCTGAAAGATGAAATTTTTTTCCTTGGTTTTTTTTTTTTCCTCTCTTTGAATGCTTAGCCTTTTGTCCAGACTTCGTTTGGTGTTGTAGGATAATTGTCCTGGTCAGATTATTTTTTACACTAAGTTTATCTCTCTAGGGTTTGATTTGCCACAATCTTTTCTGGACGATTCTGCTTTTGCTCAATTTAGATGGTAGTAAAATAGGTGACCTGCCTTCTAAATTTCAATGGAGTTTTGCCCTTCTCTTAAAAAAATGCTGGCTCCACCTATCTCTGAAAAATTAAACAAAAAAAGTCGGTCCCTCGACGAAATAGAGGCTGGCCTTGGCTAGTGTCTGTTTCAAGCCTTTTCTTCTATAATACCAGATAAGCATATAGCGGATGGAACCCTCATGGTTCTTCAAGCTTGCCACATCTTTTTCTTGGAACTTTTCTTCTTCCTGGCTCTCTGGGTTTGTAATATAACTACGTTGGAAAACACAAAAATTGCACAAGCTGCAGTATGTAGTTAGAAAAACGACAAAGGAAAGAAGAATCATTATTTATTGGGCTTCAAAATTCACCTTAAGCTATTCAAATTGATGAACAGAAATTTGTACATGAACACAAAGACCTGTACTCGTATTGCTCAGTACAACAAAAGCAAAACGGAAATTTTCAGTTTCAATCGCAGCCCATCTGTCCTTTGTCTGCGTTACTCCATGTCCAATATATGGCAGATACTGTGCAATCCAAAGGCAAAACAGTTTTATTACCAAACACCAATCGCAGTAACTCATGAACAATCCACTATCAAAAGTTGCTGTACATTAGATGCTCAAGTTAAGGACTAAGAAGTTTTGCACAGTGACGTGAATTGAGTTTCGAGGATTCTGGAAGGTGACAAGAAATAAGACAGGCAGTGTCTTTCCACCAAGAAACTTCCATTTCTTTCTCCCGAAGCTTGTGCTTAGCACATTCTATCATACCTTCTAGCTCTCTTATCTGTTCTTGCTGTCTTGATTCCAGTAATTCGTGCAACCTTCTCTCCAATTCATGAGGCGAAACACCACAATGCTCTTCAGAACCTGCTGCTTTTTCAAATTTGAAAGCAACTACTTCTCCAGAACTAACAGTCTGGCTTTTTGAAGTAGCAGTGTTCACATCGGTGACCTTCCATTTCAAATTTCCAGAACTTACAATCTGGCTTTTTGAAGTAGCTGTGTTGTCATTGGTGACCTGCCATTTAAAAATTCCAAAACTGAGTAGATGCAACTATGAACATGTAATATTGTGGCAGGAAGATGAACAGAAAATAATCCTGGAAAACTTAGGGTCTAAACACGTCCTAATTTGCAATAAAACTTCCATGAATCTTTAAGGACAGGGAATCCAAGACAAATGGACTGGATATAAAATACAATTCCAGTGAGCAGATTGGTCGAATTCAATTGTCATATTTTAGAAAGACATTTATAGTTAACATAAACATGAGAGCAATGAAATGGAACCATTGGCCATAGGTCCTCAAAATTTCAAAACCATTTCTCCATTGAAAGACAGAAATTCCATGATTCCAAGAGAAATAACAAACCACAGAAATCAACACATGATTCAGCTTACACTTCTCCCTTTCTGTTGTGGATGTTTCACCGAATTCTCGACTGCATCCAAGTGAAGTTGCAAACTCTGAAGCTCAACTTCAAGTTCCGCCTCAAGTTTATCCCTTCCTTCTGAACACTCTCCTTTCTTAGGTGTCTCATATCTCAAAGACTGGCCACAAACTGTAATTGTTGATGACCCTGGCAAAACATGACAGTGTAAGGATTTGCGGAGAAAGTTGGTTTTCAAAATCCAGACCATCTGCAATACCTGTGGTGGAATAAGCACACATTTCATTCATCTCAGATGGCTTAGAGAGCCCATCTTTCTTTTGCAATTCCTCCCTCACATCTTCAAGAAGCTTCTCCATTTGCATTCGCGTTTTCATTATCTTATCAAGTTCATTTTTACTCTTTGCAATTTGATACAATAGACAACATCCAACTCCAAGGTTGACAGTAGCCTCCCTGTTACACTGTCCTGAAAATAATTTCAAGACAACAACATTAAACATGTAAAAACTCTTCCTTGTATATATGAAGAAAGAAAGTACATCGCGACACCTGCTTCCATAACATTACATTACTACATATTACTTTCAATTGCAAAAACAGAAGTACTCAGTTGCAACAAAATAAGTCTATGAACAATTGCACAAAAATTTAACTGGGTTTCTCGTAATTTTCATATGAACAAATTAATCATAATTTTTATGGATTCTTCTTTTCTTTCTGGGTTTCTCATAATTTCAGTATAATAGGAAAGAAACTCCACAAAAGCACCAAAAAGGGAAAAAGATTAATTTTTTAGTCTTCTATCGCTCCTATTCACAAAAGTTTTATGCCAAAACAAAATTTACCTGGATTGGCAGTCTGGGAAGCCGAATTCAAGGAAGCCTCGCCGTTGAATCCATTCGTCGAACTGTTAACCTGCACAATCCGATCACCAGCCAATCCATTCCTTTTACTCTCTTTCTTTCTCTTCCGCCTCAAATCAGAGAGCCACCGAGCAATGCGAGAAAGGTAACAGTGTGCAAACTTGCACCGCTCTCTACAGCCCAACCCTTCTTCCATCATCAACAACTCCTACAAAAGTCTTTGTTGAAAGACAAGATATCGGCAATACCAAAAATAAGAAGAGAACCGTCGTGGGTTTTTTGAGATTCTAAATGGGGAGATGGAGAAAGAAAAAAACAAGGGTTTGGGGCTTTAAAAATGGAGCCTTGGTGACGAATCTTCATGGGGATTAGGAGATTCAGATTTTTTGGGAAGGGAATTAAATGTGAGGGATAGAGTGGAGGTGTGTTTGGATTGTTGGAAAATTTGGAGGGAAAGTTATAAATGTTGTGCTCTGTTTCTTACTTTGCTTTGTCTCTGTGTTTATATGATTGATTGAATTTATGAGCGCCAAACATGTGTGTTGAATTTATACCTAAATTTAAAGGAAATAATTAATACTATTTTAGTGATAATAATTCTATAATTGATGGTAATAAAATTAAATTCTTGTTTGTTTCGTGTAAAACACTTTCCTCAAGCTATTTCGTGTTTTCTTTTTCACAAAAGCAATAACTAAGTTACCTTTAAAATTAATTAGAGGTTTCTTTATGTTTTAAACTTGGTTTTTTTTTTTTAGTAATAATTAGGTTTACTATAGAGAAATTTAGTATTTTAATAAATATAAAATATAATTTAAAAGTAAAAAATAATTAACATGTGTATTAGACATGCTAATGTATCAGACATGCCTCCAGATTAGGTTGCGCATGAGACCGTGTACGGTGTTCAAAAGTAATTTTTTTTATGTAGTTAGAATTGTATCGGTAACCTCTTTTTTTGTAAGCGGCACACGTGTAGCTTACCAATTTTTGGTATGGCATCAACAATATTTTTTCCTCTTTATTTTATCTTTTCTTTTTTATTTTCACATCTAATCCTTTAAAATTTCAAAAGAGCACTTCAATTTTTTTTTCCTTAAAATTTGGTTTATGTTTTTTTATTACTATTTGCTTTATTTGAAGTAATTTATAAAATTAAATAGTTTTTCAATTTCATCTTCTTTTAGTCTTTTTATTTGTCAAATTTAGTCCTCATTCTCTTGATAAACATGAAAAAAATTAAAAAATATATATTTTTCAGTTCATTTTTCATGACATAGCCAATCATTATAAATTGTTTTCCAGCTTTTTTTACATGCACTAACAAGCATAAAAAAATCATTTTTTTAGAAATCAACACTTCATGAAAACTATTTTCCAAGATCAAACTATTTTTAACAAATGAGGTACAAATTAGTCACCAATCTTCAAAAAAATGTAAAAGTGATTTACTGGTCCTTGTCCGAAAAAATAGTGGATTTGGGTTTAAGTCAAGTATCACGCATCCAAAAAGTTCAAGTCGAATTGTTTGAGCAATATATTATTTCGATCTATGTGTATATGTGCTCAAATTGAAGGAAAAAAAAATGTATATGTGCTCAAATTGAAGAAAAAAAATCATTTGTTTCTGGTTGGAATAGAATTATATATTGGTTGAACAAAAGAAAGATAAATTATCCAATAATAATTTGGTTCGGTTCAAAATCACAAGAACTTAATTTTGAATTGTAGTTTCTGAGGTTATTTTGTGTAAACGAAGTGGTAATGACTAACTAGATGCATTGATCTTGATCAGGAAAATGATTGAGTTTAGAGGTAAATATTTCATTTCTTCCAAACAAATCAATATACATTAGCATACTTTATCAACATATAAATCATACAATTGAGGAAAAATTCTTAAAAGGGTACAAGATTTCCATATAAAACGTATAAGTTCTTGAAATTTTAATTAACTTGATTAGGACATAAATTATTTTATTTACCGTGTTATAGTTTGGATTAAAAAAGAATTGAATATAAAAAAATATATTTAGACAAAAACTTTTTGAGATTATTATGAAACTCGATATAATGATTTAAATTTAAAAAATTTCAACCCAATTATTTATTTAACTTGACTTTTAAATTAAATTATTTGGGAGATATTTAAACATGACTTTGTTCATAAGGTAAGTTTAAAAAAAACTCAACTCAATAGTGAATGATATAATTAAATAAAAATTTTATATTAAAAAATAAAATTAGAAAAGAAATCACAAAAAAAACTAAGAAACCCAAAGGAATTAAAAACCTCATATTAAAGAATGGAGTTGAAAAAAAAAGATAAAAAAATACCAAATTTTTTTTATTATATGATAAAAAATATAAATATCAATTTACTACCAACTAAATACTGAATGATAAAAGTAAATAAACACTTCATTGACACTTGAGCCTTCTTCAGACCTGCACACTTGGGGTTTTGTTAATAGGCTCGTGGTTTTTTTTATTGGCCATTTGGGTTTTATGGTTTTTTTATTAATTTTATTATGTTAAATTTTAATTTTTTGGGTTATTTAACTTTTTTTTTCATTTAATATTGTAAATAAGTTACATTTTGTAAACACAACATTTACTTAGTGTTTAATTTTCCAATCACAATTTTTTTATATATTATGTTTTGAAACTGCTTCGCTAAAATCTCCTGCAGATGTATTATTTCACCAAAATTTTAAATTTGATGTGCTAATAATCTAAAATAGCTAGATAAAAGTAGAACAAACAAGCATAGCCCAAGTAGCCAGCCATGGACACCGTGAAGAGGAGGCGCCTTACTGATATTCGAGTACACCCAGGTTAGGACTTGGTAAACTAACCTTCCTTCACCAACTAAAAGAACAAATAATACACTCATTCAATGCAAACACATGCCTGGGATTGTGTTTTCTTAAAAGACAATGACCATAAACCTACAAATATTGGCTCCACCATAGCTTGTTAGAATCAAGGAAAAATAATGTCTTTAAGAACGCAGTTGAATCCACATTTTTTAAAAATTTAAAATTTTTTATTTAAAATTATTATTTTTTATATTTTCAGATCATTTTAATATACTAATATTAAAATTAATTAAAAAATGTATGCTGATGGAATAAAAAAATTGACCAACCAACAAGATTTTTTAAGATCAGGACTTGTTTGTCAATCATTAAATTGTTCAGGATTGATTCGTAGCTATCTCAACACTAATAATGCTTTGAATATTTTTTTTTATGATATTTATTGATTGGATGGAGCATATGGTGACATCATTGTCCAAAATTTAAATACTATCTTATTTTTTTTTTAATATATAGAATAAATTATGATTTATTTGAAAGCAATCATACTAATTTAATGCTGCCTTGTAAAAGGAAGATAGTGAAAGAACAAAAACCGAAATAAACAACAAAGCAGAGGGGATTAGGATAATTTATTTGGCTTAATTAGTAATTGTACCATTTGTCTTAAGCACCTAAATTCAGGGAACGGAGAATAGAGTTTCTTCCTTTATTTATCAAGTTTAAAATGGTAATTAAGTTGTCCATATAACTCTATAATTTTAAAACCTATTCCGAGACAAGGCTCCAGCATGAATCCAGAGAGTTTGTCTAGGATAACACCTTTTTTTTTAAAAAAAAAAAAAATAATAAGTCAATGGATTTTACCTAACCAATTTAGATTTTTGATCGACCAGTCAATTCGTTTCTATATTTTGTTTTTTTAACTTGTATTGATTTATGTTATAGGTCAATCGTGTTCTAGATCGATCTATATAGCCAATTTAAGTTTTATAACTAGATCTTATTCTTAAAAATAATCATTATTTTTTAAGAAACAATTGTAGATTGAAAATTAAAAACTTGGAACCTTGAGTTAAATACATGTTCTAGTACATGACTTCATTTGATTTGTGAATGGGTAACATCTCAAACATAAAATACATGTTAATTTTGCATAGTTTAGCTACATACCAAAAGAAAAATTATGTTCGAAACTCAATTCAAGATCTCACATCTAAGTGTTTAAGTTAGATATTGGTTTAATAAAAAGGTTATGATGTATTACATTATGCACATAAGTTAATATAAATAACAATAACATTTTTTTATCATATCATTTGTAATTTGTTTTGTTTCCATTATTACAATAAGTGAAAGTCTGAAGATTTATTCAACATATTATACGGTTCATTGAAATTAAATTTAACAGAGAAAGAACGAGTTTGTGATATATAGGATTCGGTCCTGATGGAACAAGTATCTTAACACCAAAGTTGTGATGAATGAGGTATGGTCTTGATGGAACAACTATCTTGACACCAAGGTTGTGATGGATAGGGTCATACCCTAATAAAGTAGTCATTCTGACACCAACGTTACGATATATTAGGTCTAGCTCCAATAGAACAATCCTTTTAATACCTTTGATGTTATGTAAAGGGTTTGGACCCGATGGAATAACTATCTTAACACCAAGATTGTGATGTATAGGATTAGAACTGATCGAACAATTCTTTTGACACCAAGGTTATGATATATCAGGTCTGGCTATGATGAAATAATCCTCTTAATGTATATGATGTTATGTGAGGGGTTTGACCTTGATGAAACGATCGTGTTTACACTTATATTCTTAAATATTGTGGTTTAATACCATTTGTCAATAATAATAAAAAACTAAAAGCAATATCATTTTCAACTCATAGCTATTTATTATCACCATAGTAAAAAAAATGATAGTTTGATTAATAATTGAAAGTGATGCCATGTGTGTATATATGTATATATAATTGCTAAAGGTCATTTATAGAAATTAATTTCTTAGGTTCATTGTTGAATTTGAATTTATAGTAAAAAACTAGGGAATGAAAGAAGAATTCTTGAAATGGTAAAACATTTAATACAAAACATATAAGTTTATAAAAGAAAATTAATTGATTCAATTAGAAAATAAATTGCTTATGATATTTATTTTTAGTAATCAATCTAAAAAAATGAAGAAACAAAGGCATGATCATTACGAAAATACTCAATCAGGTTTGGATTTGATATATGAATTTAAGGATTTACATTAAATATGATATACTCGAGGTAAAGATGTATCTTTATATCTCATCTATGAAAAAACTACGTGACACGTGGAGGTATTATGGTTTATTACCAGCGTATTCCAATATTCAGATAGAGCTTAGATAAATATAGAACAAACAAGCATAAATCAAGCCAACCATTAACATAGGAAAGTGCCTCATTAAGATTCGAGTACATTCGAGTCTAGATTTAATAGACTGACTTATCTACCCTTACTTACCAGAACTTTAAAACAAATCATATAACTTTTTTAAAATTTCATTTAACTCGATTAGGGTATAAATGAATCATAATACTTTTAAGTAATTAATCTAAAAAATCAAATGTTTAATCATCATGATACTTATTTAGGCTTGATTTTTATACATGAATTTAAGAATACATTGGCTATGATACTCAAGGTAAAGATGTATCTCTAGATTCAATCCATGATAAAATTGTGTGGCACTGGGGGTATTATAGTCTATTACTAGCCTACTCCAATATTTAGATTGAGCCTAGATAAATACAGAACAAACAAGTATAGCTTGAGCCAACCATCGACATTATTGAAGAAACATGTCCCACCAAGATTTGAGTACATCTGAGTCGAGATCTAGCAAACTAACCTACCTACCTTCACCTATAAAAAATTTAATACAAAACATATAACTTTCAATTTTTTTAATTAATTTAATTAGGGTATAAATTGGTCGCGATAAATTCAGTAATTTATCTAAAAAATCAAAAGTATAATCATTATGGAGATACTCATCTAGGTTTGATTTTTATATATGAATTTAAGGATTTACATTAGCTATAATATACTTAAGGTAAAGATGTATCCCTAGATCCAATTTATGACAGAACTGTTTGAATTGTGGGGGTATTATAGTCTATTACCAACTTATTCCAACATTCAAATAGAGTTTAGATGAATACAGAACAAACGAGTATAGACCAGGCCAACCATTAACATTATTAATTAAAAGTGCCTCATTAAGATTTGAGTTTCGATCCAGTAGATTGACCTACCTACCAATACCTACCAAAATTTTAAAACGAAACATGTAACTTTTCAATTTTAATAAGTAATATTGATTTACTTATTAAACAAACATTCAAATTAAATGTGTGTTTGATAATGTGGTGCAAAATGTTTTTTAATTGAAAGTGAATCGAAATGATTTTTTTTTTAATTTTTAACATCAGCATATAAAAACCATAAAACTTTAAATGCATTGATTTGATGTCTTTTAGACAAAAAAAGTTTTTGAAAAAATACTTTGAAAAAAAAAAGGTTACTATAATGCCAAACATAAACTTCTTCTGTTATCTAAATGTCTTCATTGATTTCTCTAATCATGTTATTATGAAAAGCGGAAGAACACTAAGCAAATGAAAACATAACACAAATGTCAATTTTTTTTCATCTTTATAATGAGAAGCAAAAAGGCCATGAGATGATGGCTTGATTAATGCTTAATTATGGACTTTGACAAGATATTGGATAACGAGATTTGATAGACCAATTGTGTGTTTTTTTTTTAAAGGTTTAATTTTGTCATGTTTTATATTAGGAAATAAGTCTGATCAATTATATTTTTTTAGGACAAGATGAATATTTAATTCATTAAATAACCTTAAATGGTCCCTAAAGTTTTC
>Ga0307507_10010815_pt1 | contig 11673 bp, 5 predicted proteins | sample 7_EM_MG_FD_207223 | JGI IMG/M metagenome (GOLD analysis project Ga0307507, IMG submission 207223) | Populus trichocarpa ectomycorrhiza microbial communities from riparian zone in the Pacific Northwest, United States - 7_EM | ecosystem: Host-associated > Plants > Roots > Unclassified | place...
ATTTTTTATTTTTTTATTAACTTGAAATTAATATGTTTTTAGTGTTTTCAAATCATTTTGATGTGCTGATGTCAAAAATGATTTTTAAAAAATAAAAAATATCATTGGCATGCATTTTGACACGAAAAGCTATTTGAAAAGCAACCGCAACCACACTGACAAACAAACTTGTAATGCCTTTGAGTGCATTGCCTTCTATCTTACTCTGCACGAGACATGCAAAAGTCCTATACATTTTGCCCACATTCATGGTCATTTCATAGCTAGGATTTCTAGCCCGTTTGGGCTAGGCCCAAACGGCTATATATATATATATATCACTGTATCATTACTTTGATTTAAAATATGAGAAACTCGACACTCCCATTCTTGTTTAAGAAGCATATAATGCCCTTAGTGACAGCATAGACATTAGAAACATCCAAAACTTGCCCTAATGGCCTCCTAGAAATCGGTCTCAACCATAGCCTTTCTATAATCCGAGGAAAAAAATATTAAGTGGAAAGCTTTGAATTGTCTGATAAGGATATAATAGAATTGAATTATGTGGAAAGCTTATAGATATATTTATCGATCTATGTGAGATAAATCTAAACCTAAAAAAATATTTGATTGTGTCAAATGATTTATATGATAAAAAAAACTTATAATTTTTTATTCAATCATTAAATTACATTTAAATTAAATCAATATATTCTACCAGCTTTATTCTATAGAGAAGCCAACGTGCTCCATAGATTCATTTTAGAAAGACATTTAAATTACACTTAAACGATTTTGTTTTATGATTTTCCTATTTAATATTGAATTTTTAGTTTTAATTTTTTAAAATTATTTTTCTTATAAAAATCTTGATTTTTTTTTTCTTTTTAGGTCGGTTTCTGAATTTAAAGGATTTTAATTTTCTTTAAAGAGTTGGACAACTAGTGAATAATTATTAGACAATAAAATGAATGGTTAAGGTTCTATCCGTGTTCAGTTTTTTTTTTTTTTTAGTTTAATGTGGGTGTCTGGGCCAGCTTGCGCGCACCTCGACTAATCTCACGGGCCCTGAAATTAACGACCATGTAAATCTCCAGTGGCCATCATATGAGCAACCACAGGGCTCGAACCTGAGACCACAGAGGGAGCAAACATCTTGGTCCCAAACTCTTACCACTGGACCACCAGCTAGATGGTTTATATCCGTGTTCAGTTTAACAAACCGTAAGGTGGAGGTTGAGTTTTATACGTGAAATCATTAAAAAAACTATAAAGAATAAGAAAAATTAGTTTTTAAGATTGAATTTTATATATAATTAAGTTGTATCCGACCATAATCTCAGCCATAAAAGTTAAACAAACACCCTAAACAATAAACAATCCACCTTTGATTATAATTTTCCTTCTTTTTACTCTGTGATTTAAAAAAATAAAAATCATGTCATAAGCCACGATGAGATATTTGAAAGCAATGTCCAAGGGATGCTGTACTTTTGCCATCTATTACTTCGCTGTCATGCGCTCGCCAGATAATCCAGCAAGTGCGCACATGAACAGACACATATTCTTTTCACAAGGGTGATGAAGACAGTACTCCCAAGCCACACACTCCTAGCCGACTGACAATCACGCAGCAAAAGCAACATATCTTCACGTCCATGTCCACATCTAGCACTGCCAAGCTATTAACCAGAGAAAAAATGTATGCTTCTGGTGTAAATTTAGCTTCCAAAATGCATCTCCAATTCAAATTTTTATTGCATGGACAAGGAACCTTGGTCAAGTAAGTATCCCCTGACTTGATAGTATATTTACCAGATGAAGACTCCTCCCACTTCAAACAATCCTTAATGTTGGCCCATCTAGCTAGGAAGAGGAACTGCTGTAATTATGTCTTCAAAATACTCTGGGTACTGAGTTTGAAGAACTGAAAAATCTCAAGTTTGCTGAGGTGAAAAAAGGTCAGCCACCTTCATGGATTAATCTTGTGGATGAATATCATGCACCAGACGGCTAATAGGAAAACCCCCAGCCCAATGATCAGACCAAGGGAAAACACTACTGCCATCACCAATCCGCCAAGAAAAACTCTCTCAAGAAATGAAAAGCTTTCAAGATGGGCCGCCAGGTTGTGGAGATATTAACCTTGGGAGTATACGTTAAAAGATTAGAGACTCTTTTAGTATCTGGCCTCCATCATCTTAACCCAAGGCTTACTATCAGAAACAATATTCAACCAGAAAAGCTTGCCGCCCTCAATCCCGATCCACAACTTCTCAGTTCAACAAGTGAATTCTATAGGTTGACGAATTTTTCATGTAAAACTATTTATCATTTCTCTCTTCTTCTTTTTTTTGCAAGTGGGGGATATCCTTTTCTTCTTAGCGCTATGTTATGCAGTACTAGTATCAACTCAACATTGCTCAAGATTATTCATCAGGTTGATTTCTAAGATAGCCACATACAAACTCATCTCCGACACTTTATTTTAGAGGTTATCAACCTCAATGATATTGACTTTAACATTTCTTCGTTTCTTAAGATTGTCTTTTGTTTGCAATCTTTGACTTGATGTCTAGTATTATTGTAGATGAAATACTTGTCATTGAATTTCTTAGCAATGCTTTTTTCATGCTTTTTTTTCTTTATAGCAAGCTTCTTATTTTAGTTTTTATCGTGGTTCCAGCAAGATAATTGCTCTAATTCAACTCAAATCAAGTCCAGCAAGATAATTGCTCTTATCCTTCAACCAGTCTGCAATTTATGTAATCCTGTTTTAGAACTACCCTCATCAACCTGGAGAGGATATTGAATTAAAAACAATCCTACATGGAACACATTGAAACACCATCGTTCAGACATAGATTTTGATTTATGATGTTAAACCCAACTAATAGAAGGAGCTACAGTTGAAGGAGAGGCTTGTGAGAAAATCAGTGATACGCAGATTTCCCCGAGCAAGATGGTCTGAATCTTGACAAAGGCGAGATAAGGGATAAGCATAAATGATCCCAATAACTTGTTGAGGAAGGGATCTCCGAAGAGCATTAAGATTCCACTTATGAGAATACAAATCTGCCAAGCATCGCCAATTCGCCATCCTAAAGCTCATAAAAACACTAATGGATAGACTTCCAGATGAAGTAAGCTGAAGAATTAAGACCTGAATACTGGAAATCATTACCTCCCAAGTATTTAGCCTTTAAATTGGATGCCCATAGCTTAGGAGAATGTCAAATCAAGTCCCAACTAAAATTTCCAATTACCGCAATGCTCTGTTGCTGAGCTTGAAGCCCTCCTTCATGCCGAGAACAGGTAATTCAATCCCAGCTTCATAAATGAACACCTCGCTTATCCTGATTAGAGGAGCAAATAAAAGTCCTGACAACTTTATCAATACCATCACAAATTAACTAAGGTAACCATGCAGTTTGCATAGCATAGACGGGAATTGCTGACAGGGCAGTCCACGCTAAAGTAGTTTTACCCGCCAGATTAAGAAGCTTCGCTTTCTAAGAAGACAACTTAGCTGAAATTTTCTCTAACAAATAGTACTCCTACAGTCCTACTGACCTGAGAGTGAATAGGAGGGACACCTGGATACTTCCCCAGATCATTAGTGCAAGATAAATGGCTAATAAAGCGAACCTGATCCCCTTTTTGCCGGGGGGGGGGGGGTTCATTGCTCTTTCAGAAATAGTAACCACACCATGCTGTTTCCGTGTTTCCGATGCCAAGTGAAAGGAGAGCCCAGAAAGCCAATATCAAGAAGATCACAAGTATCGATACTTTCTGCAAAAATTTATGCTTTCCGAAAACAAAATCTACCTCCAAGTTTCTCTACAAGACTTGAAACGTCATTGAAGTCACCCATAACTAGCCGAGGAAATTGACATGAAGAGGCAATTTCCCTCAGATACTTCCACCAAAGCTCCCTAACCGTAGCGCTTGGACTATCATAAACCACTGGATACAGCCATAGGGGCTCATTCTGAAAGTAGACTATATATTAAAAAAAAAAACAATGAGAAATAATTGAGTCTATTAACAAAAATACTTCTCTGTTGCCAAAACACCCAAATACCCCCTGAAAAACCATTAGGATCCACATAGTCTACCGAATAATAACCCAGCAACCTCTAATTGTTCCAGACAGGATCCAAAGGCACATGAATCTCCAGAAAAAATAACAAGTGAAGACGGTGACCGCAACATGGATCATGTAACTACGAATATTTATGCATCACTATTACCAGCACTACGAATATTTCAAGAGAGGTTCTCAAATTAGGAGTATAACTAGACATGGATAATAAACTGAGAAAAGAGTAAGAACCAGCGCCCAATCAAATTGCATCGAAACCAAACTTAGTTCGAGAACCAACTCCATCCCGCTCAACACTAGAATTTGTGACAAAACTCACTATAGGACCACAAGGACTGCGACCCCTTGCGTTCACAATATCATAATCACCCCTCGAATTATCCACAACACCTGACACCAACAACACTAATGTCTTTATTGGAGGAAGGGTTGGGTAGTTTAATTATGTTTGGTTAGTTTATTGGGATAGAAGGAATTTATATTGAAGAAAAAGAAAAGTGTTTCGTTGAATACATAAAATAAATATATTTTTTATAATAATTTTTTAAAGTACATGAATATGTCCCCAATGTTTTTGTCTTTTCCATACAATAACAAAACACTACTACAATTAAAAAATTTATTATAAAAAATTTATTAATTTTATGTTTTATATAAAAGTACATGAATGTCTTTTCCATAATTGTCTTTTGAGGATGCATATGAATAGATTTTATAATAAATTTATATACTTTTAAAATTAATAATAATATTTTTATTTTTTTAAGCACAAACGGAGGATATGATAGATTTCATAATAGTAACAATCAACTAGTATCTGCCGACACCAAGATCTAGTGACTTTTCCAATCTTATCGAATGGAACCCGCCGATACCAAGATCAAGCTTTTTTATTGTTAAAATATAGCCAACCAACAACTTTCCCTCTCTTATTTGCCGTAATCTAGTGACTTTCTCTCCCCCTCTCTAAAATTCAAGGACTTGAATGTGAATAAAATAAAATCTTAGACCAAACTGTGTAATTTTCAAACTAAATAGACCAATAATGAATTTAGAAAAAATGCTTTGGCAGCACTTTTTTTAAAAGGGTTTCCATTTTATCAAGAGTTTAATTTTGGTCCTTACATTTTTATTTTTTTACAAACACTAAAATTTAATTATTTTTTTAAAATAAAAAATCAACTCAATATCAAGATATTTTTTTGAGATTGTGATAACTCAAAAGAAGTAACATGGTCAAAATTATCAAGTTGAATCACCAATTAACGCAGTATGGAATGATAAAATTAAAAAAGAAAATCATGATGGTTGAACTGTAAAAAAAAAAAAAGGAAATAAAGAACTAAAAAAGAAAAAAATATTTTCTTTTTAAATAAAGAGTTGACATTCCACCTCACTTTCAATTTCGATCCCCTCATTTTTATTTCTTTCTTCTTTGTAAAATTAAGAACCGGATCAATGCTGAGATTTTTTTTAGACCATGAAAACTCAAGAAATAAGCATGAAATAAATCATCAGCCCAATCAACAATCAACACAATGTAAAATGATAAAATAAAAATAAAAAATTAATGTAAAAATGAAATTTTAAGGTAAAAGAATAAGAGCACTATACAAATCCAAATCCAAAGCGATTTTATTCAGATGCCACAGAGAATTATTGAGAACTCTCTTCTTCTTCTTTCTAAAGGATTAGGTTATATAATTAACTCTTAATAATATATGAGTCGTACACATTATTTTGTAAAATATATAAAAAAATTGGATCTAAAATAATAATAAAAAAACCTCTATTAATATTATAAAAAAGAATATCATTTACATTATTATAAAAATATCACCAACATAAATAGACAAAAACAAAATCACCAATAAAAATGATTTAAAAGATGTTAAGAAGAAGCTTGTCTTCGAGAAGATATTTGAGATTTCGCTTTAATATTAGCACATACACATTTTACATAAAAATAAACATTAATACTTCCAATCAAAAAATCTGCACCATTGAATCACGAGTCCAACTCTGTTTATAAACATTTAATATTTCCACTTTTAATCCATGTGAAATGTATCTTTCACATGTGTATCCACGCAAAAAATCTACATAAGGTGTTTGTAATTGTACGGTGAAGAATTATTACAAATTTACAATAAGTTATCTTCTATTGTTCTTATTATTTGGGGTGTTGTTTTAGTTATGATAAAGTACAGGTGTATTTTAGCAAAGTGGACTGCTTTATAAATCACATAGGTGAACTGGACTGGTCTTTGCGTTTGTTTGAACCTTGAGTTGAGAGAGAGCAGAAACTTGGTGTTATAGCAATGTCATGCCTTGATTAAACTAATCAGAGCCCAAGTGTCATCTGCGCTGCCGTGTGGCAGTTCTATTACCAAAAAGAAGCAGCTCAACACGAAAATAATAAGCAATTGCAGCGGCGGCGACAACGGCAACGGCAACGACAACGACAACACCAACCACAACAACAACAACTTATCTCAAGTATCTTGTCCTAGTTTTCTAATATTTTGAGTTCAATTCTAAAAGAATTGGACTAAAAAATATGTCTTCTGATCTTTATGCTCTTGATTCCTCTTTCTACCACCAATCAACTCCAGAAATAGTCTCTCCAGATGGTGCTGATCTTTTCTTCTCTGACCCTTTTTCTCCTTTTTGTGACTCATCCATTGATATTCTTCAAGAATCCTCAAACAGCCAAAACAATCAATGCCCACTTGAAAACTCTAACTCTGTAGACAGTTTTAGCCCAAGTATTCTCTCCTCTTCACCTCCAAGTCACCAACTAGAGAATTTGTCACTTTACCAGACAAACCATTTGCAGGCTTTAGCAAATGGTGAAAATCTGGCCAGTGGGTATACTAATTTCCCTGGCTTGGATGCTTTGGAGGTGAAAACCGAGGAATGTCAACTGAGTTTTAAGTCCACTTACAATCAACACTCTTTTATGCCTCATAGTTATAGTAGCGTAGAGAATGTGGCAAAGATGATGCAAAGAAGCTACAGTAGCAATTCTTTTGAAGGCAAGCCTGGCTTTCTCTTTCAACCTCGCTTTGATACTCTCTTGGAGTCTCCAAATTATCAAAGTCAAGCCTTAAGCTCACCTGAAAACAACTTTCTTGCTGGTCAATTGAGGAGGGTTTACAGCACTGGTGATTTACAAGTAAAACCGCTCACTAATCTATTCCAGTCCCCTGTTTTTGCTCTTTTTTGTCCTGTTTTCTCTATCATCAATTGCTAATGGAATACTGTTTTGTCTTTGTTTTAGAATATTAATAGAACAACGCATGCAACAGAGAGGTCCCTTTCAAGTCCTTTAGCTACAGAGAGCTCGTTTATAGAAGAATCAAACTTCAAAGTAGGACGTTATAGTGCTGAAGAAAGGAAGGAGAGAATCTCAAAGTATAGAGCCAAACGTACCCAAAGAAACTTCACCAAGACAATTAAGGTAAGACAGAGTTTGTTTAGTTAGTATTAAACAACCATTTAATTTAATCCAACTGCTATACGCATACTTCAGTAGCAAAGGTAAAACATTATTACTTCTCGAAATGATAATTCGGGTTCGGATTCAGTTTGAGAAAATAGACTGATTCGAGTATAGATCGCCAGTCTAAGCTCGTGCTAGAGACTAGAGAGCAGAGATGAATCAAGTCATGGTCAGAGACACAAAACATAAACTTTTGTCCAATGGAGTATTTAATAATGTATAAACTAAGAATGTTTTGCAGTTTTTTTACATGATTTTTCTGTTTTTATAGTTTGCTCTATTATCAATTAATATTGGTTAATTAATTTTATTTTATTTTCCCTTCATGCTACAAGTACGCCTGCCGCAAAACACTAGCGGACAACAGACCACGTATACGTGGCAGATTCGCACGAAACGACGAAACTGGCGAGATTCCCAAGGTTGCATGCTCTACCAGAGATGAAGACGAAGAGGAGCTATGGGTATTGTTTTTATTTTGTACTTTATGAGTGTAAAAGGCCATTAAGGAAACGCAGAAAATGTATTAAAACTGTGCAATGTTGTTTTGTTTTGAGATTTGTAGTTTGATGGGTTACACGAAGAGGAAGATGAAGGGGCAATTAGAGGATCATCTGGGGGCTTCGTTGACAGTTTTCTTCAGCCTCAGTTTCAGTACTATGGTACTTACTGATTGACAACAATGAAGCTTTTTGCTTCTGGAGAAACTCTTTTCAGTGCTAGGATGTTTAATTATTAGGACCAAACAGCTGTGAGGGGAAAGGTCGTTTTGAACAAAGGAAAGGAAATTCAAAGTGGCTTTTGAAATAAATCATTGTTCAATTAATATATACACAGGGTGGCTTGATTTGTCAGTAAATTTGTGTTTTCTTTTGCTTTTTGTATATGATGGTCAATAATCAATGACTCTATTTTGACTTTTGCATGTTCTGATTGTTATTTAAATACATTAAATAATCTTCTTGTTCCTCTGGAGGAGGAGTTTATTAGGTTTTCTGATGCGCAATTAGTCTCCCGTGGTGATTATTTTTGTCGGCCAGAATACAGGATTAAACAAGCGAGGAAATTGACCAGTTCAAAGCACTCAGGTTGATGGGATTAGTTTGATGTTAAGTGGAAATGCTAATATACTTGCCATTAATGTTCAAATCTGAACAATTCTAATGATTTTTTGGCATAAAATTTGTCTTTTGAAATTACCAAGAAAATTAACTTCCTGCCAATACCATGCTTAGCAGTTAGTTCATGAATACCGGGAGAATGATGGCGCACTGGCTCTCTCTTGTTCTTGTATTGAGCCCTTCACCTTTGTCGTTTTCATTTGATCTCCCATTACCCTACTATTCTAAAAAACCTAGGAAACTTGATGTAGCTTTATGAACAGTGAAGCTTGCCTTTTTTTTTTCCTTTTCAATTCAGGACCTCCTTTCTTTTTCATTTCTTTAATTTCATTTGTTTTTCAATTTTTTCCTTATATTTCTTTTAATAATTCTTTTAATAACTAGATGAAATAGAAACAATTTTTAAACTGTTAAATTCTAAATCTGAACTAGATAAAAAATTAAATTAAAAATTTTATAATTAACTCACTAGATTGAATTTAATAATAATATCAAATAGAACTTTGTATGTGATATACTCTAAATTTCGTTCAGTATGTAACCAAACCATTTCAGACAACTCCCATCGTTATCGATCTCTGTATTTCACATGTTGTAATAACAATGAACTAATACATCTCGAGTAGTAACTTTTTTATATTAATTTATAGCCTAAAGCATCTTTTCTTTCTTTCTTATTATTGTGAGTTTGAGGAGTGGTTGTGCTTGACTATTTTTTTTTTTTGTTAACTGTGGATGTCCGAGCTAGTTTATGCGTACCTCGACTAATCCCCCGAGACCTTGAAGTTAACGACCATGTAAACCTCTAGTGGCCCTGAAGTTTGTGGCACTCAAACTGGTAACTTCTTGAGAATAAATCTAAGATCTGATCAGTTGAACTATATCTCTCAAGATTAGTTGTGCTTGGCCGTTGATCTCATGGGTTGATGAGTAACTTTCATGAACTTTCCTACAAAATAAATTTTCTATGACCATTCTATACTTAATTCAGTAAATGTAGGAGCAATAACATGTAAGAGAGAGAAAGAAAATGAAAGAAAAAAAATAAAGGGTGCGCTTGTTGAACTAGTATGAAGCATTTGAATGATTTAAATATTTATACAGTAACTCAAGATATTTATAAATTTTGATTATTTCTGTTTATCTTATGGAATGAATAAAATGAAATTACAGGTATCTCATAATAAATGGAGGCAAGTATCTTATTATGAATTGTTGATTGTTGCATCATTGATGAAGAAATTGATGTGTTCATTAGTTTTGGTGCTTTGTTGTGCAATTAGTGGAGGGATTGTTAATTGATAATGCTATTTGAAATGGCACGTGGGTAGAAAATAATTATTAATAAAAAAAGTGTCTTTACTATGCACTAAAAATTTGGTGCATGTGCACTAAAAATTTGGTGCATGTCAATAGATAGTACGTATAGTGTTTTAACATCTTGGTGTATGAATTGTTTTTATTTTAAATTAATTTTTTTAAAATATTTTCGGATCATTTTAATATTTTAGTGTTAAATATAAATTTTTTAAAAATATTATTTTAATATATTTTTAAAAACTAAAAAAAACAAATTATATTAAAATGTAAACTCGGCGGGGGTACTAAAATCGAGACTCCAAAAAAACCATGGCGAGCAGCCCGTTTATGACCTATTAACGAGGGTGAGGGTAAGGTCGTTTGAATTTTGCTTGAACAGGCAGGATGGCTGACGGGTGTACAGACAATTATAATTGAAAAACACACGCGTCGTTCCTTCTCTTCTTCTTTCACAGTCACTGCGTACGAATTATTGGCGAAATCCGATGAACATTAAATTGAGTTGTTTTTTCTTCTCCCTCCCTCCCCCACTCCCAGTACAGACCCATGTTTATGTAGCTATAAGCAAGAAATAGAGCTGGCAATTGAATCGGATTGGGTTGTCTCATGTTCAATTTATGAGTTTGGATGTTTTTTTTTTTTAAATAATAAAAAAATCATCTATTTTTATAAGATAATATTTTTAAAAGGCATCTAATTAAATCATAAACACCTCATAAATTTATATAATAGATAACTAAATTTAATAAAATTAAAACACATCAATTACAAGATAATAAATAATCGAAGAAAACATCCAAGTTTAACATTGTAAAATAATAATAAATTAGTTCAATGTATAGAGAACAGTAAATTTGTCTTAATAAAAAATTAAATGAAATCAATCATATGAAAGTGAAATAAAACAATAAGTGATGCCTAATCCGTTGACCTCCCAACAATAATCTTTTAGCAATATTTTGTTGAAGAAGTATACCTCTAATCTTACAGTTTTTTTTTTTTTAGTTTTACTGTGTATTCTATCATTTGAGTTTTCAGACTTGTAGGTAAACATAAATGCATCTAGCAACAATTTCTCTAAGTTTTTTTTTATTGAATCTATGAAGAGAATTTCAAGGAGTTAATTACGATATATATATGGACCATTGTTCTAAAACCACAATATATATAAAGGTAAAAAGACATTGGAAGCAAATAGCGGCAGTGCATATATACCTTTATAGCTGGATAGTATAATAATTCTTGATTTAGAAGAGTAGGAAAAAAACAAGGTATATATTTATACGTTAGGGTTCTTAATTATCAACCGGTCTAGGAAGGAAAAGGTTTAAAAAACTTAAAAGATGAAAGAAAAACTTTATTAATATACTTACGGTTTACGTAAAGTTAAAATTCTATATAATGGTTGATCCAAGTGTTACTCATGGATCAACCAACCAAATAAAAAACTTTTAATTTATTTAGCGCATATTTTTATTGTGTAATCCTTTATTGATGAGATAAATAAAAATTAAGAGTTATTCTTGTATTCTCAATGTGATTTGTCTGTGTTTGTTTTTGTTTACGATGAGACAATTATGAGAACCTTTTTTATTGAGTGAAATGCATAGTTATAGAAAAACACGAGTGTAAAGGTAAGG
>Ga0307507_10010816_pt1 | contig 11673 bp, 4 predicted proteins | sample 7_EM_MG_FD_207223 | JGI IMG/M metagenome (GOLD analysis project Ga0307507, IMG submission 207223) | Populus trichocarpa ectomycorrhiza microbial communities from riparian zone in the Pacific Northwest, United States - 7_EM | ecosystem: Host-associated > Plants > Roots > Unclassified | place...
TAGATGGCGACTCCAATAAAATCTTTATTTCCCCTAATCAAAGAAAAAAAACCCTTTTTGTTAAATAAACAAAAAAGTGGGAGCCGTCGCCCGACATCTTGTATCGACAATCACTATGCCCTGCACTTGGACAAGGTATGGTGACCCTCTCCCCTGGCCTCCTATAAATACAGGGGGAGATTTGAGAGAAAGGGGGGGAGAAAAATTGTTCTGGGAGAATAGTATAGAGAGAAGGAAATAGAAAGACAGTTTGAGAAAGGGCTGGGGAATTGTTTGTGGGAAACAGGGAGGAACAGAGGAGAGAAGCAGAAGAGAGAGAAAAAAAGTGCAACTGCAGTGACCACCTTGATTCCACCACCAACACCGCTGCCACTGAGAACGACTACACTGAAAATAGAGTAAGCAAAAAAGACAGAAAAGGGAAGAACGGCCAACAGAAAAAACAAAGGCTAGGGCCTCTACACGGGAAAGAAGAAGAAAATTGCAGCAACCGCCACCTGTCGTCACCCTGCCTCTAGTGTCACCACCTCCGCCTTTGCTATAGAATAAAAGGAGAAGAACAAGATCAAATAGAGACAAAGAGGAGACTGAAAGAAGAACGAAAGAAAACAGAAGAAAATAAAGGAGAAGAATAGAAGGAAAATACGCAGAGAAGAAGAAGAACCGACCACCGACCAAGCAACTCTCTGGTCAGCAACCACCAGTAGCACCGCCACAAAGCCACCGCAGGTCCACCCCTCTTCCTTCTTCCTCCCTCTCCTCTTCATCTTCGTGGGTTTTCTTCACTATTCACTAAGTGAATTAATTCACTCTTCATTGTTAACATGAACACTGGAGAGTACTCCACTGTTCACTGGGCTGGACAAGTCCAACCCAGCCTAATCCAATGTTTTTTATTATAAAAATCCTTTCTATTTTTTTTATTTTCCCGCGTATTTTTCTATCTATTTTGATTATTATCGGTTTGTATTTTTATACCATGAAGATACAAATTCGATATTAAAATACCTGATTTTCATCAAAACATCGCAAAAAATTATAAACAACAAAAAAATATCTTGTTTTTATGCATACAGCGAAGTCTTTAAAAAAAAATCATATTGTATTTTCATACATAAAAAATTCAAAAATATATTTTAGCATGCATTTTGACTTTAATAATCAGTTTATTAAAGTCATGAGAACTAGGTGAATATTTTAAAAATTCCAAAAAAAATCAATTTGTTTTCTTTTAATATTAAGGATTACGAGCTCATACGTAAAACGAATCCCTAATATTAAAAATCTAGTTCTTTTTATTGATGTTAGAATGATTATGTTTTACCCAATAAGATAATGATCTCCTTACTAAGAAGAACTTTTTTTAAACTATAGACGGGCCAACAATTAGACCTTAGCATATATCTCCTTGCTGATATCTTTCATTTACACAACCATTCGACTCTTATTCCCTCAATCTCTAAGACTAGTTAGGGTTCTTAGAGACCAGTTCGACTCTTATTCCCTCTTTCCACTGATAAAAAATAAAAATTCCTTGTCTTTTTAATTGTTCTAACTACCTAGACAAACCTATGAGAGTGGAAGACTTGTCATAACGCCGCACACGTGCAACAATTTGATTCGGTCATTGAATCTTTGTAAAGGAATGATAATAGGTATTCACGGGTCAGGTTTTTGTATTATCTATACTTGAAGTCAAACCCAAAACATTATCAATAACTGACTCAAAACTTGACAATTGTATTTTGAATACCAAAATCTAATGCAATTAATCAAGTTTTAGGTATTGATTAAGATACTTATATACTACCTAAACAATACAGTCAAGTTTGTGGAAACTAAAAATTTTGATCATCTACATGAGAATTTGTCACATACAAACTATTTGAATGACTTCACATATGCTTTTATAAACTAGTATTGAGATAGAACTAAGTTTAAATTAAAGGATGTGTGGTCATGCTATATTAGAGTAGTGGCTTTAAAAGAAGATAACAAGTTGACGGTTGGTTGAGATCGAATTTTTATAAGAGATTCCAAAAGTTGTTTTTTTTATGGGAAGCTACTCTGTCATTTATTAGACTGCTAGATCTTTTAAAATTTGGCCTAAAAGTTGCCACTTAAGCCTAATTATTTTTTTATTGGTTAGGTTTTTTGATTAAAAAATAATCAAATATTTGTTTTAAAAAATTGAACTGAACTAGAAATCAGTTCAAGCCAACTAGTTTGGTTTAGTGTGTTTTTTTTTTTAAAAAACAAAAACTAGCAAAACCTATTTTGCTTTTTCTGAGTTTTCATGGGTTTTTTAAAAACTTTTTATATATCTAGTTAATTTGAGCCCAAGTTTATTAACAATGCATTCAAGGAGAAAAGTGAATCCAATGATGTTATCGAAAGCAAAATACTCACTACCAATCAATATATCATCTGCATGCATCAATTATTTATTGAACTATGCTGGATTGGTTTTTTTTTTTTTTTAAATTGACGATCATCACACACACATATAAAAGCTTTTCCTGTAGCCATTGATTAACTTTTAGCGTCAAATACATGCATGGACAAAAGATCTGAAATTCTTTGAACAGAAAAGCTGGAATTTATTTATGCAGTGACAGTGATAGAAAAGCAAGCTACGATGCACAATTATCCTAAATGCAGTCAGTGCATCTAATTCCGACTTGCTTTTTTATTTTATTTTATTTTTTTATCCTTAATAAATTTTATTTTTTTAATTTCATTCTCTTCACATAATTTTAACAGGGTTTGGTTTGCTTGTGACGCTGTATTCATGATATAAAAAAAATACCATAACATTAAATTGACCATTAGTTTTATAAAACTTAATTTAATTTTATCAATTCAAAAAAATATATATAGTACTAACCGAGTTTCACACAAACAAAAAATTCTTTTTTTTTCTTTTTTATTGTTTATAAAGCATGGAAAATTATATATGTTTTCTAAGGTTTCATGTTAGGATTTCAATAGTTATTATAATTTGAAATGAAAGAGAAAGTTAAAAAAAAAAGAGTAAATATAAAATATTTGACCATCCATATTTTGACAGTAAAAAAAACTGATTTTATTAGTAACATAACACGCCTAGTAGCTGTATAGCGTCTGTTTATAAGTGCTAATAACAATAATGATTATTTACAACTATCATTTCTATTAATGTTTATAAAATATTAAATCAAAGTGTTCTATTTTTTAAATATTTTTATCTTTTCTAGCTATATTTTAAAAAAAATTTACGACAATAAAAAAAAATGACTCTTGAATGCTACATGGTTTGGTCCCAGAATTCGACCGTGCAAAGATTTCTTGGCCCCACAAATATTTCTGATCGATTGACTTTACTAGTGATTTAGCATTTGCTTGGCTGCTTTTGAATTTTTTTCCCTGACTTTAGCAAATAATTTCTGGAATGATTTGATTTTTTATCTTGTCTCGGAGCGCAGGTTTAACGTGTCATCCGCGGAAAAGAAGACTCTTGGGTAGAATTCGATTTTTTTTTTTAAAAAAAATAATATTCTTTTTATATTTTTATAAAAAATCTTATATTAATATATTAAAAAAAACATTTTAAATGCCCACGCAATACTTACTGTCCCGTACCCTCTGCAGTATTGTCCATGGAGCCCAAGTTTAGTTCTGATGCAATCCTGTCTCCGTTTGTTTCAGGGAGGTCTATACTTTTAAGTGGTAGTTTAATCGGATTTTAATTAGAAATTAAATTACTTAAGGAGTTGATCGTTTAACTTTTTTTTATAAAATTATTTAAACTAAGAATCAAATCTTGATAGCTTATGTTTTAAATTGATTTTAATATTATATATTTATATCTATATATATTGTTTAAACCAAGAAAAAATGTTTAAATTACGGCGACTTGGGATACATAAAGGAATTTTTTACCGTCCTGTTTACACGAAAAATTAATTTTAAATTAATTTTTTAAAGTGTTGATAACTAGAAGTAATAGTGTCTAGAGTTAAAATTCCACTTTTCACTATTTAAAAGGCCTTTTGGTTCGGCCTACATCCCAGGAATACAACAAGCGTGCCTGCCTGCACTCACTTTCGGGCCTAAAGGCCCAGGGAGTTTTTTTCAAAATCTTTAAACATTTAGATAATTCATATAATATTACAATACTTAAAAAGCAACGTATTGCAATTATAATAAAAGTTAAATGTGTAGAGAAATCATGGTAAATCTAGAGATATTTCACTATAAATTATAATAGTATTTTTATTTTTATTTTTTAATTTTATTTTTTAATGTTTCTCTAGTTATTTACTTTTTTTTCTCTCTCCTAAAAACTAAACAATTCAATTATCTTTTTTTTTTGTTTGTCAAATTAAATATATTGCTCATACCCAAGTTTCCTGACCTGGATTGGCCATGCTAAAATATTTTGGCCTAGAGTACAAGGTATTTTTATTTTTTTATATTTTTAGATTGTTTTGTTTTTTATTTATGTTTTTAAATTATTTTGTTGTGTTATGTTAAAAATATTTTTTAAAAAAATAAAAAAAATATTATTTTGATATATTTTTTAGCAAAAACACTTTGAAAAACAACTATTATCATAATATCAAACATTACCTAAATATGAAACTATGAAGAGTATCTGTTAGATTCTGATGAGTGAAATGTTATCCAATTATCAACAATTGGGTTAATTAAATCATAATATCATTTTTGCGGTATTCCAATTGTTTTGAAAGGCATGCTGAAGATACTTACTATATAACAGGTAATTAGATGAAGAACTGTCATTTCATGGTACTACAAATGAAAAAGATCATGGATGTGAGATCACAAGAAAAAGAAACTGTAGGAGATTTTGATTAAACATGTATCCTTACAATAAAAGATATAATTTTCAATCTCATTTAGATCAAACTTAGATTTTTTGAGGTTCTGTTCGCTGTAAAATTATCTTTCCCTACCTTTTGAGGTTTGTACAGAAGCTTTCAAATCTCATGGTTAAAAGAGTCTTAGAGAGATCCTGTTATTACATATACATGATCAGAAACAGAAACTTACAGATATTTGTCCATTCACAATTTTGGTGGAATTGAGATTTGAACAGCTAGCTGTGTTTTTCGTATGGTGTGCTCCACCCTACGTCAGAAAGCAACCTGTGGGTGAATAATTTATTTTTACTTTTTATAATAGAAGTGTTACTGTAATTGAAATTTTTTTTTTATAATAGTGGGCATTTTGTTGATATTAAATGTTTTAGATATGATTTGAATGATGAACAAATCTCTAATAAATTTTATAAGTTATTTAGCTTAAATGAAACTATTTACCAAACCTCGTATACATATATTTTTTAAGTAAAGTAATGTTACTAAAAGAAAATATAGGCACATTGTTGAAACTACTCGTTCTTTTTTATTTTCTGCTTCGGTTCCTAGTATGTTTTAGAGCAAAGTTGTTCTTATTGATATATATTTGATTAATACAATTCTATCTTTTCAAATTTCAGGTTTATCTCATTTTAAAAAATAAAACTGGATTTTATTTCATAAAAAATTTGGGATCAGTTGTAAATCTTGTTCACAAATCTTAGCAAAAATTTTAAAATAATTTTTATTATTGAAATTTTTTTTAATTATTATTTATGAAAATTAATTATTTTTTTTAAATGATGATGATTACTATGATATTAAATTATTAATAACTATCTAATTATAAAAATTAATTATTCCATACTAAATAGAATTTTTATCATTTTTTTTTCAACCAATACATGACCTACACACACACACACACGGCCTATATATTAATTTTTTTTTAAAATTTTTTTTTTCAAACTTGCATTTGAAAGGTGTTCGCAATTTTTTTTGAATACAAAATATTTGTTCTAATGCAAATGGGTTACAAAGAAATTAGATGTTTGTGAATATTTTTTTAGTCTCATACCTTGGTTTGAGACCGGTTTAAACTATACGTGATCGAGAATTTTATTTAGTATAAGCTATATTGATTAATTTTTTATTAACTGATTTATTAATCAAATTAATTCATCTAGAATACTATGATGTTAAGATTATAAAAATGTAATTTTTGATTAATTTAGATATGTTAAACTCTATAATGTTTAAGTAAATCTGTTTTCTTAGCTTATCATAAAAGATGCTAGAGAAGCAATGCTTCTATCATACCCTGTTTTTTTTATGTTGTCTGTACTCTTGAACTTGACAAATGCTCAATATGAATAACCACACTTGTCTTCCTAATAGTTTTTAAAGGACAATAAAAATTTTCAAAAATACTTTGGTTGTTAATTTCCTTGTGTAAAACATAACTTCCTAGCAGGGCAAAGGAATTTGCAACACAAAAAAGAAAGGGAAAAGAAATGTGATTATGTTAGCACTTTTTTTTAATTTTTTTTTCTTTTCTATAAATAGAGAATATCGATACTTTGACATTGATATACATCCAAGTATCTCGTGTTAAGATTTCTGATAAGGAAAATGCTTAAGAGATGGAAGCTTACGTTCAAGAAATCCCAAATCAAGCTTCCTCATGATCTGCCCTGATCTTGATAAATCTTATGCTATAATTCTTGAAGAATATCTGCTACAATTATACATATCTCCTTTTCTTACTCTTTTAAACTTCCTAGCAAGGCAAAGGATTTTGCAACGCAAAAAAACAAAAGGAAAAGAAATGTGATTATGTTAGCTTTTTTTTAATCTTTTTTTCTTTTCTATAAATAGAGAATATTGATACTTTGACAATCGTATATATCTAAGTATCTCGTGTTAAGGTTTCTGATAAGGAAAATGCTTTAGAGAAGGAAGCTTACGTTAAGGAAATCCCAAATAAAGGTTCCTCGTGATCTGACGTGATCTTGATAAATCTTATGCTATAATTCTTGAAGAATATCTGCTACAATTATGCATATCTCCTTTTCTTACTCTTTTAAACTTCCTAGCAAGGCAAAGGATTTTGCAACACAAAAAAGAAAAGGAAAAGAAATGTGATTATGTTAGCTTTTTTTTTTTAATATTTTCTTTTCTTTTCTATAAATAGAGGATATCGATACTTTGACACTCGTATATATCTAAGTATCTCGTGTTAAAGTTTCTGATAAGAAAAATGCTTCAGAGAAGGAAGCTTACGTTCAGGAAATCCCACATCAAGCTTCCTCGTGATATGCCGTGATCTTGATAAATCTTATGCTATAATTCTTGAAGAATATATGCTAGAATTATGCATATCTCATTTTCTTACTCTTTTAAACTTCCTAGTAAGGCAAAGGATTTTGCAACACAAAAAAGAAAAGGAAAAGAAATGTGATTATGTTAGCTCATTTTTTTAAGTTTTTCTTTTCTTTTCTATAAATAGAGAATATTGATACTTTGACACTCGTATATATCTAAGTATCCCATGTTAAGGTTTCTAATAAGGAAAATGCTTCAGAGAAAGAAGCTTACATTCAGGAAATCTCAAATCAAGCTTCCTCATGATATGCCGTGATCTTGATAAATCTTATGCTATAACTCTTGAAGAATATCTGCTATAATTATGCATACCCTCTTTTCTTACTCTTTTACTAATGTTTTTAAATACAAACCGTTTCGATTATATATGTTGTCTAGTACAGAATAATAAAAACTACATTCTTCCTTTCTGCAATTTTTCTATCTTCCCGCTGCATCAATATTTGTCGGACTTAAAAAGTAATTAAATCAAACACACACAACCCCCCATAGAAACATATACTAAACTAAAACAACATTTTACTTTATATGCTATGCATAGATTCATAAAAATCTATTAAGTGAAGTGAATGAAACTAAAAAATTGGATCACAATTTTTTTTTTAATTCTTTATTTTCTATTTGTGATTAGCAAATCATTCCAAAAAATTATTATATTTGAAAAACAAATTCAACAGAATTTTATTTGATAGCAAATCTAGTACTTATTGTTTTGGTTGTAATTAATGTTCCCAAATTTTAGCTAAAATTTTTGTTTCATTATTGAAAATTATGATTATTATTGTTGTTAATGCTTTTTTATGAAAAATAAATATTTAAAAAAACTTATGATGATCACTATGATATTAGTTAGCAATAACTATCTAATTAGAAAAATTAATTATTCCATACAAAAAAGGAATTTTATCAATATTTTGCGACCAATAAACGGCTATATATATATTATTAATTTTTTCAAAACCATTTTAAATTTGCATTTGAAAATGGTCACAAGTTTTTTAAATAATGAAATATCTGTGCTAATGGAAATGGGTCGCAAAGAAATCAGATTTTTGTCAATATTTTTTAACAGCTCTAACTCTTTTTAACAACTCTTTCTTTTTTATTTTTTTAATAGCCATAACTTTTTAATTCCCTAACACCTCTTTTATTTCTTTAACTATTATAATAATTTTTTAATTTATTTTCTACCTAGCTATTACATGTTAATAGCCTATATATACCATCTACTCTTACAATCAAACATATCAAAGGAAAAAAAAATCATATTATTGTTTTTTTGTGTTTGCAAGGTTTGCTAGTATTTCTTTTCTATCTTTGTCGTTGTTTCTGTAACCCTCGCCTTTAGATGAAGAAGTTGTTAGATCCTGGATGTCGTACATGTGCAGCGTCGCGGTGATCTTCTACCACTCTTAGGTAAAATGTAATGTGGTCTATCTGGAAAATATGAAGAGGCAAGGAATTCTTGCCTCTTATCCATAAAATATGGATTGAGAGTCGCCACCTAGTATTTTGGTTACTAGGAACCCTAACTGGTCTCAGAGGTCGAGTACGGAGACTGGTTGCGTAAATGAAAGGTATTAGCACCCTAACTACGCCCTACCTAAGGTACGCTGCATTGTTTTAACGTCTGATAAAAAACTATGGTCTTATTGCGTTTTTTAATTGTTGGTCTCTTTAAGGTTCAAGAAAAGCCCTCCTTAATAAGGAGGTTCTTATCTTAATGGAGTAAAACCTAACTGTTCTACGTTAAAAAAATAGAATTTAATATCCAAAATACGTATTACGTGTAATGTCGTACCCCGAATACTAAAAGATAAACAAAATAAAATTTTTGTTGTTTTTGAAATTTTGGCCAATGTTCTCTTAACTTTAATAAACTAGTTATTAAAGCCAAAATGCATGCTAAAACATTTTTTTTGTTGGTGTATGACATACACAATATAATTTTTTAGCTTTGAGACACTTGATCGTATGCACAAAAATATTTTTTCTTTTTTCAATTTTTATTTTTATTTTTGGAAGTTTTGACGAAAAGCGGGTATTTTAATACCAGATTCGTATTTTTTAAAAATGATAAAAAAAGACTGAGATTAAACAAAACAGCGTAAAACAATACACGCGGGGAAATCAAAAATATTGAAAAATATATATTTTTTTATTTTTTTTTGAAATGGGCCGGACCCAGCTCAGATTAGTGGGTTGGGCCTGACCCAGCCCAAAACCAAATGGGCTGGTTACTGTGCACAAACACAGTAACCAGCCCCCCTCACCATTTGCTGCAGAACGTGAATAATTCACGTTCTGCATGCAAATGCAGGTAGGGGCTGAGCAAGAGGAAACAAAACGGGGCAGCAGGAGGTTACCTGGGGTGGTGTCGAGGCGTGTGCTGCTAGTGGCGGCGATGCTGTTGTCGTAGTGGAGGGACTGCGGTTGCCGGCGGAGCTTCTCCTTCCTCTTCCTCTCCCTCTATTTTTTTTCTTTTTTTTTTTTCCTTTTTGCTCCTTTTTCCTCTCTCGATTCTCTCCTCTCTTGTGTTCACTTGTCTCTCTCTTTTTTCTTTTTTCTCTCTTTTTCCTTGCTCTCTCTCTCTCTCTTACTCTGTTTTTCTTCTTCTTTTTTTTTCTATCCTTCTGTTTCTCTCCCTCTCCCTTTTTTTTTTTGCCATCCCCTTTTGTCTCCTTTCTCCCCTGTATTTACAGGGGAGAAAAGGAGACCTACACCCTTGCCCAGTCAATGGCGCAGGGGTGTAGGGTGGTCGGGGCGGCCACTGTTCAGCCGCCCCTCTACCACCCTAGAGACACCTCTCCTCCCCTAACTCTAACACGTGGAAAGCTGTGCAGGTGGAGGGTCCCTGGTCGGCGTCTTTTTGGGTCATCGGGGGAAGGGAAGGCGGTGAAAACAGGGGGAAGAATAATCTTCTTCTTCCCCTGCCTCTCGCATCCAGGGGAAGAAGAAGACCCACAGTGTCGTCAAAACAGCACCCTTTCGGGTTTTTTTTTTTTTAATGAACAGTGTATGAAATGACGCCGTTTTGGACAAAATAATGCTATTTTATTTAAATGAAAACGATGCCAAACTTATGTCAAAATCCAAATCAGTCTTCAATTTGTAATTTGTTCAATCAAGTCCTCAATTGCAATTTTGATTTTAAAAATCAATTCAATTGCATCCCTGCCAGATTTAATCGTCGGCCTTGAAGTTGGCCGCCTTTTCCAAATTGGTCATTGGTCTCAAATTAGTGTAATTTGACCCTCAATTGAGCAATAAACTTTCAATTTCTTCAATTGGGCCCCTGATCCGGTTTTAATTATAGCCCCTCTATTTACGCGCCTTTTCCAATTTGGTCCTTGGTTTCAGATTTTTCAATTAAGTCCCTAATTGGCCATCAAACTTCAATATTTATGCAATTAAGCCCCTGATTTGACCAAATTAACTCTAAAAAATTATAATTTGACCCTAGAACTTTAATTTCTTCCAATTAAAGCCCAAATTAACTCCAAAATCAATTTTCTTGCAATCAAACCCTCCATAAATTCAATTAAATCTTCAATAAAATTTCATTGAGTCCATAAATATCTAATTTTGAACTTTTCTTCCTCAAATTGAATATTCTTTGTCAACAAGGCTCTCATCAGTCAATAAAATACTGTCAAATTTTAATCTTTGTATTTTTGAACCTCCTCAACCAATTTTTAACTATTTTTTTGAGTGTTCTGGCATCCTTTTTTCATTGTTATATTTTTTTGGATTTTTCTTCCGAATATATTTTTGATTTGTTTTTGCATTTTCTTTTTTTTTTGTGCGGGGACCCAAAAATGAGTTACAACACTGGAGGACAGCCTTGTGTTGAGAAAATATCTTTAAAAACAATGTATATATACTGTCAAAGAACCAATTCAACACAAAAGCTTAAGCTTTAGGTGAGTCTCTAAGATATGATTTATATTATTCTTTAACACACACCCTTAAGTAAAAGCGCTTTGAGCTTGAAATTTGCACAAGCCCATATTACCTTGTGCTTGATTTTTATCAAATAAATGGTTCGAACTTGTAACCACCTAGTGATCAAGGTTCTGATACCATGTCAAAGAACCATCAATTTTTTTTTTTTGCATGCATAAAATCAACCACGTGTAGGCAACTTCGGTGCCTCAGAATGCTTCATTCAATTTAAGATATATCAAGATCCAACAGAATATCATTTAAATAGCATATAACACGCTCTTGGTTTTGATAATCAAACATGCTACTGCTCTTTGAATCAGGAAATTTATGAGGTGAGCAATTGGTCTTGTAAATAACCATATCTTGCTGCGTCCTTCGGAGAATGATCACCTTCTTAATGTATGAAAGTCACTAATACACCTAACCACCACCTACGTGTTAGATGATGGGTCTACTCAACCGTTGAAAGGAAGGATTG
>Ga0307507_10010817_pt1 | contig 11671 bp, 9 predicted proteins | sample 7_EM_MG_FD_207223 | JGI IMG/M metagenome (GOLD analysis project Ga0307507, IMG submission 207223) | Populus trichocarpa ectomycorrhiza microbial communities from riparian zone in the Pacific Northwest, United States - 7_EM | ecosystem: Host-associated > Plants > Roots > Unclassified | place...
TTTATCTCCCTGTACTGTATATCCCTCAACTCCTGAAATATTATAAGCAGTTTCTCCATCTCCCATCCTTGGTGTCTTCTTCCGCCTATCTTCAGCCTGGTTCCACGGGCTCTCAACAAACTCATCTCGTGACATTAGTCTAGTATAACCATTGTCACACCATTTGTCGCTACTCTTGGCTCCAAAATCCATGTCCTTCCATATCTCTCCCTTCATCAGGTCGGCATTATATCCTCACAGGTGAGCACCTTAGGAGCACCCAGTTTCCTGAGAAGTCCTAGGCCAGAGATCTCTAAGTTTTGGAGAGGCCTATCAGAGAAAGAGAGGACAAGTGAAAGGATTCCAGGGTTGAAGCAGGAGGTCAAGGAGGGTAGCTAGGTGAACCTAGAGCACAAGGATCGACCAGATCAGCCCGGTTGTTGACACGAAATTTCCCTTTAAGTCCATAGATCATTTGTTAGAATAGATCGATTAATCAGGTGGACTTGCTACCCGTCAAGCTTCAACGTTACATCAAATTTGTTTGTTCGGCCAAACGTATATCCAGGGAAATTGAGGAGAGCAAAATCCTGATTCCACCACCATTCCAGAGTCCTATTAAAAATAAGAATGCTGTGGGGACTCACCCGACAGAGGTTGAAATTTTCTAGGTTTTTCTATGGCAGGTTCTGTCAGAAGTCATGATAGAACTGCCGAGATAGGTAATTTATTATAGGATACAAACCTGTGGAGTTAGCCCTCAGAGTTGTGCTGGTAGGGAATGGATCAGTCTTGGTAGGACTTTTGGGATGAAAGAACACGCAGAGGAGGGGTCAGCTTTGAAAGCACAGGATTTTCCAAACAATTGATGGGGCGGTGCGCCGCCCATCGCATAATGTTAATGGGTGGGGTATATAAACATGAGCAAAAATTATGCTTTGTGTCCTGAGTGTCCTGTGCGTCAGATGCTAGGGAGGCTACCAATGTTAACTACGACTCTAGAGCTTACAGTAGTAGGCCGTTCCGTCCTGATACCACCACCTCCATTGTGCCTGATCCTTGTCCCATCTTGACTTTCATCCCTGGTGCCCTCGATATCCTGAACCTGCCCAATGCTAATCCCTTGCATTCTGATGCCTTCAGAGTCCACAGTCTCTTATCCTGATCCTTTCTGATTGTATGCTCTGCCCTCATGATGATTTTACTGCTTCACATCTCTCGTCATAATCCAGCATATGTTTGCTTCTACCTCCCAATTGTAACTTCTAGCGACCATGTCTTCCCGATGTTCTTCAGCCTTCTTCAGACGGCTTCCTGAAAGCCATCTCCACCCTGTCGAGAGCACATAGATGAGCTCTCTCCTCTTCTATATGCCTATGAGATAACCCCTCTATACCCTTGCAAAGTTGCGAAGATAGCTACCACATACCGTGGATGCCGTTGTGAGAGCTAGGTATTTGTGCCTCTGTCACCACTTGGTACCTAATATCCTTACTCTTCTTTACTTCATTATGATATTTCATTTCATTCCCTTCTATGTATATTGTAATGGCCTAGATGTTCTCATCATTGCCACCACTTAATGTCTCAATCTTGGTAACATACCTACGAGTAGATTCCTCCTGCATTCACTATATATTTAATCTACATAATACTTGCTACTCTTCACCATGTTGTGGAGCTTGAGTGTCTACTCCGACTGTATAGTTTGTCCTACCAAAATTGATTTTCTCTACATGCCAGGTTGCTTAAATGTCATGCTCACCATTCTCATCATTCTGACATTTATTATGGTGTTGGACCATATTCAGAGCTGCAGTTGTTTGACTTTGCTGAGATTCCTCTAGGCTCAGAGAGAGGTGATTCGCTTGACTAGGACCCACAGGTCTCTCTCACACCTCCCTCTTCATCAACTTCTAGGAGTTCACCAGACTTGCAGAATCCTCATCTACTATCTCAAGTGTCCAGGCCATGGGTGTCTCTCTATATTCAAACAACTCGTGATCCCCCTGTAATTCTTTTCAACAACCCATGCACCCTCTAAGTTCTCTTACATAATAGCTGATTGGTGCATGTTCGTGTCATGCAGCTTGTCTGGCATGCTGGCTGGATCATACATGCTCTTGTTAACTGTTCCGGTTACTTTCTAGAACACTGGTGCTTTTGTTAATTGGAGTGAGTTTATGTGCTGCAACTCGTCCTGGATATCAGTAACAGAGCTATTATTCTAGATCGTCATAAGCCCTCTCATCATTAGCAATATGGACTTTGTACTGCTCTTTTGAAACCTTATATTCAGGTTGAGCTTCTCTATAATGATCTCACAGAGATTCCTAAGGATTAGCTTCTCTGTCATATATGAGAACTTCCACCCTGTGTCTCTCTATCTTAAGAAAACATCATGCAAAAGTGGCTAACTGTAACCAGCACAGGTTACTGGTTGGTTTCGACTATCGTTTGATACTCAGTATGTTTTATGATTGAATTTGATACTCATGATGCTTTATGTGTGGTTTCGAGTATCGTTTGATACTCAGTATGTTTTATTTATTGTGTCAAGATATCGTTTGATACTTGATATGTTTTATGTAACGTTTCAAGGCTACCATTTTAGAAGTCCTTATGGTTATTGTTTATAAGACTCCGGTCAGCCTGACAAGTGTATTTAAGACCTGCTATTCTCCGGACTTAGAGAGAGCAGACTTCGACAGACAGCGTTTTCAATATACTTGGTTGAACAGTTACTTCTCCGGTTCGCTTCGAGAATCCAATAAAACCAAACATACTTAGCTATTAGGAACTACTTGGTAGTTGCGATATAGTAAGAAGTTTGTTATAACAACTTAGTCTAAGCCTCCGGTTCCTAGTCTCATTATATACCGCACTTTGGTATAGAGTGAGTATCGTTATCCTATCAATTCCCGCCACCACCCAGGAGGCAGTTACACTAACCCTCGAGATTACAAAGAAATTGCCTGGAGATACAGAGACTCGTACCTCTAATAATATAACTGTTGAAGTCTGGTAGGTCATCGAACCAGCTCAAGAGTAGTGGCTGGAATTAGCAGGATAATGATTCTACTTATATACTAAAGTGTTATATCCAATGAGACTAAGTACTGGAGATTTAAATTAAGTTGTTGTAATAAGCTTCTTACTATATTACAATTACCACCTAATTCCTAAGTACTAAGTATGTGTGGTCTAAATTCTTGAAGCGAAGTGACGACGTAACTGTTCAATCAAGTATATTGAAAACTTTATCAGTCAAAGTCTGCCTTTCCCAAATCTGGAGAACAGCAGGTCTTTGATACACTTGTGAGGCAATATCCATCAGCTTAATAAAACAAGAACTATAAGGCACGAAAGTAGTAGTAATTCAAAGTTACATAAAACATATCAAGTATGAAATGATAATCTAATACCAAAATCAAATATGCTAATTATGAAACAATAATCAAAATTAAAAATCAACAATAACCAGTATTAAAAAATACTCAAAACAAAACATAAGACCACATGGGAATCAAACTATAGTTAAAGCTAAAGACGAAATATACTGAGTATCAAACCATACATGAAAGCAAACCAGTACCCTGTACCTGTTGGAAATTATTGCAGTTTGTAAGGCTGCCTTTTAGGATACTAAGACAGCACTGAGAATTGAACAAAGTATAGATTTGACTAAAAGTGTGTTCTTCACTGATTGCTCTTATGATATGACTCTTCATGTATGTGTGGTAAGACTTACACAAATATATGACTCAATAGAAGTAGTAAAATGTATCGCCAACACTTTCCCAGTAACCGCCTCCTGAGTGGTAGCGGGAATCAGTAAGGTAATGATACTATATCTATACTAAAGTGCAGTATCTAACGGGCCTAAGTACTGGAGGCCTAGACTAAGTTGTTGTAATAAACTTCTTACTATATCGCAACTACAAAGTAGTTTCTAATAGCTAGGTATGTTTGGCCAGAATTTCTTGAAGTGAACTGAAGAAGTAACTATTCAACCAACTATATTGAAAACTCTGTCTGTTGAAGCCTGCTCTCTCTAAGTCCGGAGAATAGCAAGTCTTAAATACACTTGTCAGGCTAACCGGAGACTTGTAAACAATAAACATAAAGACTTGCAAAACAGTAGTCTTGAAATGTTGCATCAAACATATCATATATCAAACCACTTCTTAACACAATACATAAAACATACCGAATAGCAAATGATAGTCCGAAACCAAACATAAAACCTCATAAGTATCAAACTCAATCATAAAACATACTGAGTATCAAAATATACTCCAAAACCAAGCCAGTAACCAGTACCAGTTACACCTTGAAAAAAGTGAAAATATTATTTCAAACATATAACAAAGAAACCTAAATCTCGTTAATATTGTAATCAGTTTCCAAATGGGGTTCCCAGAATCCCTTGTCCACTGCAGGTTCTTCAGAGTGTAGCTCAAAACTATCCTTAGTAGGAGTGAAGCATACCGTAATATAACCAGAAAAAAAAGTACGAAATTCCTCCCCGTTATGTTATAAGTCCACCATGCCTGTATCAGGTCCGCCATATTCTCGAGCCCTTCTTCAGGTTTCCAACTATTCTCGCTATTGGGGTACCCCTTCCATTTAACCAAAAACTACCTGCAGGCATGTCTCATCCTATAGTCAAGAATTTTCTCAACTTCCCACTCGATCTCATCATCGATCAAGACAGGTGCCGGTTTGGTGTTAGCTATTCCTGAGAATTACTGATCATCGTTGGGGTGGTAGGGTTTAACCACTAAGTGGTGGAACACTTCTCTCGGTCATCGGTATATCCTTGAATCCATACTAAGAGTCCAATTCTGGGTATGCTTATTGAATTTGACAGCAACAAAGGGTCCGCCGTATTGAGGTTCTAGCTTGCTGGACCTGCCAGATCCTGTTGCAAATTGGTCACCAAAGATGATTACCATTTCCCTAATATCAACAGGTTTAAACTTGTTTCCGCTATTAACAGCTATTGTAACTGGGGCTGGTTAGTGGATTGGTTTCAGAGTATCCTTTGATGCTCAGTATGTTTTATGTTTGTTTTCAGAGTATCCTTTGATACTCAGTATGTTTTATGTTTGAGTTTGATACTCATGATGTTTTATGTAATGTTTGAAGGCTCCCATTTTGAAGTCTTTAGAGTTATTATTTACAAGGCTCCAGTTAGCCTGACAAGTGTATTTAAGACCTGCTATCCTCTGGACTTAGAAAAGGCAGACTTCGACAGACAAAGTTGTCAATAGATATGGTTGAACAGTTACTTCTTTAGTTCGCTGCGAGAATCCAGACCAAACGGACTTAGCTATCAGGAATTACTTGGTAGTTGCGATATAGTAAGAAGTTTATTACAACAACTTAGTCTAAGCCTCCAGTACTTACTCTTGTTACATACCCTACTTTGGTATAGAGATACTATTGTTACCCAATCAATTCCCGCCACCACCCACGAGGCGGTTACAGCTGGTCTAGTAGCTCTAGCTCATGCTAGTTTCAGCGCCTGGCATGTTGCATTTCTTATTTCCTGATCTCTGTTGTAGTAATAGTTAGAGACAGGAACAGCAGAATGTTGGACTTGGTAGGAGTATAAGAGGAGGAAATCCCGTCCATATACCACTTGGTATGGGGACATGTTCATACTATCAGGGTGACCAACGTTAAAATATCCTGCCACTTCAGCGAGGGAGGTGAGCCAATTGGTTTGGCAGAGGTTGGTGACGTTCCTCAGTACAGTGTTGAGCTTTCTGATTTTGCGTTAAGCTTGCCCATTCGTCTGGTAATGGCCGGGCAAAGCCCTGATATGTTTCATTCCCATAGTCTTGAGTGTCTATTTCCAGAAGTTAGAGGTGAATCGTGGGTCAGCATTGCTAACAATCGAGATAGGTACTACATAAGTGGTAAAAGTATGGTGCCAGAGTAGCTCAGTATTCCGTTCTGCCATTCCAGTAATCCAAGTTGGGATCAGCCAGCTGAATCCTACAGCTCCATCCACCACCACCAAGACTGAATCCCGGCCCTTCAACTTGGTAAAGGGACCCATCAAATCAATAGCATAACTTGAACATAGCTTGGAGGGAAAAGGAAGTGTTTGGGCATCACCTTCTGGTATAGTGTTGTGTTCTTTGTTGACCTGGCACTGTTTGCACTGCATAACGAAATCTCTAAAATCCTTCCTCATTTCCAGCCAGTAGAGATATTTATATACATAGTGAAGGTACCTATCCGCGCTGTGGTGTACTTTTGTGTTGATCTCACTAATTATTAGTTCTCTAAGAGTCTCTCCAGTGATCCCATGTCCCTTCACAATATCAAGACAGTCTTCTCCTCCTCGAGTGGTGGCATAGAGTAGGCTATTTCGGATGTGGTAGTGTTGCATCTTTTTAACTCTAGAGGTTTTGCTAGAGTCTTGGGCCAATTGGTATACCAGGTCATTCCTATACTCTTTGATCATCTGTTCTCTCCAGATAGTTGCCATCTTGTTCCTAGCTTGAACCACATCTCTCACATTCAAGAATTTTTCCCACCAGGTTACCTCACTTTTCTCTTCATCGGCGAGATTATTATATACTTAGTAGAGGTTCCTGTCATGGTAGGGTAGCTTTGGTGGTTCAATCACTGGCATAATGTTGTGGGAGGATAGTGGCCCCTCCATAGAAGGGCTTTGTAGACAAGTCTCTTCTGGCCTAGTGGACCAGGCACTCAGGGCTCTCGGAGGGGACATGGGTAGTACTCCAGCCAAGGGCTTTATGCAGTCTTCTCTTGATCTTCGATAGGTCTGGTGAAGGTTGAGGGGAGAGGAATGTCTGCTTATCGATCTCTGTATCCAGAGCATCTTGCCTTGCTCTTTGCTGGTGATCATCCAATGGGGGGCTGCTTTGCAACTCACCTGTATAAACCTTATTTCTAATCTCATCATCTTCACAGACAGGGCATATCAGCACGAAACAATATAACTATTGTTGTGCTAAGTGGGCAATTTCTTCGTCACTCTGGCCACAGCTGATGCTCCGATAGTCACTCTAGTTGTTGATAGTGCTCTTGTTTCTGTACTTGCTGAGATAAAGCCCTGCTTGATGGATACTACCGTTGCTGCTGCAGTCCGAGTGGTTGTGGTTCTAGTCAACCTCGAGAGCTTCAAAACGGGACTTGTCTTCTGAGTTGGGTTCAATGGTGTGGGTAAGAGGACAACTGCCACTTTCTGAATCTTCCTAGGTAGGGTCTTGCACTGTGTGACGATAGTTTCTCTCTTGTGTGTAAAGGCGAGATAAAGGGTCCGCTAAATAGTTCCATTGTCCTGACGGTATATGATTTTCATCCTAAACTGGCCTCTGTTTCCTTGGCACCTAAGCTGCTTCTTTCTTGGTATTTTACTTGTCTTGAGGTACATCAGGGGCTGGTGATCTGTAACTATTGTTAATTCATTTCCTGCCAGGAGGTGATAAAATGCTCTAAGGTCGTCAAGTATTGTCTGTGCTTCTTTGTCTGTAGTGCCATGGTTCATCTGAGTGTTGGGGAATTTTCTACTGTGAAGTGCTACTGGTCTGACAGTGTTAGCTGTTTTCTCTTGTCCTATACAAGCTCCAACCCCAGTGTCTAAGAAGTTGGTTATCAGCCATATTGCTACTGCGGATTCATGCTCGATCGGTTTCTTAAGTTAGTTTTGTGCTACAGCTCACTTAACATTTTTTATTGCTTGGTCATATGTTGCAGTCTATATGAACTCCTCTGTTCCAATAAGTAAGGTTAGGGATGCTGTTATCAACGCCAAGTGTGGTATCAGTTGGCTAATGTAGTTGACAACTCCAAGAAATTCCTCTAGTTGTTTTTATTTCTAGTCATAGTCCATGCTTTAATTGTTGCGATCTTCTCTGGTGATGCTCTTAACCCGTGATCGTCAATGATGTGACCCAACACAGTGTAACGGGAGCACTCTTTGGAAAGATGGATTCCTAGTTTGTGATCACACCGAAGACCCAAAGTCAAAGTAAAGACAAAGATAAGTTCAATAAAAGAATCAAACGGTAAAAATTAATATCGTTAAGCCTGAAACCTTCACTCAATTCAAGTTCTCGAGGATCAATGATTATCAGGGTAGAGTATTGTTCGCGTCATAGTTTAAGTAGAATAGTTTATAAGCCAACAACACTCATCACTACTCTGACCTCTTGTGAGCACCCTTCTCAGCTCAGGGTGATCCTGACATACTTCCCAGTCTGATTAAACATTTGGAGTTTGTCGGATAGCTCAGACATGGTTAAGTCCGCCAATCAGAAGTAGTTCCTACAATGTATCTCCATTACGACCACATGAGAGAAATCTCCTTCCAATCGTTGTCATGTAAGTGGCGAACTACAGACAACCTTGCAGCCTTCATGTCGATAAGAGTCTCTGGCCCATCAGCATTATTGTCTTTTATGCAAGCTTCGTAGTCACTGATTCTACTGATACAATATACTCTTCGTGGTTGACTACGAAGTTCCCCCGGTGAGATGCATCGTGGTATTGTCTTCCACGGGCACTACCCGGAGCCAATACAATGCTGACCACCTCTACCGTGATTAGACATATGCTTCTAGAGTCTTATATCGTTCCCACAGAAGCGCTACTGTACTCAGGGTTGACTGCCAACATTTACCAGACTCGATTTGGAAGCAATCTAAGCTTGTCCCTAAATCTCCTGATAGACCTTCCAGTGGCCCTTTTACTACCCATAGGTATGAAAGAGTCTGTCTATACCCATCAGGTGTCTTATAGAGCCAAAGTAGGTGACCTTCCTCGGAGCAATCACCCGCACATCCTCTATATATCCTGCGAACAGCATCTGGTCGGACGGATGGCCGCGACATTTTTAGTGTTATGAGCCTATCTCCAATCCTTAGATTTAGTATGGAGATTCTCAACTACATAGGCATTTGTCTCTGCACACCGCTCATTCATCGTTGACAGAGGGGGGTGATGGACACCCATTGCAACCCCTGGGCTGGGCAGTAATCCCACTTTAACCATACCAAGATCCGGTATGCCTTTGGTTACCAGCGGCACCAGTAACGTCTAATCTCAGGCATACCAGTAGTAATTCGAATATACACTGGTATGGTTTCTCTGACTAAGGTAGGGTAACTGGGTCTCAACGTAGAGTAACTGGGACCCCTTAGGTAGGGTAACTGGATTCCGAAGGTAGGGTAACTTTACCCTGCCATACATGAAATCTCTACCGAAGTCCACGTGACACCTCGTAAAGTGTCTGCAGAGGTTCGTGTAACCCTTCTACTGTTTACTTTAGTTCCGAGGAGTAATCCCTCTCAAAAGTTATCCTGTCTAACAATGTACCCTTCGCTATCTTTCATTACCACACTTATCACCAAGGGTAACTATCGCTATATCTCGCCGGTAGACTTTTATACTAATACCTTGTCTACCATGGTATACTAAGTATACCAGACCGGACTTACTATGACTACCTCGTGGTATACCATTTGGGCATGAAAGGTGGTCAACTGTAGCTACCTGTCCTAGGGTCGTTACAGCTTTTTCGCAAAGAATTCGGACTTCTTCCTGTTATTGTAAAACTTAACTTGTTTTCGCTTATCGCACACCATTGCCAGATGTGTCAGGTGGTCTTGTTCTGTATCAGAATATTTAAGGATATCGTCAATGTAAACCCACATGAATTGTCCTAGGTAGTTGGCGAATAAATCAGAAATTATTCAGATAAATGTGCCTGTTGCATTCATATCTCCTTGAAGCATGACTTTGCTGACGAAACATCCAAAGAATGATTTGAAACAGTTTTTGTCGACACCCTTAGGGTCTACTCCGGTCTGAAAGTAGGCATCGCTAAAGTCAATCTTGCTTCGGTATCTCGCTCTTCCTATGGAGTTCAGAATCATCCTTTGGTTTGAGATTGTTTCATCCTCCTTGATGGTTATCTCATCTCTTGCTGTAAGATCGACAAGTGGTCACATTCTGATTTTATCTTTCTTTGCTTGAGCGAATATAGATGCTGCCCTATGGACTACTTTTCGTTCGATAATCTCTTATTCGATTTTCTCCTTGAGCCATAAACTCATGTCCTTCGCCCATTGTTCTGGAATTGAGTAAGTTGGTAACGTCCCTAGGTCTTTTCCCGGGATGAGACAGATTTTGTGGTTTATCTTTCTGAGTGGTGGTAATCCTCCTGGTATGACTTTGGGGAATACCTCTGGGTGTTGGTCCATTACCTCCTCTGTAGTGACGACTGCTGCTCTGATATGTCCACTGGTAAGTGTGGAATTGATCCTAATTCCAAACTTGGGGAAATCAATAACTAACACACCGCATTCAATTATAGCTCCTTGTTCTTTTAGGAATGGCATTCCTATAAGCGCATCATACTATGCCAGGTTTCCTACAGGCATCTAGTTTCCTTTCGTCTGCAGTTTACCTACGGCTAGGTCCACACTACATGCTTTATGGCTCTCAGATTGTGATCCCTTCATGGCCATGAGTATCTTGGTTGGTTCCTTCATTTCTATGCATGGTATACCGTGGGTAGTGACAAAGGCAGGACTAATAAGGTTTGCTCCTATCATTCCTGTATCAGATAGGACTTTTGCTTCCTTTCCATTAATGAACATAGTGCCTTCAAGTGCGTGGTGTGCCTTGATTGTAGTGGGGCAAGTCGTTTTTGTAGCTGCATAGCTCTCCAATTTCAGGGTATTGATCTATACTTCATCATATTCGCTAAGCTCTGTTGCTATATTGGTGGTTGCTCCCTTCTTGACCTTCTCCTTTCCTTTGTCCTTCTTGCTTGGGCAATCCTTTATTAAATGTCCATCACCACCACAAGTAAAGCAGGCTCCTTTCTTCCTTTGTTCCTTTTTCTTGGCGCAGTTGCCATTGTTATTGAATGTTTTTTTTGGTTTGTGTTCTGGTTTCTTGTGGGTGGATTCCTTAGGTTGTTTATCATAGCGTTCCTTGCCATACACTCCTGTACTCCAATGGATAGAGTCTAGTCTTTCTGCTATAGCAATAAGAGTGTTGATATCCTCGTCTCATGTGTATTGAGTTTCCACGTCTTGCCGGAGTCTTGGGTGCATGCTTGGAAAGAATTGTTGTATGAAAGCGTAGTCACTTGTCACAAACGGTGACTAAGCAAGGCAGACTCTCACATGACTAATAGTTATTAGTCATCGGTTTGTTATCTTTCACACTATGAGATCAGTTGACTCATAGGTTTTCACATGACGACGCAATAGCGTGTCATTGGTTTATTGTTATTGGTTGAGATTTGACATGACGCACGATTATGGTCATGTGGTTTATGTATTTCGCACATGACTCATAATTATGAGTCATGGGTTTCACGCATGTGACCCCGTTAGGGCACATGACTTGTTTTATGAGTTTTGATTGGTTGCGAGATACGGCCCAGCTGACGCGGACGGGTCAGCTGAGGGATTTCACACTATGACTCACTATGAGTCATGAGGCGCATGACGCGAGGGTAGGAGTCACGCAGGGTTAGGGTTGAGGGAAGAACCCCTATATAAGGGCACCCTCGGGACATAGGATTTGGGCACGAACCATCTCCCCTACACACCCGGCGATTGAAATCTCAACACCATGAGAATTCATCGTCAACATCCACCACCACCGCACTCTCAGTGAGCTGCACCCGCAC
>Ga0307507_10010818_pt1 | contig 11669 bp, 1 predicted proteins | sample 7_EM_MG_FD_207223 | JGI IMG/M metagenome (GOLD analysis project Ga0307507, IMG submission 207223) | Populus trichocarpa ectomycorrhiza microbial communities from riparian zone in the Pacific Northwest, United States - 7_EM | ecosystem: Host-associated > Plants > Roots > Unclassified | place...
TAAGAGTGTTGCTATTATATTTTCTGCCTTTATTAGGCCCTCTTAGAGCCCTTAGGTATTTACCCCCTATAGTATTACCTATACTACGGCTTAGGTTCCCCTTGCCTAAGTCTACCTCTATACCTTTGACTCCCATTTGTCTCTCCAGCGTCGGTCCAACCAGTATTGTGTTGCGGTAGATGGTTTTCCAGTACTCTTTTATGCTCTACTTTGGCTCCTTTCTCTCCCTTGCTATTGTCTTTGCTAGCCTCTTGCGCGTCTCCCTTCCTCCTCTATATAGGCCTGGGCCCTAGCGCCGCACTATTCTTCTTCTGCTTTCTCCACCTGTTTTCCTAATATATCTTCCCTACTTTGGGGTTGTTGGTTCCTTCTCCTACAGGGCACCCTAGTACTATATTATTATTGCGCAATATAAAGCCCTTATCTTTGGAAGATATTTATTAGTTATAGTTAGCGATTTCCAATATATTATTAAATCCGTTATTAGTAGTTTAATAGTTAAATCGGACCAATTTATTTCTATCCTTACGTCTACGCCTTTTCTAGGGGTTGCTTTACCTTTAGATTTCATCCTTACATTTATATTTTATTTTATAACGTTCCGCGCCACTAATAAAACATAAGATTATATAGTATTGGCCATATCTTCTATCTATAAAATATTTGGTAACTATTATAGATTTAGCTAGTATTTACGGCTTATTAATACTTAGCTTACTTATGCTAGGGTAGTAATATATTAAGCAGATATAATATTATTATTTCTAGCTTTATAGTTAATAAGGAGTGGTATAGATGCGTATAAAGGGTTTTTTACAAACTTACGCGTAAGGTATTATATAATCCGCCAATAATAAGACACCTAAAAATGCAATATCTGCAATATTAATAACTAGAAATAGCCTACTTCAAAAAAGTTTAAGGGCCTATAATTTATTGCATACTACTAGCTCTATATTATAGTAATTCTTACAATATTACGGATATCTAACTCTTATAAACTATTAACCTTAAAATTATCTCCTATTAATACTACTAAATTTTAATTTCTTATAATTCTAGTTCTAATGTACACTGCTAAACCTATATATTAGTTCGGTTTATAATATTGCAAATATTAGCATGCTATATCGCATACCTAGGGCATACACTAAACCCGCGCGTTAGTACAGTTTATAATATCGCACACCTATAGCATACTATATATGCAATAGTTATAATATCGTCTCCTCGCAACCTTGGTTCCCGCCTCTTAGCAGTACCACCTAGCTCTAGGGCATAGCACTAGACCTATACGTTAGTACAGTTTGCAATATCGCAAATATTGGCGTGCTATATCGTATACCTAAGGCATACTATATATACAAGAGTTGTAATACTGTAACCTTAGTTCCTGCCTCTTAGCAGCACCATCTAGCTCTAAGGTATAACACTAGACCTATATATTAGTACTATTTACAATATCGCAGATATTAGCGTGCTATATTACATACTTAAGGCATACTATATATATAATAGTCGCAATATTATAACCTTAGTTCCTACCTCTTAGCAGCACTACCTAAGTTCTAGTTCCCTTAATCCCTAACTTAGGGCACACCACTAGACCATTACATTAATATATTTTACAATATTTTAAATACTGCCGTACTATATCGCATACTTAAGGCATCTTATATCTATAATACTTGCAATATCGCCTCTTTGCGTTCTTGCCCTATACCTCTTACTACTACCCTAAGAGCTTTAGTTCCCTTAATCCCAGATCTAAAGTACATACTTAGCTCTATACAACTATAAGATTCTGTAATATTATAGTTATTTAAGCATTGTGCTATATACTTAAGGAATAAAATACGTGTATTATCTATAATATCCAAATCCTCTACCTAAGCTTTTAATTTATATTTTCCTAGAATCCTAGTTATAAGACACCTCTGCCCTTAGGTAATTATACGTTTTTATAATATTGCCAATATCTAGAGTTAGTGCACTTTTACTTTTATTTTAATACTTATTTATAAAATTAATTTACCTTACCGTTGCGATTCTAGCTTTTAGTTATTTACTTTTATAATATTTAACCCTCCTTAACCTTCTCTTTTCCATATTATATTTCTTACTATATTATAAGCAACTCGCAAAATGTTTTACTAGCGGTAGTCTTTATATTATATCCTTTTTTATATTTAAGTTTAGCAAGTTATATATTTTAGTCTATTAGTGCTATACTAGTCTACCCATTTACTAATCGCGCTAATTAATTATTCTAAAATCTATATTTTAACCTATTATTAGGGTTCTGCCCTCCTATATAAATACTATCTAGGACGCCAAGACTACTATCTAATTATCCTATAAGATAAACCCTAAGAGATTAGAACTTAAGGTAGTAATATTATAGGGAAGCTAGGACTAAGTTAGGAATATACTTAGCACTTATAATTATGTTCGCGCTAAAGAATATATTAAGTATAGAATATACAGCAATGTGGAAGCGTTGGCGTTTAATATAATTACCGCCTTTAAGCAGTATCTTATTTAGTTATTTATAGAGAGAAGCTGCTTAGCACTATCGCAGAGTGGAAATTAAAATAGTAGGAGAAGTAAGACTAGAATTAGCAAGCTAAAAGAGGGCAATACTATTTATAGGTAATAGGAATAATTCCAACCTAGTGCCTTCTTACTAGTTTAGAATACTAGAGCTTATAGAAAAGCATTACTATAACAAATTAAAAGTACCTCTAGCTAACGCCCTAAGTGGGATCTTACCGCACTTTATTAAAAGTAAAGTAACTCTATAGGCTTGCTCTATAACAATATATTCTAGTACTATTTATATTATTACTTAGTCTTATCTCTAATCTATTATAAGGCAAAAGCCTTATAAGTCTACCTACTAGACACTAGTTAGCCTATTCTAGAACAAGCTTATATTAATAGCTACTGCACCTAGTAGTAAGATTTGGCCTATATTACGGGACTTACTCGTTCTTACGTCTCTGTGCGTCTTTAACGTTTTTAACCTGTGCTTATATTTGTCCTAAGACACCTACGCACGTTCCCCTACAGCCTCTATTTATACCCATACCTAGTATATAAAGACTTTTCTTCTTTATCCAATGTCTTTGTATTAACCACGCATAGTTACGTATATGTAGCCTTCTTAATTACTACCTTGTTTAGTGCATTGTATCCCAGCTTATGCCTACTCTATAACACTATATTAGATCCCTTTTTATACCTAGCGGGCCTATAGGCTACTAGTTACAGAGCATGCCTTTCTACGCCTATAGGGTAGGAACAGGAGCTACTAGCTATAGGTAGACTAGGACGCTAGGGTTCTAAACTAGTTAACAAGACTCTATGCCAATTTACATATAGACCTTAACCCTACGCTAGCACCGTACTACCACTGATTTTGAATAGGCATATTACTGCCCTCTAGTTTAACCTTATATAGCTCGCACCCTACTATATAACAACCCCTAACCCTAACACTAGCATTATACTGCTATCCTACTAACCTAGCCTTATTACTGCCGTATAAATCTAATAAGTCCCTATACTAATACGCCTATGGACTAATAAGCCTTATACTGTTCTGCCCTGCGAACCAATAAGACCTTATGCCAATATGCCTATAAGACAACCCTGTTACTGGCACTATACTGCTATTGTCTAAACCTATAGCTAAAGCTTTCTATATCTAATACCAAATAGTCCTAAGCCGCCTAAACCTATCGCTAGTATTATACTACTACCGCTAGAGCTATCCGTATTTAATACCTAGATTGTCTTAAGCTGTATAACCCTACGCTAGTACCGTACTACCGCCTAAACCTATTAACAAGACCTTATATTAATACGCCTATAAAATGACCCTAATAACCTATTATGCCGATAAGCCTATAACCTAAATATAACTAGGTAGAGCCTCGCTTTCTAGGTACCCTACTAGGTAGAATATAGCTCTCTAGACCGACCCTATTACTTATATTATACTGCTACCTAAACTAATAAGCTTTGTACTAATTTGCCTACGGAACCTGAATCTATTATTAGCACTATACTACTACCTAACACTAGCACTATATTGCTACTAATAAGAGCCTATATACAAATTATACAAACCTGTACTATAACTATAAACACTATACTGACCGTATTATACTGCCAAATAAGCTATAAAATACCACCTAAAAACGCCTATTTTGGACTAAAATTGCCTGTTTTATACTAAAAATCGGGGCTATTTTTTAGGGGGACCTGGAGTAGGATAATAAGGGAAGACTATAGAGCTACTAGAAGTAAGGAAGGGACTAAATAAGCTTTAGTAAAGCGTCTTTAAGCAGCAAGGATAGGAGTGTAGCTGGCAATAAAAGCTAGGCTATGCTTTAGGCCTAAGAAGTTAGTGGCCTAATAATAAAACATGGAAGGACCAAACTGGCGGAGCCTGCGCAGCGTAGGACGTAGAAGGGCGGAGAAGGGCTAACAAATTTTTTCCCCCTATAATGGGTTTTTTTGGTATATACACAATATAATACGCCTCGCAGGAGCTTAGAAGTAAAGGGGGGGTACTATTATAGGACTTACTCGTTCTTACATCTTTACGCGTCTTTAACGTTTTTAACCTATACTTACGTTTATCCTAAGACACCTACACACGTTCCCCTATAGCCCCTATTTATACCTGTACTTAGTATATAAAGACTCTTCTTCTTTATCTAATGTCTTTATATTAACTACGTATAGTTATATATACGTAGCCTTCTTAATTACTACCTTGTTTAGTGCATTGTATCCTAGCTTATGCCTACTCCGTGACAGCCTATAGGCTTTAACACTAAGCGCCCTTATAATAGCTATAGTCCTACCTAATATAGAAAAAAGCTAGCTATTAAAATTAGCGACGCTATAAACCCTAGCTTATAGATGCTAAAGCTAGAAGTCTAACTTCTACGTAAGTGCTTTATATTGCGGGTATTTCAGCTTTTATAGCATATTACTAATATTTAAATTTAGTTACATCCTTATTAAATATATAGGTTATAGCTGGCCTATTTCTAACCTTAGATAGCATAACTTCTATACTAATAATGCCTTAAACTAGTGTTTAGAAACTAGTCGCCACTAAAATATCTGCTAGTTCTTATAATAATACCACCCTATCTAACCCGCTGTTAATCCCTACCTATATTCCTAAAAATAGCGACCAGTCTATAGCTAGTAATACTAAGATTACTACTATTAGCAAAAATAATACTATAATCTAAAAAGGACAAAACGGATGCTTCTAGAAGTTAGCTATCTCCGCCACTAGCATTAGTAAATACCCCTAAGCTATATAGGATTAAAAAGATAGTATAATTAGAAAATAATATAATAACTTTAGATAACGCCTAGACATAAAATCTACTAGTAGTAGTAATAACAAAGATAATAGCGCTCCCCTCCCTAGTAAAGGTAATAGCGCTAAAAATAACTTTATAGACCATAAGAACGAAAGGGATATTAGTAATCCTAATACCACGTTTTTTAAATATATATACGTGTATATATCTCTAATATATCCAATATAGACGCTCTCCGAATTTAAAACTAATATTTATTTAGTTTAAATCCTAGCTTTAACTAAGTAATAAGAAAAGAATGCAAGTATATTAATAAAAATCTATAGCCGGAGGTATGTAGATACCTCTGTTTTAATCCTAATACTAACCTTAATATAAATAGCCTTCTATTACTATTATAGCCAATTATAAAATCCTTTAGAGAGAAAAAATATTAACTAATTACCGCCTATTATTAGATTATATTTAAAGAAAATAATATTAATAGCGGTGTACACGCTAACTAGATAGGTTTAGGCAAGATAGTAACCGCAATTCTTACCTATCTACTAAACTAATTAATTAATATTAATAAATAGGCCATTTAGGATTCCTAAATAAAAAAGATGGATTATATCTTACTTATTCTAAAGGGAAAACTAAAAGCACGTAATGCTCCTTATGGGATAAATTATAAATGTAGTATACCTATATTAGTAAGATTCTATATTCTAAATTTATAAAGTTAATAGCCTAACGCTTCTTATAGCACTACTTAGACGTTTATTAGCCTAGGTAAATAATATAAAAGTAGGGCTTAGCTATTAACATATTAAGGATATATATAAATCCTTAGATATAAATAGTAAAAGGGATACTTAGTTTTAGCTAATCTATAACAACTATAATAAAATACACTATGGGTTTCTCTCTAATATTCTTAAGTACTATAAGGGCAATATTATTCTTAATGCGGATACCCCTAACATTAAATATTATACCCCACTTATTAGCTTGTCTGGATTTTATTATTACTATAATATTAGAGTGTTAAACAAAATCTCTTAAGTCTACTAAGTATAAAATAATACGGACTATAAAGTCCAAAATGCCCTATTATATAGCACTATATACATCTTATCCAATTCTATTATATTAAAAAGCGCTTAACTTAAAGCTAGTAGTTAATTAGTAGGTCCATAAAAATTAGCTAACTAGATAATGCTCTTATCTAATAATATTCTAGTACTCCAAGAGGCGCTATTTCTAGTAATCCTAGCGCCTTTTTAAAAACTCTATTAATAAGGCAGGGTAATAAATAGGAAAGTAAGCCTAGTTATAATATACTACTTAGTCCCAATGTCTACGTGCTATAGGGAAGTGTTAATAGGATAGTTAGGATAAAAGTAAAGCTAACTAAAGGTGCCAGAAAGGAAATGTAAAAAATTATAGACAGCTTCCATAATATTATCCCTTAGTTTATTATTAAATATTTAATAAAGATAAAGTAGTTTATTAAGGAACTGCTTATTTAGATTAAAACAACGCAAACTAACTAGGACTCCTATACTACCTATAATCCCTCTACTACAAAGCAAATAAATAAGGCCACTTATAACCTTAAAGTAAAGTTTAAGCCACTATATAGTAAAAAATTAGTCGCTTAGATATATAAAGTATTAAAACCGTTATACAGAACTATAGAATAATATTAGCTTAGTATAGCATTATAGAAAGCCTTTTATATCTATGCCAGTTTTTTAGGATAGTATAATTAAATTATAAAGGTTAAGGTTTTAATATGTCTATTACACCTATATACTTATTAAGATAATAATAAATAAAATTATACCCTTAGCTATTATAAAAACCTTAATAATTTAATCCTTTATAGTGAGTTAAACTCTTTTATATAGACAAGCCCAAATATAAATACCCTAAAGACTATTTTTATTAAACTTAGGCCTACTCGCAAATATAATCTATAGAAGTTAATTATATTTACTATATTCCCTATATTTGCATTTATAATATACCTAGTATATTATATTTATAATACACCTAGTATATTATATTTATAATAAGCGTAATATTCTTATACCCTACTCTTTATTTAATCTCTTAGATATAAATATAGCAAAAATACCTACTATTTTATAGCTAGCTAGATCTAGATTAAAAGGGATAAAGTTATTATTAACGACTTTAATACTAAGGCCTATTAAGGCCTTTTACTTTTACTAGCTAGGATCTAAATAGTAACTTTTAGTAGTAACTTTACTACTTAAATCTTTTACTAAGTTTTGTTCTACTAGTATAAAATCAGTAGCTTAAAGCTTATTTTTAGTATTATAAATCTAGATTTTAGAGCCATAGATTAATTAATTAATATAAAGCTATTATATTATAGTAAAGCTATATCTAAGCAATCTATATTATAATCCTTAGCATAGTATTATATATAGAAATGTTTAATTATAAGAATTATATTTTAATTAAATTTATAAAATCATAACTAAAAGTCCTTACGGTATAGTAATATGGTAAGTAATATAATTGCTACAATTTAGAGCTAGCCTAATAAGATTAAAAACAGTTATCTCTAATATATATATATATATATAATAAGAAGCATAACTTATAAAATTAGGCCTTAAAATTTAATTAAAAATATAATATTTATAATTTAAAGCCAGCTAATACGTAATTTTATAAGAAAAAACCTTCTTTTTTATTATTCTAAACGCGTTATAGATAAGAATTGAACCTACTATGCCTAAAAGTTAAAATCGCGACATCTAATTGCTTAATCTGGCTAGGTAGCTTAGCGACAATATAATAAAACTTAGCAACGATATAATAAGGCTTATGCTACTCGGCAATAATATAATAAGGCTTATAAGACTTAGCGTTAAGCACTAGGAGAATTTAGGGTTGCTCTGTCACTATAGGAAGGCTATAATGCTTAGCATAGTGTTAAACTTTAAAGATCCTATTTATGGAGTTTTTATTAATAACCTATTAATAAAACATTAACAGCGCTTAATTTTAGTGCTTTTGTAGGCGGGTATAGGCCTTTAAATTTATAGGTTTATATAGGATAATATAGTCTTTAACGCCGTTTAAAAGGCCTCCAATAATATTAGCAAGTTATATTATATACTTACTACCAGATTCTAGTTTAAGGGCACACTACTAAAACCTGTGTATTAGCACTTCTTATAATATTACAAATATTAATATGCGTCGCATGCCATATATATAATATTCAAAATCTTGCCTACTACTAGAGTTATAGTTTTTGCGACCCTATATACACCCCTAAACCTATATAATAGTATTTTTATTAAGTTTATTTTATTTCTAATAGCTCATTACACCACTTGCACAACCTTAATTAAATTTCTATATTATACGCCGCCTGCCTAAGATCCTTTAAATAACTAGGATAGCAAATATATAAAGTAAAAGCCCTATCCCATCTTAGTTTTAGGCATTTGCCATTATAATTACCTTAAAAGCTCCTTACTAACCCCTATCAGATTTTTATTAGACCGCTATTCTATAGCTTACTCTTCGGCTTCTTAATCACTTAGCCAACCTCTCTATAATAATTATTGGCTATTAAACCGGCGTAGTTACTAATATTACTTATAACTTTAAAGAGCTGTCTACAGATAAGGTTTTTCTAGATACTATTAAGTCTTTAGTTTACAGCGTCCAGTTTAGCTATCTTAGACTCTTTTAAGTCCTTAAACTCGGTATTAAGCTAGTCTTACTTATGCTTTAACGTAACTAGTTTTAGCGGCGCTTTCTTAATCTATTTAATTTCTACCTTTAACTTATCGCGCTTCTTTATAAGACAGATTTCTAGGGCTAATTAGGCTATCTTTATACAATCTAGCTCCGCCTTTAGTTAGTTACACTTAAGCGTCTAAAAATCCTCTATTGACTTTTATATACTCCTTATAGCCTCTAATTCTTATATAGATTTAACTAACTTTTTAAACGTTACAGTAGACTTATTACGCTAATAATTAACTAATCTTAAATAAGATAAGACTATTACATCTAGTGCCTTATATTTTACTAAAAGCTCTTAAAACATTACCTTTCTCTAATTTACATTATTATGCGCTTTAGTTAGTTGGGAATATAGTTTTATAGCCTTAGAGTTATAGTTCTGCTTTATTACTTAGGCGTCCCAGATTAGATTAACGGTAGATATATTTTAAGCCTTCTTAGCTTTTTAAAGTTCTTTAATATCAGTTTTTAAACTCTTAATATTCTAGCAATTAGTAGCTAATATAGTTTACAAAGTATCCCACTTTATTGGCAAAATATGGTACCCTTTCAATGGCCTCAATGGTTGGTGGTTGACGCAATTAGCGCGCAGTTAAGGTCATTTAGCAACTCGACCGACTAGCCTATATCGTGTTTTTTTGATACGCAGCCTGCGCACAGCCTGCGCGCAACCTACGCGTAACCTGCTAGTAATCTGCGCATTTGGTAACTATAATTATATTTACCTCTTTTATACTAATAACATATTTTAAATAAATAAAAGCTACTTTAAAGCTATTTATAAGGCTAGCAAAATAAATAATATTATTTTAGATAATTTAATATAATATAGCGATGGTTCTCTTCTACTTATTTACCTATTAACTTACCTACCTGCCTACATCGCCTACCTATCTATATTGCCTACCTGTCTGCATCGCCTACCTATTTATATCTGCCTACCTATCTATATCTGCCTACCTATTAGCATCTGCCTACCTATCTGTATTTGCTTGCCTGTCTATATCTACTTACCTATCTGTATTTGCCTACCTATTAGCATCTCCCTATTTATGCCTACCTATCTGTACTACCTTGATTTGATTAATTAATCAAATTGTTTATAGTGCTTACTAGCTAGTCGTTATTGTCTAGCTCTAGTAACAGTTGTCTAGTTCTAGCAACGGTTGTCTAGCTCTAGCGACAGTTGTTTAGTTCTAGCAATAGTTATCTAGTTCTGGTAACGGTTATCTAGTTCTAGCGATGGTCGTCTAGTTCTAGCGACGGTTGTCTAGTTCTGGCGACAGTTATCTAGCTCTAGCGACGGTCGTCTAGTTCTAGCGACGGTTGTCTAGCTTTAGCAACGGTTGTCTAGTTCTAGCAACGGTTGTCTAGCTCTAGCAATAGTCATCTAGTTCTAGCGACGGTCGTCTAGCTCTGGCAACAGTTGTCTGGTTTTAGCAACAGTTGTCTAACTCTAGAGACGGTTGTCTAGTTCTAGCGACGGTTGTCTAGCTCTAGCAACAGTCGTCTAATTCTGGCGACGGTCGTCTAGTTCTAGCGATAGTTGTCTAGCTCTGGCGATAGTTGTCTAGCTCTAGCAACGGTCGTCTGGTTCTAGTAACGGTTGTCTGGTTCTAGCGACGGTCGTCTAGTTCTAGCAATAGTCATCTAGTTCTAGCAACGGTCCTCTACTAGCTGCCGTTCTAGTGCCTCCCTAGGTAGGGAGGATGTAAGGAAGGAAAGAAAGGTAAAAAAATAAGGCGGCTACATAGGCAGAGACATGTGTAGACGCTATTGGGAATATAGCGGGGACCCAATATAGAGCTTCGTGTAGAGCCTCCATACACAGAGCTTCGCGCAGAGCCTTATGCAGAGCCTCTGTACGTAGAGCTTCGTATAGAGCTTCGTATAGAGCTTCGTGTAGAGCTTCCGTATGCAGAGCTTCGCGTAGAGCCTCGTGCAGAGCTTCATACAGAGCTTCGTGTAGAGCTTCGTGCAGAGCTTCGTGTAGAGCTTCATGCAGAGCCTCCATACGCAGAGCCTCACACAGAGCCTCGTGCAGAGCCTCTATATGTAGAGCTTCGTGCAGAGCTTCGTGCAGAGCTTCGTGCAGAGCTTCGTGCAGAGCTTCGTGCAGAGCCTCTATACGCAGAGCTTCGTGTAGAGCTTCGTACAGAGCCTCCGTACACAGAGCCTCGCGTAGAGCCTCGTGCAGAGCCTCTGTACATAGAGCTTCGTGCAGAGCTTCGTGCAGAGCTTCATGCAGAGCGTCGTGCAGAGCCTCTATGCGCAGAGCTTCATGCAGAGCCTCTATACGCAGAGCTTCGTGTAGAGCTTTGTGTAGAGCTTCGTGTAGAGCTTCGTATAGAGCTTCGTGTAGAGCTTCGTGTAAAGCTTCATATAGAGCCTTATACAGAGCCTTATGCAGAGCCTCTAAGTAATAAAACTATATAAGATTGTATAAGATTATATTAGATAATATATAATAGTTAAATATATAGTATATAACTTTACCTTAATTACATGTTAAGAAATATATAGTTACCTTTT
>Ga0307507_10010819_pt1 | contig 11667 bp, 2 predicted proteins | sample 7_EM_MG_FD_207223 | JGI IMG/M metagenome (GOLD analysis project Ga0307507, IMG submission 207223) | Populus trichocarpa ectomycorrhiza microbial communities from riparian zone in the Pacific Northwest, United States - 7_EM | ecosystem: Host-associated > Plants > Roots > Unclassified | place...
TATTTCTTTTCCTCTATATGCTATAGATAAGTATTCTCTAGACAATTTCACTACTATTATCCCTTTAGGCATTCTTTTGTAAGGAATCTTCCTAGTTAAAGTATTAGGTCCCCTTAACTCTATACTTCTACTAGGTGCTATTTATATATATACTTAGTATCTCTAAACCGTTTCTTATCTATTACCCAATATATCTTATAGGGTATTTCCAGTTTTTATCCTTTAGTGCTCTATATATATTGTATATATAAGCTATATAAGCTATTCATAATAGTATATAATATACTAAATAACCTAGGTTAACTCTTAGTTTATCTTTATCCTTAAGTTTAAACCTTTATCTAGTTAATTTAACTATTAGTCTTTTATTTATGGGTATTAAGATTTATTTCTTACTTCTCTAGTCCCTAGATCCCTCTTCTAGGTTTCTTAACATTATAATTAATACTCCTTTAATATAACTTATATATTTTTCTATAATGGGTTAGTCTTAGACAACTTTTTTGTCTAGCTATATATAAAAATCTTCCTACTTGTTGTTATGTTATTACCTATACCACTTTCTATATAACTGGTTTAGTATATATAGTCTGTCTATTAGAAAGTACCTTATTATTACTATGTTATAATAACCCTTAGTATGTCTTTCTTTAAATCTGGTTAGAATTTCTAAATTCTCTTCTTATTCTAGTTTATCTAATTACTTTACTCTAGGCGTCCCTGCCTTAGGCCTATTAGTAATTCTTTATATAGGTGCTCTGTCCCTTATACGTCTTAGTATAGCTAATTTCTTATCTAGCTTTTGCTCTTGCTATATAATAATTCTTTATCTAAACTTATTTATGCTTTTATATTTTCTGTATCTTATAGCTAGATCCTTAAAGTTATCTTGCTTCTTAATCTTAGTATTAACTTTTTAATCTTTAGGCTAAATACTGCGTTTACCTAGGATTAATGTTCTTATTTATTCCCTAAATTTACAGTTCTTAAACTTACGTCCTATACTTATTTATTTATCTTTAAACTAAGTCACTACCCTTTCCTATTAGTTTTTATCTATTATAGGTTTTTAGGTGTGTCTTATTTTATCTTAAGAATCTTAAGCCTATGGCCTTTTGCCTTTATTAAGTAGTAAGCTAGCACTAGCAGTTATCTGCTTGCTTTATTATCTTTAGATATTACTTCTTCCATCTTATAAAGTAATAGATGCTATATCTAATGGTATTATAATACCTATTACTAAACCGCGTTCTATAGTAGTCTTAGTCTCTGCTTCTATTATATTATTAAGGTTTAAGTACCCCTAGTTAGCCTCTTTTTCTTCCTTATTGCTATTAATTAATAAGTACTCTAACTCTATTATTATTATTACTAATCTTTATCTATATATTGTTGTAATATCTTAATCTAGCTTATAGAGTTAATTTTATTCTTTATCTAACTCTTTAGTTTCTTTAGGTCCTCTTAACTTTGGCTTCTATAGCCAATAGCTTATACCGTACTTAGCGTCCTTATAAATTTAGTATATATTATTATAATAAAATACAAAGTGTTTAATTAAACACTCCTTAGTCCTGCGCAATATCCCTATATTTATATTATTATACTCTAATAACCTAGTACCTTTTACTATGTAGTTACTTTAACTACCTCTATAGTCTCTAGCAAAATAACCCTATTTTCCATAATTTATATAAGCTCTTTTTTTAAACCATTTTTCTTATTATAGAGTCCGCCTAAATGTCTTTTGCTACTAAGATCCCTAGTTTAGCCTTTGCTCCCTAGTCCTATAATTACTTAATCTTTAACCTCTAGGTTTTTATAGTTTCTTACTCCATCTTCTGGATTCTTTAGTACCGCTTAAGTCTATTAGCTCTAGCCCACTATTCTATAGTTTTTAACTCTATATCTGCTAATATGTGCTCTACGCCTTATACAACTATAAAACTCTATTTTACCCTTTTTTAGCTTGTTCTCTTTAATAGATCCTATTATTAATCTTTATTAATTAATCTATTAGGTCTCTTAGACTTTCCGTATCTTCTATTAGGATAATTACGTCTTAGACTTTAGTCTTGTCGGAATATATGGACAGAAGTTACGTGGTTACGTGTCGTCTACGTGTCGTTGTCGTGTCTTTGATTAGTCATCCTTATGGTGACTAATCAACCCCCTACTTAGGCACCGCGATCCTTACGATCCTCTGCTTTCGATACCTATTTGAAACAACATCAGAACAAGAGTATACTCTTAATAGGCCACCCCCCTGTGAAACCTACAAGTCTTAAGTCCCTATTTATATTATACTATCAGCGCCTTATTGTTCTACTTAACCTATATTGTAAGTATCTAAAACTATATAGTATATTTAATTGCTAAACTACATTGTACTAGGTTCTAAAGTTTTCTTTTTACTACAGTAGTTGCTTTTAGGTCTCTAAATATCTATATTAGTCTTTCTATAAACCCATTCCAACTAGTAAATATAAACTATACTTCTTAGTTAGTAGTTATTATTCTGTTTATCTAGATTTTAGTAAGGTAAGATTTAAACCACTTAAGTGCTCTTCTGGTTAAGAACAATTTTGTATACGCCACTTAGTCTACTAGTATAGCTAGCTTTACTCCTTCCTATATAACCTTAAAGTATATTTGTATAAGGAATCCTTTAAGTTTTAACTTCTCCCCTAAGAATTGTTTAAATAAGGGTAACTTAACCTTAGCTGCTCTAATTCCATTAATTCTTTCTTTAAGTATCTAATTATTATCTGTTAACTGGTTAACTATTTCTTATAACTAACCTGCCATAACTAGCTGCAAATTAGTATCTCTTATACTAGTGTCTCCTCCTAATATTCCTAAGGTTATAGCTGCCGTAGATAGCGTTATAACTAGTGCTTTTAGTGGCATATTATTTAACTTATTAATACTATAACTAGGTAGTAAATGTGTAATAAAGCCTTATAGGAGATACTATGGTGGACTTATTAATGGGCTAGGTATATAAATATATAAATAAAGTCAATAACGTAATAAGTATAAATAATAACTGGTAGAGTGGTTGCCTAATAGGTTAACTCTAATTATATTTTAAGATTTACTACAAGGAAAGGAACTATCTAGGTAGGGACTATAGGTCCTTAAATATATATCTATACTCCTAAGAAACTCCCCTTATATATAAGGTATGTAGTGTACATAGTATACGTAAGTACGTTTGCTATATTCGCTACGTTTAGGTTATATAACTCGCTTACTATTCCTCGTTATATGGTTCTATGGGTTCCATCCTAGACCGTGCCTTAATTAACCAACTAGCTTCCTCTAACTTCTTTTTAAGTAGTCGTAATATTGTACTTAAAGCGTCCGTAATATTAAGAATTAGGAAATATAATTGTCTGGTATACTTCTTGTCCTATTATATAAGAGATTCTCCGGCAATATTGCCATACTATAAGTAACTCTCCTCTTTATATAATATATTTATATAACTAACTACTTCTAGGATAAGTAGAAGATGGTAGAAGCTTTACTGGTAATTAATATAGAGGCTTAAGTGGAGGGGGGGGGGTATTAAAGAGACAGGTATAGATAGGGAGGCCCTTATATATAAATATAATTTTAATTTAGAGCTATAGATCTCTAAATATAATTGTAAGTAACCTATATTACTTATATAAAGCAGAGAGCTAATTAACGCTAGCCCTGTAAGGCTTGTATGGCGACTTCACATTATCTAGTAGGCCCTTACCCCTTTACTAAGTGTTAGAGTCTCCTAGGGTTCTATAGTGGGTGCTGTGGAAATTGTAAGTGGCGAGATTATAGGGGTCGATATTTGTTGTATAATAGAAATTCTTAGCCTATAGCGGCGGCAGTAGGAGCACTGGAGGGTAAGGATTGGATTATGGAACTAGAGGATAATAAGGAATAGATAAAAGTTACTAAAAACTGTTAGGTCTCCTCTCTTTTTTCCCATTTTTTTTTTATTTTATAGTATTTTATATAAAGAGAAGTATAAATAAAAAGGTAGAAAGGAGATATCTAATTAGTAGGAAAGCTAAAGGTATTTGCTAGAGCTTTGTGTAGAGCTTTATGCGGAGCCTCCGCAGAGCTTAATACGGAGCCTCTATAGAGCTTAATGCGGAGCCTCTGTAGAGCTTTATATGGAGCCTTTGTAGAGCTTTATGCGGAGCCTCCATAGAGCTTCGCGCAGAGCCTCCGTATGTAGAGCTTAGTGCAGCGCTTGGTGCAGAGCCTCTGTATGTAGAGCTTTGTAAGTAGAGCTCCGTGCGGGGCTTCCCTTAAGCCTTATTCCGTAGAGCTCTTATAAGCTTTATATCTATATAATATTACTTATCCTTAAGATATTTAGATAAAAGTGGTACTATTTTAAAGCGCTTCGCAAGCTCTATAAATCTATATTAATAGAAAATTTATTTATTTAATATTGGGGGATGTATTATAAGTGTAAGTATATTAAGGGGATTTTGCTAAGACTATCCGGAGACTATCCGGATAGTCTTTGGATACTATTAGCTGATATGTCTATTATCTAAGAGGCCTATCCGGCCCTATCCTCCGCAAGCCTAAAATAATGTGTTCTACCTAGCTGCGCACCCTAGCTACCTACGCACCCCAAAAACTACAAAAAATTGGAAAAACTGCACCTTAATATCTCGATAATGGCTTAATAATAAATTCTGAAATTTTATAATTAGCCTTTTATACCTATTTTAAACCTTTTATTAAATTTAAAAATAATCTATTAAGTAGCTTTAGAGATATTATAATTTAGCTTAAAATTAGGGGCTAAAACCTAATATCTTAATAATAGCCAGGCTTATTACACTAAAATTTTATAAAAAGTCTTAATATAGGCACGAAAGGCCAATTATAAAATTTTGGAATTTATTATTAAGCCGTTGTTAAGATATTAAGGTGCAGTTTTTTTAATTTTTAGTGGTTTTTGGGGTGCGCAGCTAGGTAGTAAAATACGTTACAATAGTACCTCCTTATAAGCATATTTTGGGCCCGCCATTTTATAAGCATATTGCGAGGATTTGCTTATATTAAGGTTTTACGTAATGCCAAGAAGGAGTGTACGAATCTTGGCTAAATTTAACGAAAGTAGGCCATTAGCAATAACTGCTTTGTATTTGTAGCGCCCTTCTATGTAGCCAGCTGCCTTATATCTTGCTCTAGCTGCCAAAGCTTATTTAATTCGCCATCGCTATGTTGTTCCTTATATAGAATACAAATCTTTATAGCCTTAATTACTTATTTAAGAATTACCTTTGCTACTGGCTCTTTATTACTATCCTCGCTATTAGCTGCCTCCTCTTTATTATTATAGGCCGCTAGAATCTGCTCTTTAATCTCTATGTTATTATCCTCTATAACCTCTACTATAGGAGTGATAAACTTGTCTACGGATAGAATAGATTATATGCCTTTTTGTTCTGTAACTCTTCTAAGTAGTAACTAAACCTCTAACCTAACGGCATCCAGCTAATGTTGTTAATGGCCCTTTAGAGCTAGTATATAAGTATATACTAGACCTAATAGGCCACTCTTAATCTAGTAATTAGCTATAGTATTATTAGTAATATCTAGATGCCAGGCTTGAATTGCCTATTAAATTACCTTTAGTACATCCATTCTAGCTATTAAATCTCTACCCCTCTCCGCCTCTTTAACTATAAACTATAGCTAACTCCTCTTATAATGTGCTTTCTAGGTAGTAATAATGCCTTAATTAAGAGGTTAATGGCAGGAGGTAACGTTAGGTAGTAGGAAAATGACTATAGTATTCTTAAGTTTGGTAGTAATATTATGTTATTATAAGGGCGCGAAGAGGCTTCGGGGAAGATTCGAAGGAACAATATAAATTCTATCTAAATCTAAGGGTATATAGCTTTTCAAGAGAACAAGACGTTGCGTAAAGAAGAGAAAGGAATAACAAGAGAATCTTGCAATTAAACAGTTTAGGGGTCTTGGTCGATGCGTGCGCACATACGCACGTGGACGGACTTTGGTAGTATTCGATTAATCTAGCAGAACTTGGCAGAAGTTGATCAAGCTGGCAGAATTCAGCAGAATTTGGTTAAAGCTTTAAGTTCTATCTGTTGAGTGTTTTACTAAGACATTCCTACTATAACTAGGCTAGTCCCGTTATAGTACCCCTCCTTTAGCCGAAGGTCTAAAATAATACAATTTTATTATGTTGTATTTTATGTTGGGTAGCGGTGTAGAGTTTTGCCGGTTCTAATCGTTAAATAGACCAATTAGGATTTTCCATCCCTGGGATAGAAAATCGCTATTAGTTTAGTAAAGGCGGTAAGCTAAACTAATATCTTTATAGTAGGTCTTGGCAAGGCAAATCTAACCAATTAGACAACTTTGACCGCCAGTTAAAGTTCCTTGACATTTTGCGCGTTATATAACCGTATTATAAGCGTCGTGGTATTCTTTAAGCTCTTTTCAATTTTAAGTTTCCTGCTATTGTGTTTTATATATTCGTGTCAGGTAGCAGTTATTTGCCTTTATATCGTGTCTATCTAGCCAGAGTAGGCCGCGAAGGATAGTCCTTATAGAATTCTTTTACCAGGGAAGGCGCATCGGTCTTAACTTACTTATAGAGCTCCTAGGTTCGTGTTTTATATCCTTCCCACTTAACAAGAAGTTTAAATTGTTTAGATTATGGTTTCTATCGCATATTGTTAATTAAGTTAATAAAGTAAAAACTATTACCATTATCAACAATTATAGGAGGTGGCGGTAGTACTTTATAAGTTATAGGATCATCTTTTAAAGGTTGCAACAAGCTTACATAAAACGTTGGGTGTATTTTCATCTCAGTTAGTAGTTTAAGCTTATAGGCGTACAGGCTTAGTTTCTTCTTAATTTAGTACAGGCCCGCAAACTCCCAATTAAGTTTCTTTAAGGGCCGTTAAGTCCGTATGTTTTGTGTATTTAGGTAAGCCATATTACCTTCCTTAAAGTCCTATACAGGAGCTCGTCCTTTATTCGTATGCCATTCCTATACCGTTTAAGCGTACGTTAATTTACTTCGTAATAGTTCCGTTAACTGCTTTATTTAATTAGCGAAGTTATGCGCATTAATTAACTAGATCCGTTTGATCATAGGTCCTATTATATTAATTTTAGGTCGTGGTTCAAATCCAAGTTAAGGGTTTTATCCGTAGGTCGCGTAGAATGGCGTTATGCCTGTTAATACGTTTATTATATTATTCGCAGTAAACTCAGCTAAAGGTAGCCATTTTTCCCAGTCGTTTTATAGGTAGGAGTAGTATATTTATAGGTATTGTTCCATAATCCCATTTATAATTTCGGTTTAACCATCTATCTCCAGATAAAACACAGTCGAGAGTCATGTTCAAATGCTTAATCATTTATATAGAGCTTACTAGAAGTCTAAAACGAACTGGCTTCCATAGTTAGATATTATCGAGTTAGGAAGTCCATATAGCTTAAAGATATGCTTAATAAAACATTTGGCTACTAATATTGTATTAATTAAGTCCATGGGAATCATATATCGCATTTTTATAAGGCGGTTAATAACTACTATAATATTAGTGAACCCATTACTGCTAGGCAAGTTAACTATAAAGTTAATCAAGATATCGCGCCATCTTTGTATCGGAATTAGTAGCGGTTAAAGTACTCCTTGCTTCTTTATATAAGAGGTCTTTCCACGCACGCATATCCTGCATGCTCGAACATATTTTCGTATATAGTCGTATATTATAGGCTAGTAGTATACTCGTTAAACAATCTTATAGGTCTTTGCACGGCCAGGATGCCCTACTACAGGGGAGTTATATACGAAATTAAGTATCTTAAATCGTAAAGGTTTGGAATTCGGAACTACTATCTTCTATTAATAGTACAATTAATTGTTTCAAATTTCGCATTTAGCGAGTGTAATATCCTTATACTATCATTTTCCTGTTTAAATTGCTTTTATTACATCTATTATCCATACATCGTTCTTATATTCGTATTCTATTAGCTTATCAATTTCTATTTCCCATTTATTAACTTCTAATTCATTTCTGTCGAGTTCCGCATCTAGAAACATAGGACGTAGCTTTTCAAAACATTTAGGGGGTAGTAAGATCCATAATCAATTTATAATCCGTTCGTCCAAAGCATTCGCAGGTAGGTCCTATAATCGTTATATTAATGCGTTAGGCTTCTAATTAAGTTTGCCTGGTTAGTACGTAATCTTAAAGTCAAATTATAAGAGGTATTCGGCCCAACGAATTTAGCGCTGCGTTAATTGTTTTATAGTTATAAAGTACTGCAGGTTCTTATAGTCCGTTAATACGCGTATTAGAAACAACAATCCTTTAAGCTTAGGACGCCATTATTTAAAGCATCTAATAATTGCAAGCAGTTCCTTATCGTATATCTCATAGTTCAATTTAGCAGGGGCGAGTTTCCAAGAGAGAAAGGCTACTAGACGTAACTCGCCATTTTTATTATATTGCAATAACACTCCTCCTAGTGCATAATTAGACAAATCTGTTTCAACAATGCATTTAAGGTTAGGGTTAAAGTGGGCGAGAATTAGAGCAGTTATAAAACAATACTTTAGGTTATTAAAAGCTTATTCGCATTTAGTAGTCCATTTAAATTTTATATTCTTTCTTATTAGGTTTACTAATGGCTGGGCAATTTCTAAGAAGTGGTTAATAAATTAATAATAGAAGTTTGCAAATCCTAAAAATCTTTAAACGTCTTATATATTGCTAGGGCTTCCCTAGTTTATAATCGCGGCGACTTTCTTAGGGTCTATTTTAATTCCATTACGGGATATAATTAAGCCTAAGTACATAACCTCGGACGCGTGGAACTTGTATTTCTTAATATCGCATTATAAGCCCGCATCTTATAGGCGTTTAAGAACCATTCTAACGTATTTCCGATATTTAGAAAGCGAGGACGAGTAGATTAAGATATTATTAATATACATAGTAATGAATACATTAAGGAATTCACGAAGCGTATTATTAATATATTACTAAAACATACTAGGACCGTTTTTTACGCCAAACGGCATTACTAGGTATTTAAAGAGTCCCCATTATGTATAAAAAGCTATATACTTCTCATCTCCTTCACATATACGGATTTTATTAAAGGCAGCGACTATATTAAGCTTTATAAAGTACCGTACCTTTACCAAACAGTTAAGCGTTTCTTAAATCAGGGGAATTGGATATTAGTTTTAAATCGTAATTACATTTAGAGCTTAATAATTAATATAAAATCTTAAGCCTCCTTCTAGCTTTTTAACAAATAGTATGGGTAAGGCAAATGGAGATTAACTAGGGCGAATAAATCCTTTTTTTAGATGCTTATTAAGGTATTATCGCATTACAAGCAGTTCTTCTTATAACATACCATATAGCGGACCGAACTTTAGTGTTATACCAGGCTTAAGTTCTATCTTAAAATCGTGCTTATCTTAGTGCGGGGCTAATTAGTCTGCAAATCATTTTTCAAACTTGTTAATTAGATCGTAGTACTTTTTAGGTACAAGAGGTTAAGGATTAATATACTATTTCAGTTCTAGTGCTTTCTTAATATCTTTTATAGTTATAGCAAAGATTTTATAATCTCGTCTTTTTGCTAACAAGATAAAAGGTGCGGCCTATATTATACGAATTTTAAGAGGTTTTAACGTAACATCTTTACATTCTTTACTGCAATCAGTAGTTGTAGCTTTATCGTATTAGTTTAAGGTTCATGGCAAGGGTAATTTATATTATTTTAAATTTAAATAGTTATATGTATATTTATAGGGCAAATAGGTTTTCAAGCAATAACTTTAGTAGTAGGTTATACGGAACTTTAGTATTTCTTTAACCCAGCTAATTAAAGGGTTATATCGTTTTAGCTATCCATGTCCAAGTATTATCTTATATTACTTTAGAGGTATTATAAATAGGGAAATATATTCAAGGTATTTACCTATCCACATTTTTACAAGAGCGTAGTGTGTTAACTCGCTATATATTAAGGGTTTACCGTCAAAGCCTTATAGGCCTTGGGGCTTATCAAGTTTCTTTAAATTTAGGTATTAGGTTTTCACGTAGTTCGTATTAATAAAGCCCATGCTAGTAGCTCCGCTGTCTATAAGGATTCGTACCTCCTTCTATTTTCTAAGTGTTTGAATTTCGCTAAGTACATTAAGGGAGTCGTGTTGTGTATTAGCGCTGGAAGAGCCTAGACACTTATACTCTTCCACTTCTTATCCTAAGGCGCGACTTGGCCCTAGGATGATTCGTTTTCTAAATTAGCTAAGGGTAAGATGCTTTATAACAACCAGATATAATTTATAGAACAAGTATAAGTTAAGGAGCGAGTACGGCTTAAAGAACGAGTGTAATTTAAGGAGTGAGTGCGATTTAAAGACTAGGAGGAACTACGGCGGACTTTTTTAAAAGGGTAAGTTTGGCAATTCCTTTAGATATATCCTTTTCTACCATATCCAAAGCATTCTCTATTTACGGCTCAAGTTCTTTATTTATTGGTTCCTAAGGGTGCGTAGGATCAAGTGGCGTTAAGGTCTATAGGGTCGTACATAGGTTTTAGGGAAGGGTCGCGCTTTAGAGTATATATCGGTTTCGTAAAGCTTTAAATACAAGGTATAGTTGGCTTCAGAGAACAAGTCTATTTATTATATTAAAGGTCCTTATCAATTCGTTAACACATTATAGCAAATTCGGGTAGGTCCTTTAGCAGTTCCCTACCTACTAACTGTGCTCTAATTTCATCTAAAATAGCTTATTAAAGAGCAGCAACTCTAGCGGCTTCATTTCAATCTAGTTCACTAATAAGGCCTAAAAATTCTAAAAAGAAGCTTGTAAAGTCTCGGTTCCATTATTATAAGTTTTTAAGTTTAGTAACAGCGGTGTGTTTACAGCTAGCGTTATCATACGTTCGTTCTAGCAAAGAGATAAAGGTTTCAAAATTAACAAAGGTGCCATTATGGAAGAATGGGTCCATAGTTCATGCAGCATCTTTACTTAAATAAGACATTCCATAGCTAACCTTACTAGCTTCAGTAGGGTATCGGTTATAGTTTATTAAAGGTTTAAGACGGAGCTTAGTTATAAAGGGATATAGGTTATTTCAATTTCCATTAAACATTAAAGGGTTAGAAAGCTTTTCTAATTTCGTGGTAGGTACTAGGTTCGTTACAGGTATAGGTTAAGCTACCATTACTAGTTTAGGGTTTGTATTTAACGGGCCAGATTTAGATACAGTTATATTAATTTCGTTTATAGGCAGTGTTAGGGTCTCTAATATAAATGCTTAGACGTTACGGAGTTCTTTATAAAGTGCTTCTATTAATCGCTAATGCTGGGCTTCTAGTGCAGCCCGCTGCTAAGCTAAGGCATCCGTAAAGGACTATTGCATTATAGTCAACTGTTCCCTAACTAGGGATATAATACTTATAGTTATCAAAGAGGATTTGGGTTCGTTTGCCATTTTAATAGTAGTTATTTTTTAACGCAACGTAATATAAGGGCGCGAAGAGGCTTTGGGGAAGATTTAAAGGAATAATATAAATTCTATCTAAATCTAAGGGTATATAGCTTTTTAAGAGAACAAGACATTGCGTAAAGAAGA
>Ga0307507_10010820_pt1 | contig 11667 bp, 4 predicted proteins | sample 7_EM_MG_FD_207223 | JGI IMG/M metagenome (GOLD analysis project Ga0307507, IMG submission 207223) | Populus trichocarpa ectomycorrhiza microbial communities from riparian zone in the Pacific Northwest, United States - 7_EM | ecosystem: Host-associated > Plants > Roots > Unclassified | place...
TCACTTCAATGTTTTTTTTATATATATATATTTAACGTAGGTGTCCTGGCCAGCTTGCGCGCACCTCGACTAATCCCACGGACCCTAAAGTTAACGACCATGTAAGTCTCCAGTGGCCATCATATGAGCAACCACATGGCTCGAACCTGAAACCACAGAGAGAACAAACCTCTTGGTCCCAAATTTTTATCACTGGACTACCACCTAGATGGTTATAATTTTTTTTTTGATACAGCGAGCGGTGTTGTTTCGTTGTCTCGAAAGTGTTAAAAATTGCATCCCAAATAAAAAGGGGAAAGACTGCACCTTTCTAAGGTAACAAATAAATGATTTGTGGTCAAAAAGGCACACCAAAGTTCCAAGCAAAAAAAACGATATCGTAGCTTGTTTGATATTTTAGTGATAATTGTTTTTTTAAAAAAAAATTATTAAAAATATATTAAAAAATATATTTTTTTATTTTTTTAAAATTATTTTTGATATTAATATATTAGAACAATCTAAAAATATTTAAAAATATATTTTTAAAAGATAAAAATAATCAAGTGCTGCTTAGAAGATTGACCAGCAGCAACTTATTAATATAAAACAACAGTTTTAGATGACCGGTGAAATTAAATGAGAGAGAGAGAGCAACGACAAGGAGGCTTTAGGGGACAAGGGTCTCGAACAGCTAGATGACGCGTAAACCCCCACCTTTTCCGGTTCCGCCCCTGTCAATTACAGCTAAATTTTATTTCTGTCCCTGTGATTCATCAATATTTCGTTTCTACTCCTTTATAAATCTTTCCAATTTAGTTTCCAAAGAATTCTATCTTTACCCCTATCTGTTATTAGACCTACTTTTTTTTTTTTTTGAGATATATGTTAATATTCATGGGAATTGGAAAGAATTGGAGAAAAATAAGAAAAGGTGAGTCTTTTAATAGTTGTCTAGCCATAAAGGGTAGAACTGAACCAATGTTTTCATAAGCATTGGAAGTAGATATGTAACATTTTCAAGAAGCCACTGACAAGAATAACTCAAATTTTTAAGCTGGACGAGCTGTTCTTTTTTACTCATGAATCCATGCACAACGAGTCCTACTAACCTGTCTTATAATGAAATTTCAATAAATCACTGAGTTTCTTTGCCAATAATAAATCAATGGTCTCTTTGAGTTGGATAATTAGTTGATGTCTCCGTAATTTTATCTATTTTTCTTAATCAAGATGATTAATAGCTATATTTGGTATTTAATAGGCCAATATGGTTTATGATTAATACCTATAAAAGATTTTATTTGGAGAAATTGAGAATTCTTAGTATTTGTTTAGAGAGAGAAAATACAATAATATTATAGAGAGAGAATACAATGATATTTTAAAAAGAGATTCTTTGAAAATATATACGAAATAGAGAATGAAGATTGTAAATCTTTGTTCTGAATATCTTATGGTGTATTTACAGCCTATGAATCTTGTTCTTTTGTAAATAGGATAAACTGCAATGTAATTTTACTTTTATGATATTTTGAGTTGTATCATAAATTATATTTCATTTATTTTATTTAGCTAAAAGATAGTGATATAGATGATTATAAAAAACTTTATTGCAACTAACGGGTCTTGATAGAGTATAAATTTATTTAATTAAGTCTATTTATTAAAAAATAATTCTTTTATAATTTTATATAAAAATCTATAAAATTAATAATATTAGACTCAATCATCTTTTAGATGTACCGACACACCTTCACTAAACATGTACTTGTTTGAAAAAATTATACTCATAATTTTTTTTATAACAAGCTATTTTTTTTCCCAAAGACATACGTTCTGCTCAGTAATAAATTTTTTTAAAAATACTTCTTTTAGAGGAAGCACCCCTTTTTTTGACCTTTCTTTCTCCCCAGATATACATATAAAGATAAAGAAACAATAATAATTAGTACATAAAATCAAAGGTTGGAACAGAGAGAGATTCCTTCCTTAAAAAAATTGATGTTCTGTATTAAGAAAATTCAACATTCACGGCAATGATACAGACCGTCGGCCTAGAATAAAATATTCTATGTACCTTACATGGGATGTTACCGTTAATTAGGCTAAACTAACTCACTACAGCCATGAAACAGGGGAGGTGAACAACTTTCTTTTCTGGGGAAGCTCTCTCTCCCTCTAGTCCCTCTATGGAGAGAGAGAGCTACATTTTGTGTGTTTCTGGGCTAAGAAGCAGCACTGCAGCAGTGAATAGGAAACACGATTTGAGTATTTATCAGCAATTCGAGTAGTCAATAGTGAATACTGTATAGCCGTTTTGTGTAAAATGCTTTGAAAGTTTCAGCCGTTAAAGAAAAAACACAAACAAAACAAGGACAAATCAGAAAGCTTGGTTGTGTGATGCTGCAATGTAAGACTTTTCAGTTAATTGTACTAAAAAAATAAAACCCACCCAACTTGAACTGAGGCAATAACCTTCTCACCCCCTAGATTCCCTCATTTTTTCCATTATGCCCTTCCAGTCCACCATCAAAGCAAAGGTCTCAACTCTCTCTCCCCGTCTCTCTCCTACTCCTCCTTCTCCTCCTATTCTCTCTCCTCCCGTTAAAAGTCTGACCTTTGAAAACAAAACGAAGGCCATGTTTGGAGAGAAAGATCGTGTCTCTAATGGCGAGGCTGAGTCTGAGAGGTCTCTAAACCAAGGGAACCCAGGAGAGAAGATGAGTGGTTTCTCTCAAAAGGGAATTGATTTTCTCAGAGAATCAAAGATGGGTTTTGATGGGTTTGGCTTAAAACCCCAAGAACTTACTCTCAGCTACCTCTGTGAAAACAACCACAATAATCCGAAACTGGGTTTTTCACTCAAGGGAAAAGAAGTTATCTTTTCAGATAATTCAAACCAAGATGAGAAATGGGTTGAGAGGGATTTCTTGAATCTGAGTGAAACCAAATCTAATTCTTCCTCCAAGCGACAAGTTCCCCGTGAAGAAGATGAAGAAGTTGAAGAGAATTCCTCAAGAGACAAGAAACCAAAGCTAGAGAGTACTTTAAATCTTTCTCTAGCTTTGCCTGATGTGTCTCTCTCTCTAACTGCACCCAATGCATTGCAAAATGTTGATCCTTTGATTGAGCGAAATCGACATGAGTTTTTGGGTGCGGCGGCAGCAGCAGCAGCAACACTATCAAACAACAACACACAAACAACATGTTCTAATGATTTCACTGCCGCTTCACTTTCATATTCGTATTCACATCCGTTTTCACATAATCCTAGTTGTTCTATGACTCGCAATTCAACTGAGAATTACGAGTACTCTGTAGGGAGAGATGATCAAATTTGGTGTGGAGGGGAAGGGACTAATGGATCGGTTCATAGCCGGTTTAGGCCTATTGCAGACGGGATTGTTGCTCTGAACAATAACAATCATGGTGGTGGTGGTTCTGTGATGCAAGGTAATCGTGCAACGAATAAGGATTCGTGCAATAATAGTCTCTATAAGACTACCAGTTCTGATAATCTTTCATTTTTTCCATCTGAATTGCCGGCCAGGCCTCGCTTAGATGCTTATTCAGGTGATTCTAGGAGAAGGGATTCGGAGAATTTGAGAGGTTTGGAGAGTGGAGATGCAGAAGGTAGAGCAAAAAAGCTTTCTAGACCGGGGAGAATTCTTCGTCAGATTGTTTCTGAGACTATTCCTGTTATGGCTCAGATCATTCAAGAGGTAGCCGAAGAAACATTGGAATCCACCAAGGAGTACTTGAAGAATCTTATCGCCATGCCTGAAAAGAGAGACGAGTTAGTTGGCCTTCAAAACTGGCTTGAAAGAAGGTCTGATCTTACCAAGGAGACTCTCTTAAAGAGCCAAAAGGACCAGTTGGAAATTTTAGTTGCGGTCAAAATGGGGCATGGAAGTTTTGTTTCTGGGAAAGTTCGGCTTCCTACAAACGAGTTGGTGGAAATTTTCTTGTTTTTGAGGTGTAGGAATGTGAATTGCAAGAGCATATTGCCTGTGGATGATTGTGACTGTAAGTTTTGCTCAGGGAATAAGGGATTTTGCAGCTCATGTATGTGCCCTGTCTGTATGAATTTTGACTGTGCTAGCAATACTTGCAGTTGGGTTGGCTGTGACGTTTGCTCTCATTGGTGTCATGCTGCATGTGGCATACAAAAGAATCTCATTAGACCTGGTCCTAGCTTGAAGGGTCCATCAGGGACGAGTGAGATGCAATTTCACTGCATTGGATGCAATCATGCTTCGGAGATGTTCGGTTTTGTCAAGGATGTGTTTGTGTGCTGTGCAAAGGATTGGGGACTAGAAACACTGATAAAGGAGCTTGATTGTGTTGCGAAGATTTTCAAGGGAAGTCAGGATTTCAAAGGCAAGGAGTTAAATACCAAAGCTGAGGACTTGCTTTCCAAGCTTGAAAGAAAAATGATATCTTCTAAAGATGCCTGTATCGCCATTATTCAGTTCTTTACCTGTAAGTTTTCGAACTTTGAACTCCTGCTTTTTCTATGCAATATATGCGCTATTTCTTCTCATTAGTTAAATCGTTAGATGGTTGAACTATCCAAGTGAATTTGTTGGTGAAAATCTGAATTCTTCTGTCACAAGGCTGTCGTTTGAAGCCTGATAGAATTTCTAGAAGAAAAAAAAAGATTTCTCTGTATGGACAGAGCTTTGTTGATTAAAGTTTGCATGTTCTTTTCTGGTCACTGATGTCTTCTTTTAAGCTGTAACCTTTATCCTTTTTCTCCAAATAAATTTCCTTACATAAATAAATTAATCTGTTGGAGCTCAAATAAATGCCTACAAGGGTTGAGCTAAAGTTTATTGAAGGTGATGTGATAAGTTGTGCATAGGTCATTTTATATTTATCTGTGTGAATAATTCTGCTGGTTTCTTCACCCTAAACAATTCTTTTATAGTAACTATGTTGAGTGTTTGGCATGGCTTTTGATGGTTTTCTTCTAAGCTCTGAGCCTTTTGATGGTTTTCTTCTAAGCTCTGACTCTTAAAGACGGGACATGCCCAAAAACCTGAGGCCAAGGGCATAGAAGTTAAGATCATAAAAGACTCTAAAAGTGCAATTAAAACATATTGACTCTGAATAAGGAGTTAAAAGCTAGGGGTACAAAAAGGTTTTTCTATTTGTATATTTTTATGTTCAAGCTCAGATCAAGCCCAAGTCTGGCATGAGACATTATATCCGAGCTCAGCTCCAATAAATTTTAAGAAGGCTTTGTTTTGGTTTGAGATCCAATTGTTATGTAAAGAGGAGAAGCCTAAGCACACAGATAACTATGTCACACATGAAACTTGGTCTATTCATTATTGCAAGCCAAGCTTGAGTGCCAATCTGAAAATTGTGCTGCCTTTTTTTTTGGCTGCAACTGAACGAAGTTGTTTGGAGGTTTGATAAAATCTCTTTTAGGTTCATTTAATTTTATTATTGCTTATGCGCGAGCATAATTGGAGAGGGTTTATTTAACAAGATGAATTCAAACATGTTTGATTTCATTTTTGAAGAGCTCAATAGATTCATGTTTAGGCTTGTGAACACAGTCATTATTGGTGTAACATGTTCTTTAAGCCCTTTGATGGTGCTGTAAATTTGATAGTTTTATTTCTGATCAGTTGTGGCTGTATAATGGACCTGAGGTGTATATGATGGACTCTTGGGACTTGAGTTTGGTTATCTTGCATTAGAAAATCAATTTGAAGTGGTTGAGCTTGTTTGTAATCTTTTTTACAGAACGGTGTCCAATTCATCAGTCTGTTTACTTGATTATTTTAGATTTTTGTAGAAGACAATTTTAGATAATGCAGATAGAAACAAAGATGGTAAACAAAGATGGTAGATCTTTTTCGAAACCAATAGTGCAGACATGCCTGCCACCTGCACCACAGGTCATGACGAAAGGTTTCTGGAGAAGAATTTGATATTGGGGAAAATTTACAATGCTTTAGAGACACCGGGCTAAAGAGAGCTGAAGAAAAACAATCGATCAGTATGTTAAGGATTGCATTAGTTTGCCTATTAGTGAGAGTATTCAGGCTACAGTTGATAGACCACATAATCCTTCAAAATATCTTTGCATCAAATATATGTTGAAGGTTTTCTTGGTCCTTCCATACATATTACTATTAGCAAACAACTCTAGGGACAACATCAACTGCTCTTCCAACAGCTTTTTTTCCTTTATGAATTATCTAAATCTGTAATTTGTCTGAAACGTTTAGTTTGTAAAAACTTGATTTACAAAATGAATTATCTAAATCTGTAATTTGTCTGAAACGTTTAGTTTGTAAAAACTTGATTTACAAAATGGCCTAGGTTATTTCTTTAATGTAGGATGCCTGGTTTCTTATATCTGGGTGATTACATGCAATAGTTACCATCTAAAAGCGGATCAGTTCAAACACAAGCTCTCATTTCTTGAGCTTTGCAGTTTTGAGCAACGAAGGTCTAGGTCATGCAGTATGTGTGCTTATCCTTTCAAAAGTATGTAGTGGTAGAGAATTTTGGTTACAAGTAACTTGCCTAATAATATGCCTTCTGATGTGGGATTGGTGGCCATGTGTACTGCCTTTTTGATTGCTCTGAACCTCGATGGAGCAAGTCAAATGTTCATGTGATGTCCTGCACCTCGCTTGTGCTGATGTTGTTTCTCATAACCAGGAAATGTCATATCCTTGACTGCTTGCGCTGGACTGTAATATAAATGGGATTTTAGCATGTTTGTTCAATGTTTATTTCCTTATTGTATATGAAGGGGAAAAATCGAAGTAAAATCATTTTTTAAAAAAAAAAAAAAAGAGGAAAGAAAAGTCCCTTCTTTTACAGCATTAATCAACATTTGCTATCCCTAGATTGTGAACTTCAACTTCTTTAATTTTCATGGTTATTTATTTAATTATTTCTTCAGAAATTCAAATTGTATAATGTATCTTCCTTGGGGATTTTAGATGCAGATAATATGTCAGATTTTCCTGCTTCTGGTGTTTCTGCGAAGGAATTGATGCCAACAGAAGCTAGCCTTAGAAAAGATGCAGTCCCCATGCTGTCAGCACCTTCTCTTCCTCCAAAATATACCATTGACAACATGGGCTCTTCAAGTGGAAGACGTGATTCACTACCAAATGATCTACACCGGAATAACATCAAAGCTGCCCTCCTTGATGACCTAAAAATTGGAAGTGAGTTTAAGTTTGGGAAGTTACAGAAGAATGATGGATTTGATAGCTTAGAAAGCGTTGTGCGGATCAAAGAAGCAGAAGCAAGAATGTTCCAGAGCAAGGCAGATGAGGCACGGAGGGAGGCTGAAGGTTACAGGCAGATGATTCGGGCAAAGTCTGATAAGTTAGAAGAAGAATATGCAGAGAAGCTGGCAAAACTGAGTTTGCAAGAGACGGGAGAAAGACGAAGGAAGAAAATGGAAGAACTGAAGGCTTTGGAAAATACACATTGTGATTACTATAACATGAAGCAGAGAATGCAAGAAGAGATCGATGGTTTATTGGAGAGAATGGAAGCCACAAAGCAACAATGGGTGTAATCTATTCCTTTTTATTTATAATTTTGCTGACAGATGATGCTTAATAGTGTGCAATTGTCTTATATCTTTGCCATTTTGGGCCTGGAATGTTTGTCCTCCAAATGCAGAATGCACGACTTTCCTTCCTAGCCGTGAAACTGGGGAGCTTGAAAGCTCATTGCTTTAATATAAAAAGAAGGAACAGAAACAGCGAGATTTTATCTTATAGTATATTTCAGGTTGTTTGATACTGTTTGATATTCTTAGTGGCCGTCTAAAACTGGTAAATACATGGCAGGATCAGGCCTCAGAGGGCGACTGTTGTTTCTGCTTTTGACCCTGAACTCGATGGTATCCCTCCAATATAACTCATGAATTCAAGTCTTTGTCCATATCATTTGATTTACCAATATTTCGACTATTAAACTATAATTGTCAAATATATATTTTGGGAATATAGTTTTCAAAGATATTGTTAGCACTGGTTGATGCAGCTGTGAAGATTTGTACTCTAAAATGTATATATATATTATACGATTCTGCAGATAATATATGAAACGTATTTTATGTGACAAGACACGAATAGCACAATCGTATGATGCTGGGAGCCTTAAATATGGATGCCCAGAAAGGGATTATGATGCCGGCACCATTAATAAAAACCGGGCACTGCGGATTGCACCTTAAATACATGAACCATTGATTCGCTGGGGTGTCGATTTTTACTTTTGACATTAAAGATTTCATCGGTACCATAACCATTAAGCCTTAATTAATTGCTCAATTGACACCGGATATTAATCAAAAGAAGTGCTTCAAAGTTGGGAATCAATGGTGCAAGTCCACCCAACCCGCTCTTGTTAATGCGGTGGGGATCGTGATCGTGCATACATGGTCATGTATAATTATTGTCTCATAAAAATAAAATAAATAAAAGTAATACTCGTTGTTCAGTGAGGTTAGTGAGAAAGTTTGTTCTCTGTATTATTATTATTATTATTCAAGAACCTTTAAATAAATTAATTAGTTTTAATGTGTAAGAATTAAGTGGAATGCCTCGCTTTCAAAAAAAGAAAAAAAAGAAGATATGTTATAGCCCCACTTTTATTTGTAGTTAAAAGTTAAAACCCCATCATGGGTATGGAAAAAATCTAGTGCTTTTATTTGATGTTATTAATAATATCCTCGTGTAAGGACACACCACTCAGCCCAACACTGACCGCAAATAGATCTAGTTAAATTAATTATAAATTTTAGAGTTATTAAAAATTTATATAATTATTAATTTTATAATCTTAAAATTGATTGAGATGTGTATAAACTATCTTGAACATTCAAAATTAAAAATAAAAAAAAGAATCCAGTGAAATTGACGAGACTTTTTCCAGCAAACCCGTCTGGGCAGTGCATGTAGAGAGGAAAAATATGGCCAAGCCACCAAAGACGTGCCATGGCCTGTATGTGCCTCTTGCTGACATTTCTGCACCTGGGAACACAAATGAGAAGAACCCCGGCATCCGATTCTGTGTTAGCCAGTGATCAGAACACTAAAAAAATCGATGATGCCGTTAATTAAACTAGCCTATAACACAGTAACATTTGGGATTGTCCGAAAAAACAAACGGTTTTTCTTGTCCTAACAAGAAAGAAAGATTTACCTGTAAACCAGGTAAGCAGAAAGTGATCAGGCCAAGCCAGGAATGTAAACTAGCCATGTCTTGATCACCCACCTCATGCTTAAACCTGAAAGCTTTTATCTTGGTGTTTTTATAGTTTCTAAAAAAATTCAGTTTTCCCTTGACTGAATTTCTTCGTGTTTTTATCTTCTTGTTTGTATCTCACATTTTCCTCTCAGGTCCCCGTAAATGCTGACAACGTTTCTTAAAAAAAAAATTAGAAAGCTAAAGAAACTCTAAAAACCAAATTAAAAGGTAGGCTATTTAATGGTTAGGGGTAACATTGGAACGTTTTGAGGACAATAAGGATAACATTGAGAAATTTAAAAATAAAAGGATAGAAGTGGAAAAGCCGATGGAAGATGGTCCAGGTTCAAATGTTGTTGACTAATCCTGCAAAAGTTTCCTGGCTCTATTCAATTCTTCGCTTTGTCAATGGAATTTGAATTTATTAGGTTAACGGTTATGTGATCAAACAAGGCATCGTGCTGTCGAGACTTGAAAGACGAATTCGAGATAAAAGTTGGCCTCAACGGACGGGTGGGCCTAGGGTTAAAGAGATGTGTGTGTTCATTTCATTTACTTTTTTTAAAATTTAAATTTAGAGTCAGGGTTTAAAAAAATTATTAAATTATTTTAAGTATACCATATTAATGTGTGAAATATTTTTAAAATTATTCAACAAGATATTTAATTTTGAATATTGACATATATATAACCTAGTCTGAAAATAACCTCACAATAAATAAAATAAATAAAAGAAGTTGCTTTAAAAAATGCCTCTGTATGAAATTAATAAAATCGTTTAACTTGGAAATATAATTTCAATTTACATTTTTTATTCTCTACTTTAACTGATAAAAAACATGTAATTAGTTAATGCACGTTATATTTATTATACTTCAAATACTATAACCATAAATTTACTCAACACACACCATATAACGAGGTAATTTCCATAGTTATCTGAAGGAATTATAATTATAGTGCTTTTAAATTATAAAATATTAAATATTTTTATTTATTATATTATAATAATTTATCTTATCACTCAGTTACGTGATTAGTCATCTCGTAATCATGCTAGTTAATTATTAGTATTAGTGTAGATCATGTTCTTACCTTAAAAAGAAATTATATATAAAAAATTGAGTATAATTTCAAATAGAAGTTCTTTGTGACATCAGATCGAGAAGAAAAATAACATCATTTAAGAAATTATTTTTCAGTCCTTACAAATTAATAAATATATCTACACTTATGACGTTATAAATACTATTTTATTATTCTGTAAACTTAAAAATAATGTCTTGAAGAAGGCCCGAATGATTGGTGGGCCAGTTGAAGAAGAAAAGGAAAATTAAATGGTAGGTTTCATCGTCAGCGTAATTTGATGAAAGTTAGGAGCCCACGATAAAGGCACAGAAAGCCCAACAAGGGATTTTTAGTTTATTATAACTTGTCTGGAATGAAAGGAACATGCAGCTACCAATAGACATGGCCACGTGGCCCGAGATTCCGAAATTATTAATAAGAAAATATCAATACATTATAAGCAACCCCATCACTTGCTTGCTTTCAACGAATCAAGATATAAAATTTTAATATATTCATACCCACACACCGAAAAAAAAGATCACAAACCAATCACAAATCAAAAAATAAACGGTGAAAGACCAGAGAGGCAGAGTACAGAAAAGTCACACATAACGGGCAAGAGCAACCGAGAGATCAACGAATATGCCAAAGAGAAGGACAAAGAGTCCAGTGAAGTTAATCAAACGAGCCTCCCTGTGATTCTTTAGATTGAGGAATGTAGATTTCTCCATCAACCCAGTTAGGGCTGCACATATCGCCATGTATAACAGTGCCCTTCCCCCACTTACGTGCCATGGAAGCATACTTGCCCTTGTACTTGGCGCAGCTTTTGGAAACATGAACGCAGAGAAGCCCAGAACCCACTGCATGGCGACCCAAGTTCAATTATATAGCAGCAAGAGTCACAAATTTGCATAAAGATAGATTTATTTGGTAAACAAGCTCACACATAAAGTTAGGCAAAATCACCTTTCTTGTGTTTGTGACAGATAGAAGGTCATATCTCTTATGTTTCTAACTTGGTTGGTTGACATCAAAATTACTGTCTTTAAATAAGCAGTTAAAAAAAGAGCTAAATTGCAGCGCTAAAAAGTATAAATACTTGAATATTGAACGTTTATGAGAAATCCACCCCTTCATTGACTCATCACAATATCCTAGCCATGAAATTACCTCAATGGTGTCTGGACGGTAATGATCCCAACGTCGAGGCTACTGGGATTTTTAAGAAAAAGTTATGTTCAATCCCTATATTTCTTAAAATCGCAATATGGTCCCTTTTTTATCAAACTAATTAATGTGTGCGAGTTATTGATTGCCGAGGCTACTTCATCGACATGTTGTCAGTTTTGGTGTCAATTGACAAAGTTT
>Ga0307507_10010822_pt1 | contig 11665 bp, 12 predicted proteins | sample 7_EM_MG_FD_207223 | JGI IMG/M metagenome (GOLD analysis project Ga0307507, IMG submission 207223) | Populus trichocarpa ectomycorrhiza microbial communities from riparian zone in the Pacific Northwest, United States - 7_EM | ecosystem: Host-associated > Plants > Roots > Unclassified | place...
GGCTTGTAAAGTTGCAGAAATTGACCGTATCGAGGCAAAAGCCGCCCGAATGGTTTCAACTGCTCAGCGCTGATGGCCGACGATGGTCATGATTGATGATGGTGATCTGAAATACATTGCATAAGGTGTAATCTATAGCTGCTTAATTTTTCAAGCGGGTACGTATAAGCTCAAGTTGATATTGTCCAATTCTGGTGTCTTTGGCGCTGGAGCTGGATGCACTCGGTACACCACATGATAAGATGTGGGTTTAAAGCAACAGCTGGACCGCACACACCAATTGGCTGGTTATTTGAGAAGTGACAATCGGTTTTAGATCGTGGCATTGATAATTAGCCTGATTTGCATAGCGTGTATCTTTGAAGCGGGAATCATCCCAGTGACCCAGTCCTGAACGGACACTGCGGCATGAAATTCAAAACACAAGCAAAAACCTTACTAGATAGGACCCTTCCTCATGCTTGCAGACAACCCGCACATGTACACAAAACAGCAATCTTGTGCCTCATGGTGCACAATGCCGCTCGACTATCAAGATGGTTATAGTAAACTACGAATGGGGATTGCAGTTCATGCCTCGCGGCAGTAATTATAATAAGTATTCGGGGTAAGAACATAAAGAAAGGTTTGGGATCTGAACAGCATCAATTTAAGGAGCCAAGGTGTTCCAGCCCGCAAGCCAACTGGAACATTCAAGTTGCCATAAAGGATTGACACAGAGATCGACCCTATACATGAACGCGAGTAAAGTGGCAACATCCGCTTATGAATTGTACACTTGAATCATTGACCAATAATCAATCTGTTAAATTAGCAGCGATTAAATTAATATCACATCTAGAGCTAGTTTACTATCTATTCGGCTTCCTTATTTGCTATAGTTATACATTCGGGAAGCTACTAGTAAAGAGTAATACGTCAGCTCGCCACTGCCATAGAGCATGCGCGATCTGACAATATTGTTTACGTGTGACTGCAAGGCAGATAATTTTGCAACTAACTATCGTGCGCTTCAAGTTTCGGGACACCGCTTATTGATTTAGCCCTACAATTCGGATGCAGGTGCAGGAGAGTCTAGACTCCGATCCACTGTTAATGGTCACGTGCCAGGCATGAAGTGGAAGGTGGATTATTCACCTTGTTTTCTACCTCCTTGATATTGGAACCTTGACATCCCCGAAAAGATGGTAGATAAGAAGTTTGACGCGGATGTAGCCCAGTTCTGCGCAGTTACAGGTGCATCGTGCGTAATTCCTTGCCTGACGAAGACATCGATTGTATTGATCTTTTCGCTTGATTAGTACAAGGGATGCTCGGGATTTCCTCAAACAACACAAGCGTTTGGACGTCGCTATCGATGCATACTATACCAATCCAAATGCGTTTTCGGGTCGACGGAAAGCAGACACGACAAGTCCCTCTGTCAGCCAACTCGGACAACTGTTCGATAGATACAAAGGTCAACCAATATGGTTTTTACTTCTGTCATGAATTCATCACGCTTTATAATCAGATGACGACAGCGATGAAATTACGATTGACGGCACGTTCAGGTTTTGTGAGGGGCTGGAAGTTGACCCAGGAGATGTTGTGTTGCTCGCCCTCGCTTACGAGTTGAAGTCCCCAAGAATGGGGCATTGGACGCGACAAGGGTGGATAGACGGTTGGAAAAAAATCGGGCAAGTCATACATACTCAAATTTGCTCTCGGATCTGCTCATCGAACCTTGCAGAGCCGATTCGATACCTGTGATGCAGACATCACTAACGCGACTTCGGAACCAACTTGGAACCGACCCGGATTACTTCAGAAAGGTCTATATCTATACCTTCGATTTTGCCCGTAGCGAGGGGCAAAGGAGTTTAGGTCAGGAAGTCTGGTAGTTTGAATTTCGTGAGTTAGCTGAGTCTTGCTTTAGGTCTTGAGATCGCCCAAGCCTTCTGGAGCATTCTCCTTCCACATGGCTTCGATGGAGGGGCCCTGACTGGCAAAAGCGATGATGACGCCCATGGGTGGAAGAAGGAGTACAATCGGTGGTGGTCCGACTTTCTAACACAGAAGGGTGGCAGGGGTGTTAGCAAGGACACATGGATCATGGTAAGTATCTCAAAAATTGCTACTCAAATTTTGTGACTGTCATACTTCTAGCTACTGGACTTCATACGCGCGATTGACGCCGAATTCTCAAATTATGATATCGAAGGTCTGATTACGTTTCATAGTGTTAGCCAAGGTTACTCATTTTATGCCGCACCTTAGCTGCGTGGCCTTCCATCATTGATGACTTTGTGGAGTACGCTAAGGCACGACTGCATTCTTGACCCTGCTTCACGTAGAGGCAATCCCCATTAGATTTTCGAATCGACTCCTGCTAATTATTGTTTATCATCGTGCTATCGTCCTATCCTATAGAATTATGGTAATATATTCTGCTCTCCGATTTTGTAGGAGTTGCAGACCTTCCTGTAAGTCATCAGATGGATACGGGGCCACTACGAAATTCTGGAGAGCCCAACGAATTGTACGAGATTCGTTGTGACCGGGCATCAATGCCTGGAGCTTGCAGTTCGTATCAGAAATCCCTTGTATCTTTCACGTTTGTATGGTCTCCCATTCGACCTGAATTGTTATCCTTAATCTGAATGAATTGCCACTTTTGGAAATATTCTCCTAATGGGGCATAGTATAGGATTCCAGTAGTTCCAAAGGACTGCCTGACAGCACCTTTGAGAGACCTTAATATTCCTGATAAATCCGGGCCAAGAGTTACCAAGGTCAAAATTTGGAGAATATATACAATTAAAACAACACAACTGTACACCGCTGAAGGGCTCCCTTCCACGAATGAGAAAAAAGACAAGGATGGGATAGAAACCGAAACGAAATGCGGTCAGAACTATAAGCAGACCGAATGACAATAACGAGTTAATGCGAGTTGTATCAAATGGTCGTTCCAGACTTGAGATAAATATTCATTCGCCAAGAACCACCACAACTCTGTTGAGGGTTACCTAAATAAAGGAGCGGTCATTGATTCCAATGTCACCTCAGAAACAAATAGACTCACCACCGCAGGACGTGGAGCATTGTCTGCTGTCTGTGGATAATCCACTACCGTTTTCCTTGATAAATTGGGAACCACAATAACATTCCTTACCATCCTCGGTGCCCGCCATCGTATATCCAGCTGACGCACAAAAATCTATGCATTGATTAGTGGACATATCATCTCGTCGAATGTTACTTTGGCGAAGGACCCGAGAAGATGCATCGGTGTAACATCCTGCGCTTGTCCATTGGGAGGAAGGGACATCGGATCTCGTGAATACATTCAAGGTCCAACTGCCTCCGCACTTCTGATTGGAATCACCCCCACAACTACTCGGACAATTGACAGGAGGTATCAAAACGCCGGTTGCCCCGTTGTTTGATAAGCTGTCGCCGCAATAACCTGGTAGTATTCGGATTAGCGTCGTCTAACAAGATCTTGGCTTGTGGTATGAAGCTCACATTCCAAGCTAGTTCAGAAAGCAGAAGCGTCGGCGATTAATCCCTCATTTGAGTAAATGATACGAGACCTACCCATATTCGACACCGGCGTATTTATAATCGGAACACAAGTTTTGGCATAGCTGGGGCGTCATGTCAGCTCGGTTGAAGTGTGCCGCTGTCAGCGCCCTACGAGAACCAGTGGTACCCTCGGCAACGCATCCATAAGGACTCCAAGACGATGAAGTCGAGGTTGGTTTTGGCGCAGAGGCTGTTGTGGATACCGTGCTCGTATATACACTGAGCCGCCATGCTCCACCACACGTATGTCCGGCTACCAAAGAGGTCAAGGATAATTATGAAAAAGGTGCCGAAAAACTTACGATCGCCGGCGCATGGTACTGCGCAGTCACCATCCGGGGCCTGGATAGCATTGGAACGAAGCGAATTTGCACAGTGACACTCAGTACCATCTTCCAGACCAGCATAAGCGTAGCCGCCACCGGCACATTTGGCAAGACAGACATCAACCGTTTGAGCAGAACTGGTGCTGAAATTGCCAGACAGCACTCGAGCGCTGTCATCTTGATAGCAATGAAGGTAAGTGTATGGGGCAGTTGAAGTGCGAGGAGGGTGGTATGTTGAACCAGCAGCTTTCCACGAATCAGCTTTGAAGAGATACGTCAATATCAAGACCTACTGGCGGAACCAACCCAAGCATTAAAGTTATCTGTTCTTTCATCAATCTCATGCTAAACCCTATAAATTTGTGAGATACCCACAAGTAGCCGGATTTGTGATATACGTGTATCCATCAGGGGTATAATCGACAATCCTCTGTCCACTTCGGATCATTTGAACTGTCATCTTACCAGGCGAAAGTGGGATCTTAAGCTTGGTAACGCCCGATCCGACGGAGAACGTATTAGAAGAACTACCGCACTTCAGAATCACTGTGGCAGGCGCAGTGGCAAATGCGACTGCCCACATTGTGTCCTACTCTCGCTCAGTACCCATGTCAAGAACACAAGTGCAAGGGCACTCACGGATGTCCAGTCCCAACCTGAAGGTTTCGGTAAGCTGTCTCTCGAGGCGGTCGCACCTGCGGGGTGAGGCCGAGCCCAGAAATATATGACATCCTTCTGTTAAGGGATTCTGAATCAAAGTCAAACAAGAAACACGCCGAAAGATACGAACAGTAATAGTTGGGTACCTTCCTGTCTTGAAGGCGGTGATATAGTATGCAGACAAGTCAAACCACGCAGTGTGGGGGAAACTTGTAGCCCATGTGGTCCCTTCGGGTTGAGCTCCTTTGATGGGTCCAAAGCTAACAGACAAAGATTGGCAACAGTCCTCACAGAACAGTTAAAATTTATACTAATCAGATTCGCCGAAATCGTTCCTTGAAGGCTGATTCAATGTAACATAACCTTCATGAGGACGCCAAGACTCACCAAGTAACCATTTCAACGAACGTTAACTGGTCTCTCATTGCCACCAACTGCTCCCATCGGTTGACGATAAGCCAGTCATCGCCTCGAAGATAGAAGTTCTTGTAACCAAAGTGGGAACTATGAACGGTCAGATTAACGTAATCCATAGCAATATTAGAAGACTGTCTGACTATACCCAACCACTGATAGACGTGGCATAACGATTGCCCAGCTGACCCAAATCTATTCGAACTTATGATTAGCGAGAAGAAAGAAACAAATAAACATGTTTTTACAATAATTATCGTCTTTTGTCTGTGAGAATTGTTTAGCTTCGTTACTGTCTGGTTGAGAGAACGCCCACAGTTTTCGGGTAGTTCCCTTGGGGCCAAGCACAACCCCAGCTTAAATTGCAGGAACCGATGAGAAGAAGCAGAAGGAAGATGGACCGCCGCATACCAAAGCCAAGAATCGAGTGAACGCCAGTTATTGAACTGTCCTTCAAGACCTGAAATGAAAGGCATGATATATGCATTCGTCTGAGCTTTTACATTCGCCCAGCCGGAATCACCAAGGCAGCCACCCGCAAAACTAGAGACGAATACCCTTCCATTGAATTTAAACTGATTCGGGTGGTTCGAAAATTGGTTGACGCGAGAGACGACTTCACCCAAATTGCAGGGCATGGCGGTGAAATCGAGTGACAAGAACAGCTTAAATCCAGTACCGAGCTGTTGGGCAGCATTGTAGGCATTCCGAATTTGGTTTGGCTGCCAATTATCGGAACCAACATTCAAGGCTAGAGCGTCTCTGAAAGGCTCTCAACAGAGATCTAACGATTAAATCCGGCGTACGTACACTCCCTTGGATTGTATTTGTTGGATGTCTTGTTTCCAGTCATCAATGGAAAACGAATACCTACAACGAATTGAAATGGGCTCGAAAGGGTAGTAAGATTACTTACGTGTCTGAATGTTAAAGGAAGAAATGACTTCTCAGTGGTATAATGTATGCTGATTGAACTCACTGCCAACAATCTAGGAAATGATAACTTTTCAGTTCGAAATTGACAAGGGGGGAGAGTTGCGGTACATGATGCATGAAAACGTATTTCGTCCCGTCCCGTTTCACCATTTCGGAGTGATCGTCTCTGCGAATCGTGGAACGATTAGAAAATACATTCCAATCTTTTCTTTGTCTGTGTAATGAGTGTAATGAGTGGGATTGCGCCGTCGTGTGGAGAATGAGAAATGTCAGGATAAACAAAGGTAGCATGAAAGGAATGGAGGCAGCACGTAGACCAAAGCTTGCTTAAAAGGAGCGTGGGGTCACCAGTAACTGGCGGGAGTATTCACAAGGAACACGAAGTGACGGTGCAGACGGCAAAGTGTCAAATGACCTTTCATTTATTCAAGTCGGGAAGATTCTCAGCCGGAGCCAAATTGAACGAGACGGTCCCAGGAAACCGTGGTAGTACAGTTTCCGGACTCAAGATAATAATTGCTTATCAACAGCGTGACAAAAGTCAAGAATCCGCGACACTAGTCGACGAAGAACCCGAAAAGTGGCCCAAAACCTACAAATGGCGATGTGGACGGGATTTCAAGATGACTGCATACTAGAAGCTCCGTCGAAGAGTTTCGCATTGGTGAGGAACATAAATACAGCTTTGCTGTCGCGATAGCAGCCACCGAGGTCTGTTCAAACTTTCAAGTTTCAAAGCAAGACCGGTCAATCGGAGTTTAAATCTTTGGCTCGGGCCGACATCAGGAAAATTCCCAGCCAATGTATATTGACTCAAGGATCAGCTTTCTTTCCTTCGCCCATTCTACATGATGACAGAAACTATTCCCGAAAATGGAATGGACACGACCACAGGCGAAAGTTCAGATCTTATGCACCAAGCAAGGAGGCAATGTGAGTTCGTCAGCTGAACGGGATTGAGCTTCCCTTTCATTATCTTCCACCCCTAGTTGAATTTTACTTCGCCGATGCGAATCTTCCTTATGACAAGTGAGTCAGCTACTGCTATTTAAACATGTGAAGAAACATTCAATAATTAATGAAAGATTCATGTGGACTCTATATTCGAAGGACCCAGATCACTGGATCCCGATATCTACCGTGGGCTCCTTCAAACGCATGCGAGAATTCAGTGCACACGGCAATGAATGGCTTGCGAATGCCATTAAACTCAGTGACTTTCTCGAAGTCGATGAGACCGGGACAAAAGTCCGTCGGACGACGGAACCCCAAGAAGCTAAAAACCAACTAGAACGAAGTGTCTACGCAGTGAGTCCTGATATTAGTTATATCGTTAAGCTTTTGCCAAGTTTCCCAAAAGAAAGGTTTCGGTGATGAGGATCCCACGCTTCAGAGACGTCTGGAAGAATATTTTGAGAAATATGGACCTGTCAGCGCCGTTCGAATGAGGAGAGACGAAAAAAAGCAGTTCAAGGTAATACATGACCCCCATTTTCCCCCGCCTCTTTTGTCGTTGATTTTGTTAGGGATCCGTGTTTACAGAATTCCGGGAATTTGAGACTGTGGAAAAGTTCCTAACTGCCGATCCAAAGCCGTCGTGGAATGGCGAGGAGTTGCTCATTATGACAAAGTAAAGTTTATCACTCCGTCCAGCTCCCAGTTCTGATAATCGGATTGCCTTAGGGATGATTACTGCGAAATGAAAATAAAGGAAAAAGGGCTCACGGGGAAAGGCGCGAATAACCGACGCGACTTGATCACATCTAGAAAATTCAACGCTTTCCGTGAAATGGCAAAAGCCAAGAAAGACTCCGAGACTGTGAAAAAGGATGTATATCTCGAATTCCTCGGCCACAAACTGCTCATAAAGGAAGATGAGGAAGGGAAGGGGGTCATCAGCACTGACGACATCCCATATGTGAAGGGAGTGACGCTCAAGTTCGATGGTTGCGGAGGAGATGTTACTTGGTCTGAAATTAAGGCATGTCCTTCTAATTATGCGGAAGTCATGACGCTCATTGTCCCGTAGGACCCCATCAAAGAACGGTTCGACGGGAAACCGCCCTACATAAAGTATTCCCGTGGAGATAGCAGTGGTCTTGTCGGATTTTACAAACCCCTCACCGAAGAAGATATCGAATTTGTCAAGAATGCTATCAAGACCATTAATAAACATGAAGTCACTTGGTCCCTACCAACGGAAGAGGAGGAAAAACAATTCGAGATTGAACGAGCCCAAGCTGCTGCGGGTAGTGCTTTCGGTCAAGCTCGTGGCGGACGGAATTCTGGCAAGATGAGAGGTGGCCATAGCAGAGGACGAGGTGGTGGTGGAAGAGGTGGGAGGGGACGCGGCCGCGGTAGAGGGGATAAGTCCAGTAGCGCTGCAAGAGAAGAGGATGACGAGAGTGCTGAACCCTCCACAGGTGACAAGCGTAAGAGGGTTGTGGAACCAGATGGGGCACCTGGCACGGGCATCCGGGGAAACCATGCGCCTCCTACCATCCAGACCACCAAGAAGGTGAAAACCAATGACGGAGAGGCCACACCTACTTCGGCTTCATAGCGTATGTTAGAAGGGTGATGAGTGATGGAATTTAGTGTATTTCTAACAATTTTGCAAATCAGCACCTCTCCTGCATGTTGTATTTGTCCGTTTATTGCTACTTATTTTACAAATCGGGACTTGTCGATAACAACGAAGGCAGGAAAGGCGACTCCTTTAGGAGTGACAATCTGGGAGACTCGTTCCAGGACACCATGGCTGTCAAGATCTTTACAGCATCACTGCAAGTTCATTCCATTATTAACATATTTTCAGTGTCGATTTAAAATGAGAACTCACTCTTTATGAACACGAATGACAGACTTTGCTCCCTCATTGTCCACCCAAAGGATGTCGATGTAAATCGCAGAAAATGTCATCCCGAAACTGAGTTCAAGTGCGTCTGAGATAGTTTTACGAATTGTGAGAATATCCTGCGTTGCAGGGGTCATTGAAAGCAGGAGGTAGTGGTTATCCAAATGCATAATGACTGGACAAGTGCAAGTTCTTGTCCTCCGATCACATGATTGGAGAATCATGATATCAAACAGTGACTGTCTGTACGACTCTGACTCTCAGACTCTCAGTAGACTGTAGTCTAATCTCTTTTCAGTACGCCCATGGTGAAAGCTCAAACTGGATTCCTTTGACCCCATACTACTATGCAATCGAGGAGTTGCTCAGTCACAGTAGATTAGATAAACTTCATGAGCTTCTTCTAAATGCTGAAGAGGCGTTATTATAATTATCTGAACCAAATACACATCTTAATTCCAATGTTAACTTCGTTTGACAGAAGGATGGATGTTGACAACGAAATTGCGGATGCAGCAGGCCTTTCAGCGAAGGCGCGACCGTGCCAACCAGTAGTAACCAGTAACTACCAAGACCGTTCATACCAAAATACTTCGATTCAAGTTAACAGGACAAACAGTAAATTAAATGCATCCTGGTGTCGTACAGTTGCTTTGGTTCAGAAGTTGGTCAAGGCACTAACAACAATGCACGAGGTAAGCATGGACATGTGACCCTAGTGCAGTCGCCCATCTAGAATCTATTTCGCCATTGTAAACGCCAAGTTCTCCATGAAAATCTCCTGCTCTTTGTAATCTTCCATGACGTCACCACGGGAGACACTGAACGTAAACGTAAACGTGTTGCCATTAACGGACGACCTGTCATTTTCGTAAGCCGATGAACAATGAATAAAAACTTACATTTACTGAGTTATTTCGAGGTGAATTTTCAAAAAGAAAGTAATTGAAACTTATCTTATGAGGCGTACCATGAATTGACCAATAAGTGTAAAAGAAAGTAGTATTTTAAATTCTGGAGTCTACTTTTGGCAATCCAGGCCCGTGCGCTATCCATTTACATAAGCTAAAACCTCCGAGTGCTATCCGTTCCAATCCTGCCACACACATGATCAGCGAGCCTCCGTTCTCCGTTTGCGCTCAACTCAACCCACTCGGCGGCAACACTACTGCCTTGCAAATTTGCCCGGCGAATTAGGTTCGGGACCTGTTTCGCACAATACCACCTGGGGGTACTCGAAACCGTGACGCACTCATGATCCAGGTCCCAGGCGAGGAGTCGAGCGCTTTATATCGCCCAGGGGGATAAATCCTGTACACCTCGGTGACACATTCAAAGACGGAACCTATGAGGTTGTACACAAGCTTGGGCATGGCGGGTTTCAACTGTATGGCTTGTCAAAGACAAGAAACAAAGCCAGTATGCAAGTATGAAGATCCTTCGAGCAGCAGCTCCTACATCAGAAGCGGCCGTCCTGCGTCATATCCAAAAAAATGGCAGTGCCTTGTCAGGTAGCGAACTTATTCCGCAGTTGATCGACGAGTTCGAACATACTGGTCCGAACGGCGTCCACCGCTGTATCATATCTGAAGTCCTGGGTCCTCCCTTGTCCTCGGACATCGAAGAACTGTACCCCGATGAAGTGGATCCTATCGATATTGCGATAAGAATTACATCTCAAGTCGCTCTCGGCCTAAAATATCTTCATAGTTGTGGTGTCGTCCATGGCGGTACGCAGTTTTGCCTATATTAATATGCGTCTGTCTCATAGAGCCCACCGCAGATCTCCATGTCGGGAATATACTTTTCCATTCACCTTCAATCGCTTCTTGGTCCTCTCAGGAGGAAGTATACCAGTACTTGGAACCTCCTTGCCGTTACAACGTTCACCAGAGCAAGAAAAAAGGACCTGGCCCTTTATCCCCACATGTCCCTGAGTACATTGTCGGAACTCCGGACCCGACTTCTCTGTTGAAGCTCTGTCTCTCCAATCCCACCCAACTGAATATCAGAATATGCGACTTCAGCGAGGCTTTTATATATATCCCAGGGATCAAGCGCAAGATGAACACACCTGCGGTGTATGCTGCTCCAGAAATCCTACTGGACGACTGCCCGAGTCCTGCATCAGATGTATGGGCATTCGCTGTCCTATTCCACAAGCTCCTCGCCTGTAGCTACATCTTCCCATCAAGATCGAATGAAGTTTTACGCCATATGGTAGTGGTCCAAAGCAAGCTGCCGGAACACTTATGGCTGAAATGGACAGATAGAGGCCAGTATTTTGACGACAATGCACAGTGGTTGGCCGATCCCGAGAAATTTCCGCACCGTCTTGTTGGAACGCTGTTCAATGTAAGGTCTGACCGAATGGATGCAGCAGAGCAGGAGATCTTTAGGTCGATGTTATCGAGAATGGTGGCTTATGAGCCAAAGGAAAGGCCGACAATGAATGAGGTTGTCGACCTGATTTTGGACACTTGGTCAAAGTCTCTGCCCCGGTTGTGCAATGACTCAATTTACCCAACGACGAAGCCGACAGTTTCTGTTGAGAGTAGCGGATAGAACATATGTCGAATTGATCGTATAGTCATCCCTCATCCGGATTCCTTTTTTTTCTCTAGTCTAGTGTATTTTATAATATGCAAAATGAAGATTCTCAAGTCAGATAGTAATCTGAAATGAAGTTAGGGTTTATGCTGATGCAATCCAATGACTCCAGTTTACATCCTTTAATCCGCTTTGTGTACTCTATTGTGTCTCGCTTTTTCATATGCCGAAGGAGGTCTAGAATTTGAATCTATACAATACTCATTTGCTTATTTTCGACTCTCTGGAATACGATTTTGACTAGAAAGTACCAGGACTCTCAGTCTTGGACTTACGATTCGAAAACTGGCAA
>Ga0307507_10010825_pt1 | contig 11664 bp, 22 predicted proteins | sample 7_EM_MG_FD_207223 | JGI IMG/M metagenome (GOLD analysis project Ga0307507, IMG submission 207223) | Populus trichocarpa ectomycorrhiza microbial communities from riparian zone in the Pacific Northwest, United States - 7_EM | ecosystem: Host-associated > Plants > Roots > Unclassified | place...
ACGGCTCCTTACCTCGCCACAGCCTGGGATGCCGGCGATGTCGTTGTGGGTGCCACTGAGAGCCGTGGCAAGCATGAATTCATCTGGCGTGAGCTGCAACTTCTTCATGAGCAGGTCGCGGCTCATCATTGATTTGAGCCCATCACTGAACACGCGGAACCACTCGCAGTTCAGCAGTTGCCACAGATCACTGTCATTGCTGGCTGCGTAAATCATGCTGAAGCGTGAGCGATGCTGTCCAACGATGTGGCCCATCAGATCATCGGACTCGAAGCCATCTACTCCCCAAATCGGAAAGCCGAAGTCGTGCATTGCATCCAAGACCATCGGCATTGATTCGTTATAGAGGTCAAGTAAATTGTCATCACGATTCTTCTTCCGAAGCTGCTTGTATTCTGGGTACAGTTCGCTGCGTTTATACGGCTTGCGATCTTGGCACAAGACGATCCGGTTTGATCCAGTCTCCCGGATCGTCTTGGCCAGGGTGATCAGAAATCCGTAGAGCCCTCCTGTGAAGGCCTTGCCGCTGCTCAACATCTTGAAGGCAGCACTTGCGCGATATACCTGATACGAGAGGTCCACTCCCAGCAAGATCGGTTTATTAGCGCCATGCATGACCGGCCTCATATCCCTTGATTTCATTTGAGACTGCCTTAGAGGATTCGGGACTCTTTGTCTCCGTGCAGGGGATCAGCGCGATGTCGTATTGTCGGGCAGGCATTGCTGGTTCCTTTGTTTTTCGAGATGGAGTTCAACGAAGCGCCAAGCCAGGCTAGTAGCTGCCTCACGCCAACGGAATGGCACCTCGTCAGCCTTAAATCGAAGCAGCCCGAAGAGCGGGTGACACCACGCCACATTCCAACCATGGCGACCCGACCCGCATCTACGTAGATAGAAGTGAGGCCGCCATCCAACTCTTGGTAGCGAGGATAGGATTACGGTAGGCTCGCGTAGAGATGCATTTGCAATGAGAGCCGGAAGTTGAAGCGTATGCACAACTCTGCCGCGTACTCATGGTTGGCCTGATTGCGTGATCGATCAAGGATGGTGGAGTTCCAGAAACTGACCGCCACCATTTCCAGATCTTGCTCAGCCCAGGCCTTGATGTTGCGCACAAAGCTGACCTTCGTATCGGGTTGGTAGTGGTTCATCGGTGAAAGATAGACCTGCTGCTTGCCTGCGGCCAGCGTTCTACCCCACAGGATTGCCCAGCTTGGCACAGAGTAGTACGGACTCGAGTCATCAGCATCTACCACGAACTTCAGCGCGTCAGCGCGATCGAGCACAGATTGTGGCGGCTTCAGATAACGACCGAGCACGCCCTCTTTCTCTGAGACCTTTGGGCTCACAACCAGCGTCACGCCGAAGGGCAAGGTGCGCTCGATCAGTCCGTTAGATTCAATCTGCACTTCATCCCATCGCGTGACTTCCTGCAGCGTGAAACCCGTGATATTGGCCTGGAGCATCGGTTCGCCACCTGTGATCACAAGGATCAGCGAGGTGGTGGGAGGTTGTAAGGGCGTGAGCGCAATGAGAGCCGTGATGCGCTCGCGGATCTCATCGAATGTGAGCCACTCACCGCGTTCGAAATTGGTGTCACAAAAGCCGCAGGCCAGGTTGCATTTTGCAAGCCTCAAGAAGATCGCAACGCGGCCAGCGAGAGGCCCCTCGCCTTGGATCGTTGGACCAAAAATCGAGGTCACAAGGAGGCTGTTGAGTGGGGCATCCTTGAAGTCCTTTTGCCCTGCGATTTCGTTGGTTCCAAACATGGTTCATTCTCCCGGGAAATGGTGGATCGTCCCTAAGTATACCAGCCCTTTTACACTCTTTACGCAGTTGGGTTATACTAGCCTGTCCACAACCAACCCATGAAAGGGATCGAGACATGCCAACTTTGACCACCCAGCAAGTGATGAATCTCTTCAATGTGAGCCGCGTGACCGTCTATCATTGGAGACAAGGAACGGCCACACGCAAAGCGTTGCCGTGCAAAACGGGCAAGCCGTTGCCACATAGCATCACGTTCGACCCCGCAAAGGTCGAGGCCTGGGCTAAGGCATACGAAATGCCACTGTTTTTCGATCTTGCAAAACTTGCCAACGAGGGCAAGTACGTGAAGATTTCAAAAGAAAAGGCAAAGCGTGTGAAACATTGAACGTAAGGTCTCCCCTGCGGGATCAGAAAGGGAACGAGTGATGACAACCCGACGGCTTATTGCGGCGCGGCCACCATACCGCGTAAAACTCACGTGGCGCTCTGCCGATGTCGAGAGAGTTGATGAAGATTTACCATCAAAAACCTCCCGTCAGGAACCTCCCTACCCCCACCACCCCCCACGAAGTGGGGGTGGGGGTGGGGGCCTGCCCGCGGCGGCGCGATTGCCTGCGCAGGGGGGCGCGCTCACGAGCGCGCGCGACGTAACGCCGACTGTGAGTAGCTTGCTCACACTTGCTTCAACTCTCACTGCCAAACAAAGACAGGAACTTCTCGACCAACTGGCGCTTACGTCGCAGATGACCCGCAATGCTAGCCAAGATCGGGATCTTGACATGTGGGCAGCAGCCGTCTACGAGGCGTTAGTAGCCTCAGACACGGGCCGGGTGGGGGAAGGCTACGGTCAGTTACTCGTGAAACGATTGTTGAGCCCTTCAGCCGTTTGGAGGCCTGTGCAGGAATTCATGCGTCACGCAAAGCTCAACGAACTTACAGTAGTGGAGCGACGCAGCGTTTATGGGATGCTGGCGAATTTGCTCGTCACACACGCACAGTCGATCTCTGACTACACAGGTGCTCCGTTAGGGCCGAAGTTGGTGGGTAGCTGCACACAGAACATTGCTGGCGTATTCGAAAAGGCCTTTCCCGGCTACGTGCGTGCCGGCCTCGCGAAGATTGCTGCCAAGCAGCTCGTCACACGCAGGCCGTGAGCCATGCGCTACAAAAGGCCCGGCACCCGGCAGCTAACGGAGCCATGGCCTTTTCTCTATAGCTACGATGCCGTGAGGCAGCAGCTCGTAAAGAATCTCCCACCCAAGAAGCCGCGGGTTCGGCTTCGAACCCGGCTGAAGCTAAAACCGGACAAATGACACAGTTTCTTCATCTAAGTGAAAAAGAATGGTAATGATGTAGGCAGAGTGGTAAAGGCTGTGGCAGAATCCTTTACATGGATGCAGCGATTTCCGCGGCTTCCAAGCAAAAGGAGCTCACAGTATGAACATCGTACAACGCGCCAAAATCATTGCCCGCCTGAATATGGCCGAGGCGATCTCCCTTCTGATGAGCATCGGCGTTGCTCTCAATGAAGCCGCCCACTTCCTGCTGCGCTCGCTGCGACGTGCTCGGGTGGCAGCATGAACCATCATCCCGCTTCATCCTCATTGCTCGCCCAGCAAGCGGCTACGAAGCTGATTGCCACGATCCGCACGCTGCGTGGCGAGACAGTTACGCTCAGCTTCAAGAACACGCCGCTCGAAGAAGCCAGGGTGCGCGTGGCGGCTGCCGGCCGCAGCAAGTTTCCCTACGGCTTCACATTCACCATTCGGGAGAGCTGAACATGAGCCAAACAATGAAGACCCAGGACCGGGGCAATTGCCAATGCTGCGGCCGAATGCAAGCTGTACTTGCTGGTGGCAGGACCATGAGCAAGCATGGTTATGAGGTGAAGAAGGACGGCAGCTATGCCTACTTCTCGGGCATTTGTGGTGGGAATAGCTTCATGCCTATGCAGTTCGAACGCAAGATTACGGACGCTCTCGTCATCTCTGCTCGGGCTGATGCCATCAGATTGGATGCCCTAGCGCTCAAGCTCGAAGCTGGTGAGGAGTTCCCCGCCCTGGCAGAGAGCGACAAACTGACCCGTCGCCCTCACGGGGGAATGCATTATGAGCAAGTTCCCTTCGCGCAAGCTCCGAAGCACAAGCAAGATCGAGCCGTGGAATCAGCCATCTGGAATGCGCAGCAACGTTCGCGCGCTGCCCGGAACTGGGCCGATCAGATGGAGCGGTTAGTGAACGAGGTCTACGGCACTCCGCTGACAATTGTCCCGATTGCTGCAGCTTTGGATCGCATTCAGCCAGGTGAGCAGCGCGCGAACTTGAGAGGCCGTGTACTGGTTAGCACAGGGCAGGTGGCGGCATCTGTCTACTGGAAAGATGAGAAGGGCTTTAAAGGCAAGATGTCATCCCGTGCGTGGCGCCTTTTGCCAATTGCGGAATAAATGGTAAAGAAAGTTCACTTAACCAGTGTAAGCTGGTTAAGTGCATGCCATAATCTTTACATGGGCTGCGAAAGGCGCGGCCCAGCAAGCAATGATCACAAGCACAGAAATCCGGTCCGGCATCAGATTTGCCAAGGGCTCGCGCGAGCTGATGAATGCGCTCTACGAGGAGGTCATCGGCTTCAGCCCGCTTGAAGAGAACCCGGAGACAACTGAGGCTGAGCTGGCCGCGACCCTCGCTGAGTGCGCCGATGAACTTGATTTTGAAGAATCCCGCCTCCCTTAAACCCATCCTTTCATCCCTGGAGAAATCATCATGACCGAACAAACAACCCAATCCGCCGCAGCCCCTCGCAAGGAAGCAGCTGGCATCACCAAGCGCAGCAGCAGCTATCACGCTGATCCCAAAATGATCACGCGCCGGCCTGGTTTCAATGCTCGCTTTGACTTTGGCGACATCGAACGCCTGGCCGGACAGATCAAATCCAAGAAGGAAAAAGACCCAGCTTCGGGTGGGTTGATTCATGATTTGCACGTGAAGCGCATCGCTACCACTGACCCGCGTTTCGCTCAGGGTTTCATTTTCGAGATTGTGGATGGAGACCGCCGCCTCACGGCAATCGAGCTGCTGATGAAGAAAGGTGAAATCTTCGACACTGGTATTCCAATCAAGATTGTCGACAAATCTCAAAGCGAGATTGATGATTTGATTCAAATGTTCGTGGCGAATGATGGAAAGTCATTCCTGCCTCTCGAAGAAGCCGCCGCTTATCAACGTATGCGTGATGCTGGTATGAGCGTGAAGGCCATTGGTGAAGCAGTCGGCCGCAAGCACGTGCACGTCATCCAGATTCTTGCCTTGGTGAATGCTGATGAGTCGCTGAAGCAGGCAGTAGCTGACAAGAAGATCGGCAAGACGATGGCGAAGGAAATTGCTCAAGTGGCCCGAGGCGACAAGGCCAAACAGAAGGAATTGACCCTAGCAGCGGTGGCCGCTGGTAGCGACAAGGGCAAACGTCGTGTGTTGTTGAAAACTGTGCAAGCCACGCGTACAGAAAAAGCTGCGAAGAGGGGCCGTGTACTGAAGATTCACGTGATGGATGCTGCAGCGCTGAACGAGCTGGGTGATACGATGGCGAAGGCCCTGCCGAAGAAGCTGATGACTGCCAAGGCGGTCATGCATGCTGATGCCCTCGACAAATGGATCGCCGGAGATGCCAAGTTGATCGCGGCTTTCACCTATGGCGCTCTGCAGGCTTTGAAGTCAGCGGCCGGCGCCAAGGCCAAGTTGGAGTTCTGAAATGAAGCAACGCCCTCACCTGCGCACGGATGAAAATGAGTGGCGCAGCAGCTATTTCGGCACCACGCAGCCGCGTGTGCGGATCGGCAAACCACCGAAAGTGCTTCACCGAGCCAATTGGCTCGGTCGGCTGGTTGACAGCCTAGCTCAGCTGTTGAGCGCAAAGCGGCCGTGATCCCCATCCGCTAGGGGCCGCCTGGCTCCTATGGAATGGCGACCCGCCATATAACCGGAGATAAAAATGACACATGAACTTGAACGTGAGCAAGCGATGAATGATCGACTGGTGGAAGCATGCTTGCTTAGCGTCTGGGAAGAGCGAGTCGAACTTTTTCAGAAATCCCCAGGAGCTGACAACTGGAATAGGATGCTGGAAATCATGGGTGCTCGGCAGATGTGGATGACAGGTATGTCAGTGCAACGAAAGAATGACATGGCACGACTGCTCATCACCAACCATTTCATTTCCAATTGGGTGCCCAAGCTTGCCGATATGAACAAAGATCGTGGAGTTGAATTGGGTTTGGACGAAGAGTGAATCAACTAAGCGCGGTTGATTCAGTGCTGACTTCATCACTTAATTAAGGAAAATTCCATGAATCAAATCATTCAGATCATTGGAACCAAAACCGGCCGGTCTAATCATCGTGCCAACAAGCCGGATGACATTCCCACTTGTCTTTACTATGAAGTGGGAAATCTTGCGCCCATTGTGCTATTCGTGCTAATCCACTTGCAAATGTCCACCAAGCCAGTTCAGGATGCCGACGCACATCGGGCTGCGCTCAACTTCCTCAAGCGCCACGGCCTGGGTGAGCAGCTCACTCCTTTCACTGCTGATGATTTGGGACACTGGGGTTTAACGGATAGGGGTCGACGCTGGTTGCATGCAATGAAGCAGACGGCCTTGCCCATCGAGTAGGCAGCTGTATAAATTGCGAGCGAAAACCCACCCATTGGAGAAACAACGTGAAGACCACCCCCGAGCTGCAGCACGCGCTGATGGAGTTCTATCAGGCAAGCTCAGCCCTCGACTACATACGGGAATATTTTAGCCCGCTTACGCATCCATCGGAGTCGCTATCTAACAATGAAGAGGCTTCGTTGTTAGCAGCCGTTGAGCGCCGGCATGCTGCGAAGACGGAAGTGCAATTCCAGATCATCCGCGCTGACCCCGAGCTGCAGGCCCTAGGCGCGGCACCTCAGCTCGCCCGGATGACCCCGCAAGCCTGGGCGACCATGCGCGCCTTCTACGATGCCGGCGTGGAGTTGCTGAAGTCCATGCAAGGCACCAGCCTGACCACAGCCGAGGCGGCTCTGATCCTGCCCCGCTACAACGCAGCAGCTCGGGCCATGGCGCTGACTCGTGATGCGCTGCACATGAACTCGAAGACCAACGGAGTTACTCGATGAACGCCGCCTACATCACGCTCGGCTGCATCACGCTGGCTCTGCTGGCCTGCTGCTATCCCGCTTTTGAATTCGAACCCTGCAATGAGGAGCAGCAATCATGATCTACCGCAGCACCAAGACTTTCACGCCCGAGCAGGGGCTTTCCTGCGTCTTTCGGCAGTGGCGGGCAGAGAGTCACTGCCGCTTCCTGCATGGTTACGCAATCTGGATCAAGTTCACCTTCGAGGCCAGGAGCCTCGACGACAATGGCTGGGTGGTTGACTTCGGATCGCTCAAGCCGCTGAAGGAGCAGCTTGCAGCCACTTTCGACCACAAGCTCGTGATTGCCCAGGATGACCCAGCCAGGACGCAGTTCCTTGAACTCGAGAGTGGCCTGCGATACGGGCCACCCAAGCAACAGCAACTCGCCGATGTGGTGGTGCTGCCGCAGGTCGGCTGCGAGGCCTTCGCCCGGCATTGCTTCAACCTGGGCCGCGATCATCTGCGCATGTCAAGTATGAGCGATCGCGTGTTCGTCTACAGCTGCGAGGTTGGTGAGCACGGCGCCAACAGTGCTATCTTCACGCTCGGCGACGCCTGAGCATTTCTTCACCACTAGGAGCATAGAGCATGAATCATCGAACGAAGCCCTACCAAGTCTGGCTGCTTGCTTGGTCCCTCACATTCGCGGCCGGCTTGATGGCAATCAATATCACAGGAGACAACGAAATGGGTCTGGTCCTTTTGCTGGTGGGTGCGTGGGTGATCCTCTTCGTGGTTGCTGCACGCGGCACGAAGGACCACCTCTCACCATGGGCAATGCAGCTCTTTTGCATGAAGATGAGCGCACAGCCGACCCCAGACACGCCGCAGCTCAACCGCACGGCGCTGCTTTACTACGCGCTGATCCTCGAAGAAGCGAGCGAGGCCGGCGAAAGCCTCATGAACATCCTGGCGGATCATCTTGCCTTGCACGCGGTCGGCGAAGCGCCCGAGAACTTCGAAGCACTTGCGAAGATCAGTCAGAGCATTCATGCTGCACAGATGAGCACGCACTTCGAGAGCACGGCTCTCCGCAGCCTACTCAATGAACGCCTGGGCGCGCATTGGGGAGGAATCCCGCTCACGCTCAAGCAGGCCACTGCGCTCGCCGATGACACAACGGACATCCAAGTGGTGAATAGCGGTTTTGCACTCTCCCTGGGTCTGCCAGGCGAGCAGTGCTACGCTGAAGTGTTCGGCTCGAACATCAGCAAGGCCAACCCGGATACGGGCTTCATCGACAAGACGCCCGATGGCAAGTGGATCAAGGGCAAAGACTTCTACAAGCCAGACCTTGCGAGCCTGTTGCTCGCACACTTCCCGGCCGGCACGTTTAATGAGCAGGTGATGATGAAATGAACGCAGACGGGCCGCTCTTCGATTCAACGCACGCCGCGCTGAAGTTCGCACTCAATTACAGCAGCGGCATTCAGTCACCACTTATGAACCGCATGGCTGCTGATGGCAAGTTGCAGCGCGTCGAGCTGAAGGAAGGCGAGCGCGTAACGGTTGGCGTGGGCATGCGCATGCGTCGACCGAAGCGGCCATCACTGCGCGGCTTGGATGGCGCTGCGCAAGCGGCCATGATCGCCCAGGAGCTGAATCATCTGGACGAGGCCCAGAAGCACAGCATCATCGCTGCCTTCAAGCAATGGGTGCTGCCATGTGCCTGCCGTTCGCCGTGCTGCATGGGCTTCCGGAGAAATCCAGGCTGGGTAGCAAGCATCACGGCTCTCTGCGAGATCCTGAAGAACGAAGCGCAGCTCAGCCGGGTCAGGGGCAAGAAGGGGCTATCTACGCACCCACTTATGAGGCAGGCTCTTGTCGAGCGTTTCTTCATCCCTGAGAAGCCCATCGTCCTCGCGGACCTGGCCGAGAAGTGCAACGTCACGCAAGCCACGATCATCGCTCACAAGAAGCCGATTGAGCTGTTCTTGTCAGAGCAGCAATCAGCCGGTCTTCGCGAGCTGGACCAAACCTTGAGCCTGCTGGGAATAGTCGGCTCCTTTGACTAGGAACGGGAGAAAGTCATGAGCATCAAGAAAACACCACATGATCACCTGGATGCGCACAAGCATGCAGCCAAGCATATCGAACTGAATGAACTGGTGATCGAGATACTGGAAAAGCTCGACAGCTTGGCTTCTACCCATTGCATTGCGATTCTGAGGAAGGATCAACGGGTGCAGTTGAAGAAGCTGGATCGAGCTGCTAAGGCTCTCGGTGTATCGTATGGGAGAAAGTTATGAGTGAACACGCAAAGGCACTGGTAGACGAGATCAAGCGCTTCGTGGCGCCGAATCAACTTCTCGGCCGGGATCACTTGATGATGCTCGTCGACCAACTGGCCGCCCTCGCAACCAAAGCACCACTGGCGCAAGCCGAGCTGGCAAAGCGTGATGTGTCCGGCGCCCCGATGCCGGAGGCATCATTCCTTGAGCGCCAGATGGTGCAAGCATTGAACGGCGTGAAGGCTTGGCGCGACAGTGACGGGAACGAAGGCTTCCCGACCGATTTGCGCATGACCATCGAGGCCCTACTGATGACCGCCGAGCAGCGCCGGACGAATCTGACGGCCACCCCAAAGAAGCAAAGCCCCGAGCCGGCAGCATGCAAGGCCGACCCCGGCGAGTGCGCATTCAACGGTGCCTGTATGTACGCCTGTGATGTGCCAGCATTGAAGGCAGCTGATGCTTTCGTCCAATCGCTCGCGCCGGAGTACCGCGCAGTAGTTGAGCAACTCGGGGCGGCCTGTGGGATGTCAAACCTTAACGTCCTGCGCGCAGCTATCAGGCTTTACCAGCTCGACCGCGCCGGTAAAGTAGATGTGCGTCGTGAGCGGCCCAGGTCACTCACGAACTTCGATACCTCCGCAGCACCACCCAGTGCGCCAGCCGAGCCGACACTTTACGCAGACGAAAGGCTCCTGAAAAAGACTGAGACAAGCGGAGTGTTTGTGACCGTGGCCTATCAGCAGGTCGGGACGTTCAAGATGCCTCTCTACCTCGCGCCAGCCGAGCCACTGGTTACCGACGAGATGGTGAGCCGCTTCCTGGCTTGGAGGCTGCCCAATGACTTCGGCCCCGACTGCGGGGTGTCATTCGATGGTCGAAGAGATGATGAATGGAACAAAAACAAAACGTGGCCGATCGGCACCAACCTACTTACAGCCGAGCAAGCCAAAGCGATGCTTGAACACGTTCTTGCCAAGCAAGGCGGTGCATCGTGAAAAGCACCATCACCACACTCGATAGCCTGAGCATCGCCGTCGAGATCGAGCAAGCGAAGATCAACGGGCGCACCGAGCAGCACTGCATGAGCATCGGCCGGCGCTGGGCTGAGCCACGGAGCGACTGGTTGCCCACGCAACGTGAGATGAATGAGCTGCTTCAGCATTCGGCCGCCAAGTTGATCGTCGATGATGTGAAGGCTCTGCACCATCAAGCGTGGAAGGGTCTAAAAAAGTCACTCAACGAAGACATCAACCTCTTTTATAGCCACAGGAGCCCAGGCAAGTCCTGGATGAGAAAGCAATGGACTCAAGGCCGCTGCACGGTTGGACTTGTTGTGGATAAGCCCAGAAAATACCAGCCCGGCGAGTTTCAATTGATCGCCTGGGATGAAGCCACCAGGCACTTCGAGGATCCAAAAAGGGAGGCCTTGCTAATAGATGCACCCGATTCCGTGAACTACCACTTCTTGCATCGCTTTCACAAAGTGGATTAATATCGGGCCACTTTTGATATGGCTCGAAATGTCCCTCCCGCTGAGCCGGCTCTCATGCGAGCCACAAAGGCAACAACCAGTGAGGTAATCATGAAGCGATAGCAATCCCACCCACAGTCTGCACTCAAGCCCGGATCATCCGGGCTTTTTGCCGTCTAGAGCTTCAATTCTTGCCTATCTCGCTCACTTGGCTATGCGTGAGCGAGGTGCAGCAGAGATCGCTACCCGGGCAGCTCCAGGGCACTCCACCGGAAGGAACTGCAGGGTCTGAGGGCTTGATGCACCTCAGCGCCATTTGACAGACACGGATGGGAAGGGTCCCCATCGATCAGACAAGGCGTTGGTCGCTGCTGCGTTATCTAGCCCTCCCGGTGCACTCTGCTTGTCTGCGACTTTGCAGTTGCCATGACGAGCCGACAGCTTGAGCACCGGGAGCTTTTTATACGGAGGATCAGATGATCAAGGAAATCGAAAAGCTGATCCCGCATCGGGAGTTACTCTCGCAGCAGATGGGCGTGCGTTGGTTTGCTCTCACGGGAGATCGAATCGAGCTGGGTGATTCAGGAATTGCCATAGTGCTCACCAACAGCTCACTCTACCCACCCTTCGCGCTCGTAGATTCCGTGGGCCGGCATCTTGCCTACGCAAGCGACCTTGCCACGTTGAAGAAGGCAGCGGAGCAGCACGCAGAGCAACTGAAGGAGTTCAAGCCGTGAAGATCAAGCGGGTTAGTATGGGCGGCTTAGTAGCCGATTCGTGGAGACATTGGTGTCCAGGATGTCAGAGGAACCATGTGATCTACACAGACCCACGGGCTCAACCCAACGGCCACTTCTGGACATTCGACGGCAACGAAGAGCGCCCTACGTTCTCGCCATCCATCAACATAGTGGGCCAGTGTCACTACTTCATCCGTGAAGGAATGATTCAGTATTGCAGTGACAGCAAACACGCACTCGCTGGCATTACGGTGCCGATGCCTGATCTCAAG
>Ga0307507_10010826_pt1 | contig 11663 bp, 13 predicted proteins | sample 7_EM_MG_FD_207223 | JGI IMG/M metagenome (GOLD analysis project Ga0307507, IMG submission 207223) | Populus trichocarpa ectomycorrhiza microbial communities from riparian zone in the Pacific Northwest, United States - 7_EM | ecosystem: Host-associated > Plants > Roots > Unclassified | place...
GAGCAATGAACAAGCCTTCAAAACTTAAGCTTCACCTACTGTCCCGCAGAATGTTCTTGTCAATAGTTCTCGCCAAGTTCTGTCTGGCAGCTGGCTTGGTAGAGTCGCTACCATTGGATTCAACTCTCGAGATAACTGTCTACCACTACATCTCCATTCCTCGTGGCTTGTTCGACGTTAAATAATCTGGCCGTGGTGTAAGCCTCGCGTCCAAATCGAGCGGCGTCTACTTTGACTCCCTCAAGTGCCCCATCTAGTCACAGATACACCTGCCTTTTCCTTCCGACAACGTTATCTAGCGATTCTTTCTCCTAGGCCCTGTCACAGTGGTTTGCCACTAGACTTTGGGACGCAGCTCTCTCTGACCAAACTCACGAAGAATGACTTGAATCCTCTCGCGTAGTAAGTTTCAGTGTGTATGTTCACTTAACCCGTAGCTAACATCGGTTAGTCCAGATTCAAGATTAACGTTGCTCAATAGGCCTTCTGCGCCGTGATTACCATTGATCGTTCACCCATTTCGAGTGATCATAACAACAGGTGAAACTTTCTCCTTAGTCTGAGTGCGTTTGGTGAGTTCCGCCTGCACTCTACATATAGCGCTTCTAAAGTCTCCAGTCTTTCACCTTTCCAATCCCCTTTGGAACTACTCGCCGCCACCGTTTTCGTCATAGAGGCGATAATAGACTGGACAGACACAAGTAAGAATAACGTTTTGGGACCTACCATAACGGGGCTCAGGCAGTTTCTCCGACTGCCCTGTGCCTGCTAGTCGCTTTTCAGCGTCTTCTACTCCAACCACGAGAACTATAGGGTCATTGTCAGATAACCCAGGACCAGAATACCCTCTCCTTTCCGATACCAGTACATGAATGGAGAAAGAGCTTGCGTCATCTACCCTCTTCGACCCCCCTTTCCTTCCTTTGTCGCAAGAAGCTTCGAGGATACGATGAAAAAAATGAAAAAATGAATCCCGTCCAAGGTTGCACAGCCACAGCTCCGGTGCACGTCTCCATTTTGTGATTCTCCTAGTCAGCCCATCCACCAACCTCAATCTTTGCGTCCTTTGAAGGAAAACGGAACACCGACCCCTGCCCGCGTCTCGGCATGCAAGAGGACGCCGTGGACGTCAATGCTCGCCTTGTGAGAATGAGCGGGTTGGCCAGCTGATGTCTGGGGCTCCATCAACGGACGGAATGCAATCCTTGCAGATTCGGAGTGATCCTAAGAAGGCGGCCAAGACCGGAAACTAATTCGCCTCCTGCTTCAAAGAGAAGATCACGCATTCATGTGGGAGGTTTTTCGGTTGGACGAGCGAGGGTTCATCCTGCACATGGTGAGTTTGGACAACATGGTTATCGTCGGACAAATTCTCAAACTTTCCTATAGGCATTCTGCAAGACTTGCGCTGCGTGATACATGTCTGATGCCACAACAAGCTCAGAGTTTGTATCACGAGCGAGAGAAGGACGGCTGGACGAAATTGGCGTGAACCGTTCTCTTTATGAGCTCAGGAGCGTACAGACCATGACTGTGAAATCCTGGCCTAGGTTGAATACCAACAGTGATTATCGTATTACATGTACATGACCTAAGTAGATGATCGAACGAATTAGAAAAGAGATCACACCAGCAAATCTGTCACTAACCTCTGTAGACAACTGACAAAATGAATGTCATCAGCATCCCGACTCGTTCAAGAATTCAGAATCAGCTACTCACAGCCCTTCCGTCCGGCGGAGTTGACCGCAATGTAACCGCTAAAGACACCTATAAAGAATGTATGAGTACTATTCTTGTAATATACGAAAGAGGGGTACTTCGGTTTCCGTTAATAAAACCTGACGTGTTGATGCCATCTGTGCACATGACCTCGCCTTCTTTGAAAGGAAGCCAGTCCGCCTGAGAAGTTTTGTCAGGACCTACGGGAAGCGTGAGAACCATTTTAACGAATATCTGCTAATTTTACTTGCAATATGTCGACTTCCCTCTGAGCTGCATCGAGAGGCCTGGATCCACTTTCTCTTCACCACAGACAATCGTTATGGGCTCATCCTCAAGATGTCCCGGGTAAGCCTGGGCTTGAAGCGGTAGGTGATCATTATCAGTCATCGGCACCTCTCCGTCCATGTCTTGGAACAGCTGGACAGTTCGAGTCACAAAGCTCTCGGCCTTCATGACTCGGGAACTCAACGAAGAGATCGTTTGTGGCGGTGGGATGGAGAGTGTCTCGATGCGACCCAAGGAAGAGTCTTTCGAATCGAAAGACGTCTTCGAAGCTAGTACGCCGACTTCGTCGTAAAGGCGATAATACACTGGATGAATTGAGTAAGCCAGGGTTAATAACAACATCTTGAGACGTACCATAACGGGGCTCAGCCTGTACAACCTCAGGTAATCCCTCCGACTGCGCTGTGTTCGCTGATCGCTTTTTAGCGTTTTCTACTCCAACCACGACAACCATGGGGTCATCTTCAGATACCCCAGGACCAGAATACTCTCTTACAGCGAATCGAAAGGATTCCTCAATCGCAGTCTGACTTGAAAGTGACTCGAATAGTGTAGAACTTGTGTCCGATAATCCTTCGATCCTGCAAAGATACTTTTTCACGGTCAAGGCGGTTCGTGGGGGTGTGACGAATTTTGGAAGCGTGCGGCTGATGTATGGATTGTTGGCGTAGATTGGGTTGTTCGACTTGATTGGACCATCTTTTGTGTATAGACGATAGTATACTGTACGTAGCCAACGTTATATGAGCGCAAACGCAAGGATATGATGAAGGACGACGTAACTGTAACGAAAGCCGCTCGTGTCAAACGTTGTGGGCTGGATAATACATTCAAAACCGTGCAGAGTAATCTTGGAGGAGTTCTGAGCCAGACTTACCACTTCCCCTCCTCGACCATCCGATGACTTTTGATCAGGATGCGATAGCTGTGGCCGCCCATCAGATTCTGCCACGGCACTTGAGGCCATCCAAGGTTCGTCGATGATCAAAAGCCTGGAGGAGGTTTGGGTGATGAGGACCTGAGCAGCTCCCTGTTCCGCCTGCTGGTGATAGGGATTGAACGATGTGAATTGTGGTTGGACCGAGGTGAACTGGGGTTGAACGGCGGTAAACTGTGGTTGGAGGCCGGTAGCATACGGCGTGGGGTCGACGAGGGGGAAGGGATCGTTGGATGCTCCACCTGGTTTTCTCCTCGCTTCTTCCTCCTCAAATAACCTAAGTGCTTGCTGGAATTCTCTTTCCTCTGCATCCCTCCTCTCCTTCGCTAAAGCCTTCTTACTCTCCTCAAAGGCCTTCCTCAGTTCGTCTTCATCCCGATTAGGCCGCTTTCCAGCAACGCCAATCATCCGATCCCGCATGGACACCCGGGATCGGCGTTCTTCCCTTAGTCTGCCCTCGTCCTGCAGGAGATTGGTGATGTCCTTTGCCTTTTGTCGGACATTGGCGCCTTGGTCTTTGCCATCCTCGTCGATGTACTGGAATTCCTTGAGAGTCTTGATAATGTAGATGTTGTCGCGAAAGTAGATAACGACGTTCTCCGAGCCTTGGTGGAGACAGTAATCGAGGACAGTTAAGCTCTGTGTGGGGTCAGGTAAAATTGGAGTGTGGCACAGATGAGAGATATACCTTGAAGACATGTCGCCAATTCTTCCCTTTATCGTTAAGTCGCTTATCGAGCATCTCTATAATCTCAATGAAATCATCCCTGTAGTCGAACGTAGACGTTAGCAGTTGGTGTGCAGCGATTAGGGGACTACTGACTGGTTATAAGTCATTTGTGCGATCTCGTTCATCTGGGTTCCTGATGGGCCCCATGGGTCGTTTGATGTTGCATCTCGAACCTTGGATTGGGTGTCTGAGTAACGTTTTGTATAGTTTTTGGTGACGCGGAGGGCTTCTCTGCCAAAGTGCTGCATGGCCGGAAGGAAAGCTTTGGTGGGCAGATTTGGCGTCTACAAAGCGGCATCATGCAGTGTATGTTGCCTAAAAGCGGCCTTCAACAACAGCCTTAAGATCCTGTTCTAAGAAATCCCTCAACGTTAGGAATCAGGGGTCCATTTATATGGGTCGCATCGTAAGAAGTCGATGCGCAAAAAGTGTGGCTATTCCTGACGGTGAGCCCGATGCGATGGCAAAATCATGATGTTGATGGTGTTGAAAAGCATCGTCCACAACACAATGAGAGATTGTTGCTGTCGTCGATGCCAATCACGCCAATTGCAACCATCACCCACAGCGGCTACTCTCGGATGAAGTGCCAATGAGGTGCGCAGTTTCTTTGAATTGAACAAACCTTCACTAGTCACTTAGTGTCCCACAGAACGTCGTTGCGCCAATGGTTCTGGCCAAGTTCTGTCTGGCTTGGTAGAATCGCTACCATTGGACTCGACTCTTTCGATGACTGGTCTACCACCACATCTCCATTCCTCATGGCTTGTCCGACGTTAAATAATCTGGCCGTGGTATAATACCGCGTAATTGCTTAAGCCTCAGATCCAAAGCGAGCGGCGTCTACTTTGACTCCTTCAAATACCTCATCCGGTAATTGGTCTATCTGCCTTATCCTTCCGACAAGGAAGTCCAACGTTATCTAGCGATTCTCTCTTCTGGACCCTGTTGCCGTGGATTGCCACTTGATTTTGGGACGCAGCTCTCTCTGACCAAACTCACGAAGAATGACCAGTATCCTCTCGTGTAGTAAATTTCAGTGTGTATGTTCACTTCTCAACCCGTGGCTAACATCGGTCAGTCCAGTATCAAAATTCACATTGCTCAGAAAGCCTTCTGCGCCGCGATTACCATTAATTGTTCACCTATTTCGAGTAGTCATAACACTAGCCAAACACTAGCAAGAGGTGAAACTTTTTGCTGATGAACAGGGAGTCTGCTCGAGGCTTCGCCCACTTGCAAGTCTTCTAACCCCATTCACTATCCGTGCTTCTCCCAAGCTGCCGTCCCCCGGAGCAAGCGCAAAGTCTTGTCTTTAAAAGTTGACAACAAAGGCTCGCTTTCAAGCCACGGGAACGAATCGAGAATACAACTTGTCGCGCATCTGGTGAGTTCTTCTACGACCATTTTCAATATAAATTAACGTGTCTCCAGTATATTGGCTTCGCAACATGTCCGTCTAACCGCTTCGGGACGCTTGCCAGCTTACAATCCAGTGAATGAACACCCTCAGCACAGTGATCGGAACAGAATGGAGCAGTGGAACTCCTTGCCCTCCTGGTGAATTCACCTCCACTTCTACCTGAATGATATATCACTTCTAATGCCTCTCCGGTTCTCCTGCTTTTCAGCCCATTCGACGGAGGCGCTCGGCAGCTTACAAGTCGGCCAACGGTGTGGAGATGTCGGGTGTTTCTTTGGACACTGCAATTGCTCGTCAGACCGCCGTTTTTATTGACAGATTTCAGGAATGGGGCTATTACCGGGGGGAGGGATCAATACATCAGTTTAAAGGCATAGGTCATTTTGAGATGATTGACGGAGCTGCGGCGTGGCCTCAAGAAGCCGTCTATCGCAGTGACTCACCTGTCCTCAGTCAACTCTGTGTGAGTGTCTCTGTTCAATTTGAGGGCCAAGAAGGGATAGGGTGCATGACGTCCGTCAACCTCATTGAAGTTGAACTTGGTGAGTTTCGCTATCTGGGTCTACAGTTGCTCTAACGCTTCTTCTAGAGGTTTTCACAAAACTTGCCCACTTGTCCGTTATAACAATCTACATTTTTCGACATTGTACCTGGTGATTTCGTACAAGGAGGCTAACACCAAGCTCCTTCTAACCCTCTTCCTAGAGGTGTTCGTGCACACTGCACTACACAAGTTTCTGCCAGTTACCAGCAACCCGACACCGCAAACACCGGCGTTTTCAAGACTCAGCAACGGCCTCAATCCTCCTTTCCGATGCCTGTAGACGAATCGAGAAAGAGCTTCAGTCATCTATCCTCCTCGACCCCCCTTTGTCGCAAGAAGCTTTGAGGATACGATGAAAAAACAAACTCTCATTGGAGGTTGCACAGCTACAGCTCTGGTACATTTCTCCAACTTGTGGTTCTCCAAGTCAGCCTATCCGCCAATCTCAATCTTTACGCCAGTTAAAGGGAAAATGAAACACCAACCCCTGCCCGCGCCTCGACATGCAAGAGGAGGCCGTGGACGTCAGTGCTCGCCTTGTGAGAATGAGCGGGTTGGCCAGCTGATGTATTGGGGTCGCTCAACGGAATGCAATGCTTGCAGATTCGGAGTGACCCTAAGGTGGCCAAAGCCGGAGATTAATTTGCCTCCAGCTTCGAAGAGAAGATCATACATTCATGTGAGAGGATTTTCGTTGGACGAGCGAGGGTTCATCGATCATCCTGCACATGGTGAGTTTGCACAACATGGTTATCGTCAGACAGATTCATAAACTTTCCTATAGTTATTTTGCAACACTTGCACTGCGCGATGCATCTCTGATGCCACAACAAGCTCAGAGTCTATATCACGAGCGAGACAAGGACGGCTGGACGAGGTTGGCGTGAGCTGTTCTCTTCATGGGGGTGTTCAGACCATGACTGTGATATCCTGACAAAAGTTGAGTACCATCAGTAATTCCTTTCATATTTACATAAATCAACATAACACAAGTGAAAAAGTGAAATGGTGATTATCGTATAACAAATACATGACCTAAGTAGACGACGGAACGAATTAGAAAAGAGATCGCACAAGCAAATCTGCCACTAACCTTCGCAGACAACTGACAAAATGAATGTTATCAGCATCCCGAGTCGTTCAAGAACTCAGAACCAGCAACTCACAGCCCTTCTGTCCAGCAGAGTTCGTCGCAATATAACCGCTATAGGGATCTATGAAGAATGCATGAGTACTGCTCTTATAATATACGAAAGAGGAGTACGTGGGTTTCCGCTACAAAAACCTGACGTTATGATGCCATCTGTGTACATGACCTCGCCTTCTTTGAAAGAAAGCCAGCCCGGAAGATCTTTACGGGGATCTACAGGAAGCGTCAGAACCACTTTAACGAATATCTGCTGATTTTACTCACTCTGTGTCGCTACCGCTCTGATCCGCATTAAGAGGCTTGAGTCCACTGCGCTTAATGGGGTCATCACCTGAGATGCCTCAGCCTTTCCTGAACTCTCTTGACCACAGACAATCGTTAGAGGCTCATCCTCAAGATGTCCCGGGTAAGCCTGGGCTTGAAGGGGTAGGTGATCATTATCAGTCATTGGCACCTCTCCGTCCATATCCTGGAACAGCTGAACAGTTCGAGTCACAAAGCTCTCGGCCTTCATGACTCGGGAACTCAACGAAGAGATCGTTTGTGGCGGTGGGATGGAGAGTGTCTCGATGCGACCCAAGGAAGAGTCTTCTGAATCGAAAGACATCTTCGAAGCTAGTATGCCAACTTCGTCGTAAAGGCGATAATACACTGGATGAATTGAGTAAGCCAGGGTTAACAACAACAGTTTGAGACGTACCATAACGGGGCTCAGGCAGTACAGCCTCCGGTAATCCATCCGACTGCGCCGTGCTCGCTGATCGCTTTTCAGCATCTTCTACTCCAACCATGAGAACCATGGGGTCATCTTCGGATACCCCAGGACCAGAATACTCCCTTACAGCAAATCGAAAGGATTCCTCAACCGCAGTCTGACTTGAAAGCGACTTGAATAATGTAGAACCTGTGGGGTCCGATAATCCTTCGATCCTGCAAAGATACTTTTTCATGGTTAAGGCGGTTCGTGGGGGTGTGATGAATTTTGGAAGGGTGCGGCTGATGTATGGATTGTTGGCGTAGATTGGGTTGTTCGACTTGATTGGACCGTCTTTTGTGTATAGACGATAGTATACTGTACGAGCGTAGCCAAAGTTATATGAGCGCAAACGCAAGGATATGATGAAGGATGACCTAACTGTAACGAAGGCCGCTCGTGTCAAGCGTTTTGGGCTGGGTAATACGTTGAAAACCATGCAGTGATCTTGGGGGAGTTCTGAGCCAGACTTACCACTTCCCCTCCTCGACCATCCGATGAGTTTTGATCAGGATGTTGCGGCTGCCCATTAGATTCTGCCATGGCATTTGAGGCCATCTGAGGTTCGTCGATGATCAAAAGTGTGGAGGAGGATTGAATGAGCGTCTACAAAGCGGCACCAGTGTATGTTGCCCCAAAGCGGCCGTCAACAACTGCCTCGAGATCCTGTTCTCTTTCGAGAAACTCCTCAACCAACAATGCTTTAGGGATCCAACTCTATGGGACGGGTCGTAAGAAGTCGATGCGCAAAAAGTCTACCTATTCCTGACGGTGAGCCTGATGAGATACAATGGCGAAATCATGATGGTGACGGTGTTGAAAAGAGTCGTCCACAACAATGAGCGATTGTTACTGTCTTCGACACCAATCACGGCCCGGGTTTGTAACACGCGACGGTGATGACGACGACGACTATTCGTTCTCTCTCAACAGAGCCGTATCTGGCCAACTTCTGGAGCATACATATCATCTTGAGCCACGAGATATGGTGTACAAACTGTATCGATCTCTGATGTCTTCGGCCAACCACCACCCGCAGCCAACCCGCAGCGGCTACTCTGATGCAGTGCCGAACAAGCCTTCAGCTTCACCTACTGTCCCGCAGACCGTCGGTGTGCCAATATTTCTAGCCAAGTTCTGTCTGGCTCGGTAGAATCGCTACCATTGGACTCGACTCTCAAGATGACTGGTCTACCACTACATCGCCATTCCTCGTAGCCGTGGTATAATGCCACGTAATTGCTCAAGCCTCGCATCCAAAGCGAGCGGCGTCTACCTTGACTCCCTCAAGTACCTCATCCAGTCACAGGTCTATCTGCCTTTTCCTTCCGATAAGGAATTTCAACGTTATCTATCGATCCTTTCTTCTGGACCCTGTCGTCGTGGTTTGGCACTAGATTTTGGGAAGGAGCTCTCTCTGACCAAGCTCACGGAGTATGACCTGTATCCGCTCGCGTAGTAAGTTTCGGTGCGTATGCTCACTTCTCACCCCGTAGCTAACATCGGTTAGTCCAGTATCAATATTCACGTTGCTCAGAAAGCCTTCCGCGCCGCGATTACCATTGATCGTTCACCTATTTCGACTGGTCATAGCGACAGGTGAAACATTTTTCCGTAGTCTGAGTGCCTCTGGTGAGTTCCGCCTGCACTCTAAATATTGTACTTCTAAAGTCTCTCCAGTTTATCACTTTTCCGATCCATCTGTCCCTCTTTGGAACTACTTGGCAGCTGCATAGTTCATGAATGAGCAAACTTCGGTACTGCAGGCTATGGGTGAGCTAATTAGTGCCAGCAATTCCTAACTTCGGTAAGTCAATTTCAAGCACCAATAGTTAACGGAAATGAATATGACCTCAGAGGTCTAGTGAAGATATGGGATGGAAAGTAGGAGGCTCGGATGTCTGGATTTCCGAGAAGCGATAGTCTTGTGGCTCCTTCAACGTTCTTCCAACTTGAAGTTCCTTATCGCCACTTGTTAATTGGTTCAAGGACATCAGTGAGATCCAAGAGTGGGACAGTGGTTGACGACTGTATGGCAACAATGTAAAGGTTCTCGCTCCTCAACGCTGTTTGATGCTCAGTCGAATGTGGCGAAGAGTACAGCTCGTGGAGTTTTCTTGTCACAGGAAGTTGGGGTACTTGAATGGCACCCGACGTCACATTGGAGATCAAGAGACGAAAATGGCGGAGGGCCAGTAAACTAAAGATACCCATTTGATGTTCAAAACGTGTCAGCTTTTTATCTCCATTGAAGCAACTTATCAGATATTCGGCGACATTTGCACTTCGGATCAAGAATGCAGTGTTAACAGCATCATAAAGACCGACATTATTAGACGCCCACCACATTGAATTCTTCGACTACGACTCTGCATCTTGAATGCTGAACTTCAAATGGCCTCACTTCCAGCTGGATCCGACAGACAACATGATCTCTGTCCACCATCTCCCGAAGGCGCATCAGATGGTCTTGGAGTAAAGGCGGTAAGTATTCCTTGGGCTCTCTCTACGTACATCAGTTTACCTCACCAATGGCTTCAATATTGTGCAGATTGGGGCTGTCCAACTAAACGGGCCTCGTTACAGTTGCGTCTTTCCTCATAAAATTACTACCTTTGTTCTCACACATTGAGTTATCCAGTGTACTACCGCCTGTATACGAATGACGGGCCAATCATGTCAAACAACCCAATCTACGCGAACAACCCATTCATCAGCCGCACTCTTCCAAAGTTCGTCACGCCTCCTCGTACAGCCTTATCCGTGAAGAAGCATCTTTGCAAGATCGAGGGCCTATCAGCACCTACAAGTTCCACATTATTCGAGTCACTTTCAAGCGAAACCGCAGTTGCGGAATCCTCTCGATTGGGTTTTGGAGGGTATTCTGGTCTTGGGTTGTCTGAGAGTGACCCTATAGTTCTCGTGGTTGGAGTAGAAGACGCTGAAAAGCGACAAGCAAGCACAGCACAGTCAGAGAGACTACCTGAGGCTGTACTACCTGAGCCCCGTTATGGTGCGTCCCAAAATGTTATCATTAACCCTTGCTTACTTGTTTCGGTCCAGTCTATTATCGCCTGTATGACGAAGACGGTGCATTGGCATCCAAGATGTCTTTTGATCCGGAAGACTCATCCTTTGGCCGCATCGACACGCACTCCATCGCACCACCACAAACAGTCTCTTCGATAAGGTCTCAAGTCATGAAAGTTGAGGGCTTTGTTAATCAGATTGTTCAGCTATTCCAAGACATGGACGGAGAGGTGCCTATGAGTGATGACGATCACTTACCCCTTCAAGCCCAGTCTTACCCAGGACATCTTGAGGATGAACCCATAACAATTGTCTGTGGTGAAGAGAGTTCAGCAAAGGCTGAGGCCTCTCAGGTGACGACCCCATTAAGCGCAGTGGACTCAAGCCTCTTAATGCGGATTAGAGGGGGGGCGACATGGAGTAAGTAAAATGAGCAGATATCCGTTGAAGTGCTACTCACACTTCTGACAGAACCAGATGAGATTTATCAGCCAGACTGGCTTCCTTTCAAATACAAAGAGATCATGTACACAGATGGAATCAAAACGACAGGTTACATCAAAGGGAACCCGCGTAATTCTATTTCATGATATATTACGAGGGTATTGCTCATAAATTCTTCATAGCTATCCCCTATAGCGGGTATATTGCGATGAACTCGGCTGGACGGAAGGGATGTGAGTCGCTAGCTCCGACTTCTTGGATGGCACGGATACTGATGACGTTCATTTTGCTAGTTGTCCACGACGGTCAGTGACAGGTTTTCGTATGCCATGTCCCTTTTTTAATTTGCTCCGTCATCCACTCAGGTCATTTGTTACGTCCTTGAGTTCGCGGTGAGGAACCTATGACAATCTCATCCTTAATCATGGTTGTGCATACGTTTAGGGTGGTATAAATAAGTGTTTATGTATTTCAAGACAATCGAACGTTGAGGATTCGAAGGAGGATTGGAATTCGTCTCGCAGCTGAAGCGTTGTCTACCTTTTTGAGAGGATGCAATTCAGAAAACTCTGAGTCTGTCTGTAGTCCAACACAGAAACGAACCTCAGAGGGCCTAGAAAGGGTGCTACGTCAAGCTTTCA
>Ga0307507_10010827_pt1 | contig 11663 bp, 10 predicted proteins | sample 7_EM_MG_FD_207223 | JGI IMG/M metagenome (GOLD analysis project Ga0307507, IMG submission 207223) | Populus trichocarpa ectomycorrhiza microbial communities from riparian zone in the Pacific Northwest, United States - 7_EM | ecosystem: Host-associated > Plants > Roots > Unclassified | place...
CAAAGCACGGCAGTACAAATCACCCAGATTTGCCGGAATTGGAACTACCGGGAATGCAAATCCGCTCTGTGCCGCTATCAACACTCCTGCATTACTTGCGGTAGTAATCACAAGGGCTCCCAATGTCTTTCCGGAAACAATGGGGTAACCTACCAATCTCGCAATACCATCCATGGACGTTAGCCCCCCTGCTTTCGTTCGCCATCACTATGCCCCTATGCCCACTCCGTTAATGCTCTCTTGTTCCCACTCGAATCCACAACCAAAATCATATACTCACTCTTATATTCTCAAGTGCAGCAGCACTTGCCAACGAACGAGAGAAGCCAACTCCAATGAATGACACTCAATCTAGCATCACATATACAAAGCCACAACCTGATCAGGAAAATGTCGGAGCATGGTCCACGGTGGTCCTGAACGCTCCTGGTCCACCAAGGGGGGTTGTGGTCCCCGTTGTCCACCTGGTCCACTCCGATCCATCCTGATCCAGACTTTTTGAAATTTTACCGAAAATGTGGACCAGGGTGGATTAGGGTGGACCCTGAGGACCAGGGGGACCACAACGCCCCTTGGTAGACCAGGACTGGTTTTTACATTTTGCTGATGCTTACCCAAATACCTCCATCCATTATCCACTTTTCACACAGCATAGCGTACCGATGCCAGCAGGTGTACTAAAGTCTCTCGGATGGGAGAGGCTTATGCAAAGGTTCCCGGACAAGGCAGTAGTAGAAGCCATTCTGGGTATCTGTCAATATGGAGTAAGAATAGGTTATCACAGCCAGCGTAGCTCGATCACCATCCACCCAAACCTAGCTGCTGCAGAGGAGCACCCAAAGCTTGTCACTGAGGAAATTGAGAGAGAGCTTAAGAAGAACCGACTCGTGACATACTAAGACCCCCTTGAACTACCGCCCCACTATACAGCCTCTCCGTTGGGATTAACAGATAAAGCCGATGGAACCAAGCACAGAATTCATCATTTCTCTTACCCACCAGGTGTTACAATCCTCTCTTCTCCGGGTAATACTTGCAGCAGGTAACCGATAGTTTCCTAGCGATCACTTCTTTCTTGCCCGATAGCTTGTTGCGATAGCTAAGTCCTTTGACTCCTATCTAGCAACGTCGATCGCTAGGCTCATATAAGACGGTCTGGTCTTGATTCCCGAAAGCGTGATAGATAAAGATGTTTTATATTGAAAGTATAGCGTATGAAAGAACTTAGATGGTTGCGTGAAGAACCCAAATCCCCTGCCCATAGGGTGCCCTTATATAGGGGTTCTTCCCTCAACCCTAACCCTGCGTGACTCGTACATTCACGTCACGCGACTCATGACTCATAGTGAGTCATAGTGTGAAATCCATCAGCTGACTCGTCCGAGTCAGCTGCGCCTTATCTCGCTACCAATCAAAACTCCTAAAACAAGTCATGTGCCCTAACGGGGTCACATGTGTGAAACCCATGACTCATAACTATGAGTCATGTGCGAGATACATAAACCCCATGACCACAATCGTGCGTCATATCAAATATCAACCAATCACAATAAGCAATGACGCGCTATTCCGTCGTCATGTGAAATCCTATGAGTCAACTGATCTCATAGTGTGAAAGATAACAAACCGATGACTAATACCTATTAGTCATGTGAGAGTCTGCCTTGGTTAGTCACCATTTGTGACATTAGCTCCATTCCCCCTCCTGCATCGGTCCCAGGATGCTAGACTCCTTCCTTCCACAGCATCCGTCCGATTTGGCGCATACTCTGTTTGGTTCGATTGTTGGCTTGTTGGAGTTTTTCCTTCTCCTTATCGAGTGGTTCGAGCTCGTTATCTTTTGTGACGATCGTTGGCCCGACACAGGCGAGTTGGCTTCAGAGGTCTGAGATCTTGTTTTCCAGAGCTTCCACGTCACGGTCCGGAATAGCTTTTTTCACTCCCCTCTCCCCCCAGCCGTGTCCTCACGGCTCTTGTTTTCCTGTGTTCCCTTCTGTCATTCTTTGATAGGTCCCGTTGCTCTCCTACCTGTCGGGGGTAATAGCCGGCGGCCACCTTTTCCCATTGGTTGTCGTTGCACTAGTCGTTGAAACAGTGTTCCCAGCTCGTTATTTCGGGATGAGCCCTTCTGGCTCTCTTTTGACAAGGTTGTTTGGGCACCCAGTCCTCTCCTGGGTTCACTTCCATCTCCTGTCACCAGTCGTGGTCGTGGGCGACACTTGGTTTTTTCAATCTTCTGGTGAATTGTGGGTACCAGCCTGACCCCTGTTTTTCGCTCAGATGAATTTGGCATTCATCGTTCGTGCAGTCCATCCAGTTCATGGAGGCATGTGCCACCTCTCTTCTTGGTGAGCCCGAGTACTTTGGGCTAGTGGGGGTAGGGTTGCGGGCGACGCGCTGGGCGTCGCTCTCTGGGCTGCGCGAGTGTCATCCTTGTTTGATGATGGGGGGAGGTGCGGAGGACAATCTGTTGATCGTGACGTGTATCCACTCCGGGCTTTCCTGGGTAGTGCCGGCGGAATCGTTGAACTGTGTGTTCGGCATGGTTGAAGTTTTCTGCGGGGTACCAGACTTTATCGTGTTCTGGTGAGTAACCTTTCCACTTAGCTCGATATTGGAGCTTGTTGTAGTGGAGTCGAGAGTCGATGATTTAGTCGTGTTCGTATTCGTCTTCTCCTTCTATCTGAATAGGAGGATGGGGTTCTTTGATCTGTGAGGGGAATCAGTTGTCTTGGTAAGGTTCGAGAAGGGAGATGTGGAATGTGTTGTGTATGGCCATTGTGGGTGGTAAGGCCAGCTTATATGCGCTTGTCCCAATCTTTGCCACGATTTTGAATGGTCTGATTTTCTTGTAGTCCAGTTTCTTTGATGGTCTGGTGCTCTTGATATTGCCTGGCAACAACCACACCATATCTCCTGATCGTAGGTTCGGATCGGGTTTTCCGTGTAGATCGTAGTATTCTTTTTCTCGTAATTGTGCGGCCACCATCTCGCTCCTTAATGACTCGTGTAACTGAGTCATTTCTTCTGGTTTGGTTTGCTTTCCCTTGATCATATGACCGATCATCTCGTATTTGGGGTTGATTCCGTAATTCGCAAAGAAGGGTGTATTTTTGATGGTCTCCTGATGTCCGTTGTTGTATGCAAATTCTGCCAGTGGTAGGTAACCACACCAATGGTCTTGTTGATAGTTGATGTATGCTTGTAGATAGTGTTCCAGTATGGCATTGGTCCATTCGGTTTGTCCGTCTCTTTGTGGATGAAAAGCCGTCCTGAGTCTTCGTTCACTTCCTAATTTCCCCGTAGTTTCTTTCCATAGGTCTGAGGTAAATAGTGTCGGTCTGTCGGAGATAATATCCTGTGGTAGTCCCTCTAGCCTCACTATCTCCTTCATAAAGAGATAGGCGAACTGCCGTGCGTCTAAGTCCTTCGAGCATGGAATGAAATGGCACATTTTGGTCAGCCGATCGATGACCACAGGTATGGTGTCATATCCTTCTGATTGCGGCAGGTCTGTAATAAAGTCCATAGCTATTGATTTCCATGGTCGATCGGGGGCCTCGTTTACCTGTAGCAATCCGTAGGGTGCATGTCGGACCACTTTGGTCCTTTGGCATGTGTCGCAATTCTTTATGAACCGTTTGATGTCTTCTCTGATCTTAGGCCAATAATATCGTCGGCTGATGAGTTCAGTAGTTTTTGCCGTTTCGCCATGTCCCGCTTGTGGGGGTTCGTGATGTTTAGCGATAAGAGTGTTCGTCTCCCTTCGTCCTTTGGGATCCAAATCTTTCCTTGATACCATAGGAGGCCGTCCTTCCATTGGCATAGCCCCAGCGCTATTCCCTTTCTTTCTTTTCTTCCTTCGTCTAAGTTTATCTTGATGTCTTGTATCTCGTCGTCGACGTTGCTTGCTTTTTGTATCTCTCCTTCGTCCTTGTCTGGAAATTCGGTTGTCTCCATTATATCGTGTTTGATATCTTCGGTTTCTTGGATATCCCAGTCTCGTTCCCAGGGCAGTAAGATTCCCACGTTTCGCGTGAGTCTCTTATCTCCTGCTGTGGGTAGGTCTCATTCTCTTCTTGTGAGGGCGTCTGGCTTTCCTCCCTCCTTTCCTGGTCGGTATTCAATTTTGAAGTTGTATTGACTTAGTTCTTGCATCCATAGTGCTTGTCGTTCATTTAGTTCCTTCGTTGTCATGAAGGTGACTAAGTTCTTGTGGTCTGTGAGAATCCTTATTGGTTCAAGATTTCCTCTCGTGTATCTTTTCCATTCGTGGAATGCCTGGACTATGGCCAGTAGTTCCTTACCGTGTGTGTCGTAGTTGCATTCGGCGTCCGACATTGTCTTGGATCGGTACGCCACTGGCCTCCATTTTCCGTCCTGGCATTGCTGTGATAGTATACCGGAGCAGACATATTTCGATGCATCTGTTTCGATTTTGGTCGGTGCGAGGGGGTCGAAGTAGATCAGTACTGGTGCCGTTGTGAGTTTTGTCCTCAATTCGTCGAACGCTTGTTGTTCTTTGTCTCCCCATTCCCAGTTGCCAATGCATTTCTTTTTTGTTTTCACATATAGTGGTTTGGCCGTCCTGCTGAACCCTTCTATGAATCGTCGATGGAAGTTGCAGAATCCCAGGAAACATTGGATTTCCTCGATTTTCTTGGGTGTTGTCCAGTCCCAGATGGCTTGTGTCTTGATTGGGTCGGTCTTGACCCCTTCTTATCCAATGATAAATCCTAGGTATTCTGTCTCGTTTTGGTGGAATTCGCATTTGGATGGTTTGACCTTCATTCCTGATTTTCGTATTGCCTCCAGGATATTGCTGACGTCTTTTCGGTGTTGTTGTATGGTATTCGAATATATGAGTACGTCATCCAGAGAGACGATGCAACACATGTCGATGTGCTCTATAAGGACCTCATTGATCCATCGTTGGAACGCTGCTGGTGCGTTGCATAGTCCAAATGGCATGACTAGGTATTCGTAAGTTCCTAGTTTTGTTGAAAAGCTGGTCTTCCATTCGTCTCCCTCTGTGATTCGAATATTGTGGTAGGCGTCCTTGATATCTAGCTTGGTGAAGTATTTGGCTCCTCCCAGTCTATCCAGTGCTTCGCCAATAAGTGGTAGCGGGTGTCGATCCTTCTTTGTGACTTCGTTGAGCGCTCGCTAGTCGGCGCAGAGTCTGAGTTTGCCATCCTTTTTCTTGACGAACATGATCGGTGAAGCCCTTCCTGACTCTACTCTTCGGATCCATCCTCGGTCTTCGTTTTGTTTGATGTATCCGTATAGCTCCTCCAGTTGATCGTAACTGAGGGCCTATATCTTCTTGATGGGTACCGTTTTTCCTTCTTCCAGGTCGATTCCTAAATCGATACCTGGTCGGTGGGGTGGTACTGTCGTTTCTTTGCCTTTTTCAAACACATCCAGTAGGTGATGATATTCTTGGGGAACCGTTTCCCTAATATCCTGGTCCTCATTGTTTTTCTTGTTTTTTATCGCCAGCTCGGTGCTAGTGTTGATTGCTTCAAGCTGAATTTCGTTGTCGATCTCATCCCATCTTAGCATGCCGGTTGTTTCTCCACGTCGGTAGAACTGTCCAAAAGCTCTTGCCGATATCTCATTGATCTCAATCTGTGTTTTGGCCTTCTGGCTCGTGACTCTCTGGTCGTTGGTGGTGTCTGAGCTTCCGAAACACTGATCTCCTCTCTTGGTGTCGTCCAACTGGGTTACTTCTTGTAGTTCCCTGTTGTCGATCTTTTCGATGATTAGTTGTGCGATCCGGTCTCCTTTTTTCACTCGATATGGTTTGTCTCCTAGGTTGGCTAGGACCACCTTCACTTCTCCTCTGTAGTCGGAGTGTATCACACCTGAATTTGTCATGAGTCGGTGTTTGACTGCTAGACTGCTTCGTGGTGCAATTCGTCCATAGGTGTTGTGAGGTAGTCCGATAGCTATCCATGTCCCCACAATTGCTTGCCCTCTGACAGGAAGGTCGGTTCCTTCGATTAGGTACAGGTCGTGTCCTGCCGCTCTTGCAGTTCCCTTCATAGGCACTCTGGCCTCAGTGGATAGCTTCTTAACTCTGACGCTTTGGTCATTGGCCATCGGGTCATCCTTCAAGTTGGCCTGGATCTTGGTGAATCTAGTCAACAGATTTTTTTCCCGGGCTTTTTCTTCGGGTATCACATATGCCACGGGTGAACTTTTGAGACACCAATTCGTACATCGTTTGCTGTTGAATGTGATCCTTTTGTCGTCCCCATCGATTGTTGGATTGTGCTCTCTTAACCATGGCATCCCCAGGATGACCTCATGGTTTTGGAAATTTGCCACTTGGAAGGTTGCCAATTCCCTATGGCTACTAATATCCATAGGTACTTTCGTCATATGGGTAACAGGTCCCATAGCGCTTGGTTTTCCGTCTGCAAGGTAAATCTCGCTTGGGTTTTTTGCTTTGAACATCTTGATCCCGTGTTTGTTGCAGACTTCTGGGTCGATGAAGTCTTCTGTTGCCCCTGAGTCAATCATGGCATTGATCGTGACTGACTCTTTTCCGTCGTGTAGTTGTATCTTGACCATAATGTGGTCATTGTCGTTTTCGAGTGTATCCGTGTAGTTGAGTGCCGCGTAGTAGTTTTCCATGATAATGGGTTTTCGTTCGGGTCTGCCCCTCAGACCATCTCTTACGGGGGACATTCGTCGTTTCCCGATTGTTCGGGTTCCTGTTGGACCTCAATTTCCCTGATCTTTGGTCTGGTTTGCCAAGGGGCGGTTTTCTTCGCGGGTTGCCAGCTCTTGGCTTGTGCATTGAGTGGTTTGGGTCCGTCTTTTTTCGGGCACCTCCTGGCTAAATGTCCAGGCTGTGCACACTTGAGACATAGTTGTCCTCATATCCTTCTTTCGAATTCTTCCCTCGAGATATTGAATCTCCGCCGTTTCCGAGTCGCGTCCAATTTCATAGTGTCGCCGTAATTCTGATTGCCATTATTTGTGGGTCGGTATGTTCCATCTGGGTTTCCGGGTGTGACCGTCTCTCCTTGGATGCTTTTTGTTGATGGCCATCCTTGGATATGTCTGACCGTTGCCAACTTGGTTTCTTTCCTTATTGCCCATTGGGCTAGGGCTTCGAGGTCCTCGTATTCTTCGCTGCTAGCTCCCCAGGCGTTCTGTAGTTCTGTGATCATTCCTCCCAGAAGTAGTTCCCCTCTCGTTGAATCGTCTAACTCGGCCTCGCTTGCCACCAGGCGGAATTCGTTCCAATATTCCGTGATCGATCGTTTGCCTTGTTTCATGTTTTTTAGTCTGATCCTTCCTTCTCCCTTGCCGTCTATTGCGCCAAATTGTCTTTGTAATTCTGCTTTGAATCCTGCCCAGTTGTCCCATGTTGGGGTGATTCCTTCTTCGGCGTAAGGTATGATCCATGTTCCGGCGTCGTCCCTCAGGAGGCTTGTTGCATAGAGGATCTTTTCCTCATCATGCCCATTTTGCCATCCTTCCGTCCTGTAGTATACTATGAGTTGGGCTAGCCATCCTGTTAGTTTGTGTCGTTCTCCTCGGTAAACCTCCGGTTCCTTGGCCTTGGGCTCCCTGTTTCCTCCGCTGAAGGATGCAATGATTTGTCTCATTTGCTCCGGGTTCAGGATCGGGGTTGTTTCCGAGGAGGTTGCTCCTCCTTGTTCTGCTGTAGCCGCCATAGTATTTCGTCCTGTCCTTCCTGTTTCTTCTGTTTCTTCTGATCCAATTGGTGATGGTGGCTCTGGTGTCGTAGGGCTCGGTGCCCTCTCTTCCGTTAAGGCCCTTTCAAGTCCTTCTTCTAGTGAGGAAAGGTCGAGATTTTCCGCTAGAGTGTCGATGTCGTTTTCGTTGTTGGTCTCCGTTTTGTCTGTATGTTAGCGGCTGCTGGTTGACGCAACCAAATGTTACAATCCTCTCTTCTCCGGGTGATACTTGCAGCAGGTAACCGATAGTTTCCTAGCGATCACTTCTTTTTTGCCCGATAGTTTGTTGCGATAGCTAAGTCCTTTGACTCCTATGTAGCAACGTCGATCGCTAGGCTCATATAAGACGGTCTGGTCTTGATTCCCGAAAGCGTGATAGATAAAGATGTTTTATATTGAAAGTATAGCGTATGAAAGAACTTAGATGGTTGCGTGAAGAACCCAAATCCCCTGCCCATAGGGTGCCCTTATATAGGGGTTCTTCCCTCAACCCTAACCCTGCGTGACTCGCACTTTTCGCGTCATGCGACTCATGACTCATAGTGAGTCATAGTGTGAAATCCATCAGCTGACTCGTCTGAGTCAGCTGGGCCATATGTCGCAACCAATCGAAACCCCTAAAACAAGTCATGTGCCCTAACGGGGCCACATGTGTGAAACCCATGACTCATAACTATGAGTCATGAGCGAGATACATAAACCACATGACCACAATCGTGCGTCACGTCAAATATCAACCAATCACAATAAACCAATTACGCGCTATTGCATCATCATGTGAAATCCTATGACTCAACTGATCTCATAGTGTGAAAGATAACAAACCGATGACTAATACCTATTAGTCATGTGAGAGTCTGCCTTGCTTAGTCACCGTTTGTGACACCGGGGGATACAAGTGCATTAAACAATGGAATCCCGGAGGAATATGGTACCCTCAGATATAGCACCATAGATGAAGCGGTAAGGGCAATCCAGGAGTATGGAAAGGATTCGCTCCTAGTAAGGCGGGACTTCGAATCAGCATTTTGCCACATACCGGTCTCTCCATTAGACTCCCCACTTCTAGGCTTCAAATGGGACAGGAAATACTACGCAGAATGCTCTCTCCCTTTTAGTCTTCAAACAACACCGTACCTCTTCAATCTATTCGCCGAGGTTTTCCACTGGATTCTAGAGGATCAGCTTAACCACCAAAATCTCCAAGCAACCGTTATCCATTACTTCGACGACCTTTTAATCATAATTCCAAGAGGGGGGAGTGCCAAAATATACAGTGAAGTATTCACGATACTTGGTGCAGAGGTGGGACTTGCCATTCCGCTGTCCAAGAATAAAGAGGGCCTGGTTGCTAGTTTCGGAGGTGTAGAACTAGATACTCGAACTATGGTAATCAGGCTATCCGAAAAGAAACTTTTGCAAAGCGAGAGAAATCATTCTTGCCACTCGCATGAAGAAGTCGCTTTCCCTGCTTGAGTTACAAAAAGTCAGAGGCTTTTTAAACTTTGTCTCCACAGTAGTACCACTCGGACGTACTTTCCTCCGCCGCCTATCCAATATCGAGTTGTATTTCTCTCGTGGTATAAGACATGCCAAGCGTCCGCTATCCCGAGAGGCCCATAAGGACCTGGCTTGCCAGTGGTGGTTGGATGTACTCAGAATCACACCGGAGAGGTCAATCGCAAAACGAACGAGAGAGGTAGTCAGCGCTTGGTCTGATGCCCCGAGTACTCAAGGCCTCGGTGCCTTTTATATTAGCGAAACACAAACCCCCCCACTGCCTCAGTCTGCATTTGCTATCACCCTTCCAAGCCATCTAGCAAACATTAACGAGCACATTAACACCCAGGCAACGAGCGCAGTGGAACAAGTACTCCTCCACTGGGGAGCCCTATGGAAACACAAACATTTGATAATACATACAGACAATCAGGTGGTTGCCCATGGTCTAACAAACGAAACCATTCGCGGAGCACCAATGCGAGTACTCAGGAGATGCTTACTTCTCGCAGCAGAGTATGACTTGGACTTAGAAGCGCGATGGATCTCAACTAAAGACAATGCCTTAGCCGATGCGCTCTCCTGCTTTGACCTCAACAGAATTGCTGACCTTGCCCCACAGTTGTTAGCCGAAACCTGCAGCCTCCAGAGCCATGGGTTCCTAATATATGGCAGTCAGGACTCTCCGTAATGGCAGCCTACTATTTATGGCATGGGCTCGCACCATCAACCAGGAGGAATTATGATACACCAAGATCCCGCTTCACAACATTCTGTACTCTTTCTAACTACCGACACCCCAATGCCGGATGCTTTCCAGCTGAGGCCACCTGGCTCATAGAGTGGTTCTGCTCTCTCGCTGGCACGGTAAAGGTCGAAACCATGAAACCCGATTTAGTTGGAATCAAGTCATACCAACTAGATCTCGGTATTGACTGTAAGGCTTTTACGGATCTCCCACTAGAAAGAACAATCCAAGGAATTAAGCGTGACGACAACGAACCCCAGTGCCGGACAAGAACTCCACTCACCCGGCCCTACCTGTTGAGGATCCTCTCCATCCACTGATCCCCCAATTACAAGAATGCAGTGATACAAGCTGCCTTCACCCTAGCCTTTGCAGGATCCTTACGTGTAGGTGAGTTCACTTACAGCGGGGCGGATACCGAGTTGGGACCTGCATGTCCGAAATGGTTTCTCACAAAAAGATGTATCCGACCCTCAAGCAATGGGGAGTACCTGGAACTCAATCTTCCGTCATCAAAAACAGATCCCTTTCACGCCAGAACAAAACTCACTATTGCAGCAACCCACGATCTTAGATGCCCAGTTCGGGCTATGAAGGAATTCCTAGCCCGGGACACCCACCGGCCACAGCACGGGCCACTCTTTTGCATCGGAAAAGACGAGCAACAAGCCTTCACTCGAGAATATGTCGTACAAATATTGCAGCAGTGAGCTAGGGCTGCAGGCTTGGAACACGGCACTCTGAATGGCCATAGCTTTCGCAGGGGAGCTGCCACCTGGGCAGCAGAGGTTGGAATACTAGACAATGAGATCCAAACCTTTGGCTGGTGGCGGTCTGACGCATATAAAGCGTATATTGAGTACTCACAGGAGGAACAAATCTCCCTCTCAAAGTGCTTTCAAGCTCAGCGGAGAGCCAGGAGAGGCAACTAACTCCGCTCACGGGGGGCCTGCCTGCCTGCATCTGGGAGAGACGTTATCCACCGTATGGCAGGCCAGGTCAGGCTCCCGCTCCATCGCCTGCCTCAACTTGGGACACATCGGCGGCAACGATCCCTCAGGCAAGGGCAGCGGCCACTTCTCCAACACCCCCGGCGACAGATCTACAGAACCACCATTTTGTATCGAGGCTATAGTCGGATTTCTTTTGGCGTTACTCTTCTTTGGCGTTTTCCTTACTTCTCCTTTTCCTGGGTTTCTTCTAGTTAGTTTAAATGGACCGGTTTGGCTTTGATAAATTGGCTCGAAGAAAAAAACTTAAAGCCTAGCTTTAAGTCTGGGAGGACTAGAATTGGGGTATATGCTGGAATAGTAAAGGGAGGAACGACTGAGTTAATTCTTGTGAGGAAGAGGGGGGAGGAGGAAAGGACAGGCCCAAGAGACAGCCTTGGCCTCAATTCCCACCAATATGCAACTGAGATCCACCACCCCTACCTTATCCCTTTCATAGAAGGTCTAGATAGACCTTCTAATGACATCTACCTTGCTGCAGACAATGCACCCTGGCATGCTGGTGTGGAAAATCGAAATTTGCAAGCTGATTTTGGTTATCAAAAACTTCCTTGGCCACCCAACTCACCAGATCTCACTCCTATTGAGAACGCCTGGGCACTACTCAAGAGCCCTTAGAAAGCGATTCTTCAGGTTGGAAAGAAGGCCTCACAGTGCTGCTGAATTATTTCAGGCAGCAAAGGAGGA
>Ga0307507_10010828_pt1 | contig 11661 bp, 8 predicted proteins | sample 7_EM_MG_FD_207223 | JGI IMG/M metagenome (GOLD analysis project Ga0307507, IMG submission 207223) | Populus trichocarpa ectomycorrhiza microbial communities from riparian zone in the Pacific Northwest, United States - 7_EM | ecosystem: Host-associated > Plants > Roots > Unclassified | place...
CCCCACACACCCCCCCCCCCCCCCCCCCCCCCCCCCCCCCCCCCCCCCCCCCCCCCCCCAACCCCCCCCCCCCCCCCCCGGGGGGGGGGGGGATGCCGCGGCGGTGTGAAGACAGGAAGAAACAACCATCGTACCATGCAAAGGTAGAGAAAAGAAAAAAAGAAGAAAAAAAAAGAAGAAGAAAAAAGCAATTATGATAATATTATAACCGGCCCTCTGCCCCTATTTGGACTAATATAAGTTCGACTCAATTCTCCGTATGGACTTAGTTTCTGATCACTCCTCCCTTCCAGATTACCCCTAACCGCAAGCGTTATGAAAGCTACCCCAAATCAGCCTGACAGAACAGAAGCCCTGTCCTGTTGAAGCTTATTGACTGACCCGCCGCTCTGGGGAATCCACTACACTTCGATAGTACTAGCACAGCGCCAACCTTACTTCACCCCGACATAGGTATTAGTACAAGTATAATATATCGGTACGGCAATTCGCAGCGAGAAAAGGAAAAGTGTGTGGGAAAAAGAGGGTCAAGTTAGGCGGCACAGTATGGTACCGATAACCACCGCCCTGCTCCTGCGATGAACCACTCCCCCAAGAGCCTTGACTCCTGTTGTCCAACCTTCCCATTGCCGTACTCATGTCACCTAACCAATCATACGATGGCGCACGCCCCTTTTGCCCATAGGGTGCCGGGCCTCTGAAATCGACCCTCACCACTGCCGAATCCAGCGACGGATGGATGGGCCCCCAACAGAGTTTTGGAGAAAAACTCTATCCAGAAGCTCCTTCGGAGTCCTTCCCGAGTCTGTGAGCGACATTTTGAGAGAAAGCGAACACGTTATGCCGGGCGCTACTTTTTTGTACTTATCGCTAAGCGAGGAGAAAAAAGCGACTAAGAGGGTCAGTTTCTAGCGTCCAGCACCAACTTACACTTGCGCCAGCATCACTTACAGAGTTTCTCATCTATTTATTTATTTTTATCCTTTTATCTCTTTATCGTGCAATATTGCCATTCCGACGAGGGAAACGTGGTCTACGCGCTTGGGCAATAAATTTATTCACCGAATGTCACTCGAAGATAAGTGGGTTACCGTGCGCTGCAGGTTTTTTCCGGGATCACACTCACTCGAAAGCATAAAATGCAAGGAGGCATGAGGCGAGGCACAGCACCCTCACGGACACAGATAAAGCTGCTTTCTAAGAGAGAGCCCGTGACAAAAAGAATGCATCGATTTAACCCAACAGTCGTTTTCTTCCCCTAGTGAAGCCAAATTTCCCATCGTAAAATTCCTGGTCTACCGTGGTAAACTTGGGTATGACAAATTCCTTAAACCAGGAAGGAAGGCAAATCGAAGAAACCCCCGCAGTTTGACCCCGCAAACCACGTGGATCGGATGGGAGTAGGAGCACCAAATTTTTCAAATTTTTTCTCGATTTTCAAGGAGCTCAGATCAGACGCTGCAGCGGTTCTTGCGGCATGCTTGAGAGATGGCGTCTGACAAGGGTCAACTACTGGAGTAGAGACGAAATCAATGCCATCGCTCATGAAACTATTGTCTTATAACTAATCAATGAGTAGTGGTGTACGCAATCGGCTGGAGTTTAGTGAAATCACATATGAAATATCATGCCAGACTAGACTAAGCCCACGTGGCATTTTTGATTTTTCTAGAAAGCGCGCATGCATCTAAGTTCTCTAAGTATTGTATGTGCTAGCTCTGTCATGATTTCAGAGCGACAAGAGCGCGTATCGTGTCAGCAATAAGAGTGCTTGATAGACGCTGTGATGGGGATAAGTGTGCGGTTTCGGCGGCAGGAGATTTAGGTAGCAGAGATACTCACAATTTGGTATAGTAGATTCTTAGAGTCAATAACCCCCAAGTCTTTCTGCAAACTCTGAGTAGAGAGTCTGTACTCGAGTATCATACACTGTGGTCTCACTGCCCATAGTGCAGTAACCAAACCCCGGTTTCGGGTACAAACCCCACTCTACGGGAAGTCTGCCTTAGGCTAACCGCGGGGTAATGCTCACCCGTTGACCTCAAGAACTAGGTCTAGATAAGCCGTAGTTCTACCCCCCACTTCCACAGATCATTAGAATCAAGGGCAAACTAAATTTAGTTATTGTTTCTCTCTGATTCCTCAGGTTATGCGTTAGTTCACTTATGGTCTCGAGGAAAATTTTTGAAGTAATACTAGCGGACCCCTCTTTGTTCCTCCGATTATACCGGCTCAACACCCGAATTCCTACCGATTGCCAGATGTTTCACCCACTAGGGATAAATTTTTCTTTCCTTCGATGACCGAGGTATGAATTTTTATAGTGATTCTGAGATTGAGTACGTAGGTGAGTTAAGTAGAGCTTAAGGAGATCTGCATAATGCGGAAAGGGACGGAAAGAGTGCTAGATCAACTACGCTGATCTAGCACGCCTAAACCACCTAGCTTCGATCGGAAACGCCTCCTTTTCCCGGCCGGATACATCAACATTCTCCATGACGAGCGCGACGAAGACCAGCACAGCAAGCAAGGGTAAAAGCGACGCGCTAATTCCCTATCTACGTCAACCATACACTACCGCAGAACCCCCTCGAGGAATTCAATATGTGGAGGCGGGGCAAATCCCTGGGGAAAAGTTTCCGTTTTCAAGTCATCTTTTGATAGAATCCTGCTGGGAATGAAAATGCGATCGCTCCGTAGTACGGGTAAGGTGGGCTCCCACAGTTTTCCCGGGTATCTGCTCCCGCGAGATATCGAGTATCATAGCTGGAATAAGACCCGTTCCCCGAACGAATAGAGTATAGCGTACGCACGAGAACTGAAAGTATACCGCCACTCGTGAACCGTAGGCCGAGGTTCGTATCGCAATCCTAAGTAGATGTTCTCCATGGCTTCCAGGAGCAGATCCTCAGCTCGAGTGATTATCCATGAACACAACCTCCGCTGCTTCCTTCCAAGCCGATCATAATCTTCGACCCAGCGCTTGTTTACAGATCCATCCACAATAGCCGAGTCCCTTGAGAGACATGCCTAATTAGGTGAGAGGCAATAACCTAAACCAGAGGTGAAAATATAACACCCGAGAGTCAGTCATATGGACGGCCTCCTAGGCCACCCGGACCCCCCTCACTCGGACAGCTAAACCCAAATAAGAACCTTTCAAGTGGTTTGCTTGGATGAGCTGTGGCTGCTGTACTGACCATCGTTCGTTTCCTCATACAAACCAATCAGCATCCGTCCGGGTGGGAGGGTGTCTGTGTGACATGGGAGCCAGTCAAACAAACAGAACTTAGACTACTTAATAGGGTGCAAAGAACAATAGGGCAGCGAGAACCCAACATCTCCCCTCGGAGGAGATACCGCACTTGACTTGGATGAAAAACGCTGTCTCACCTAAGGGAGGCGGTGGTTCTCGCTACTCTATCATTCTCAGCGCCCTATCAAGCAGACAACGATAGTCCACCAAAAACGACGAAGGGAAGGAAAGAAAGGGGGCAAGATCGCTAAATGCGCAGACATGCCAATAGCGCAGGTGCACAGTGTTGGAGCATTCTCAATGCCGATAACTTACCCAAGTTTTTGTTCCAGAGAATAGCAAATACGGCGGACATGATCAAAGTATCATACGTCATCCATCACCCCTGCCCCAGCGGCGACTCTGACGAATACATACCACCCAGTATGTAGGGTACCGGTAGTGCTAACCCGATTCCAGAATTGGTGGCACAGCCGTAAGTTAGTCTCGGTATTCCCGACGGTGTGTAACGTAACTTCGACCCTCCCGAGGGCTCAGGTACTGTAAGAGTGGGCAGGCTGTCACACCTGTATGTAAGGAACCGATTCAATGGTCACGATGACCCGCGGGTTTTCAGCGGAGATCTGGTATAGTATAGTATCTAGTGAGAGTAGGGAAATTCGGCACTTTCGGAACTGGGGGGGGGGGGAATCGCAAGATTACCCCCCTCCACAACCTTCACGAAAACTCACTCGTGTCACCGATTTATTTCACAGGTGATCACACATCTCTTCCGTCCCTTTCTCCTCGGCACCATGCGTTCATTACCGCCATTATAAAATAATAATAATAATAATAATAATAATGATAGACAAGTCTCTTTTCTAATCTAGCTAGCGTTTTAGTATCTCAGGCAAATCGCCGGAATTCTTTCCCCTACCACTTCTTAAGGTAAACGCGGTGGTACATACGTTGGCAGTAAGTTACTAACGTCCTAATACTTTACTCAGGGTCACTGGGTAGATATCACGGTATAGCCAGTGTGAGCGGCTCACCCACACGGCATAGCCCTGCGATCACGGAGAGGGTCACCTGCGCGAAACCCTGGACCTCATCCGGAGGTAGGTTAAGCAGAGTAGCATGCGGATATGCGTTATAGCTGTGATAATTATCATAATAAGGTATGATAAGGTCGCTTTCGTGAGTGATTAGCTACCCTCGGGAACTATGATAACCATAATTTGGCTCTGGGGTTGGTCCCGGCTCAATACCCTAGCTTCCCGCGACATATTTGCCCGCCTACGCTTTCCCCACTCTGCACGATCGAGCGTAATTTACCGCTTAATGTGTAGGGTACGGATATCGTATTTCTTAATCTTCATTCTTGTATCATGATGACAGCTATCATAATATTATGACTAAAATTACAACCCGCAAGCACATATAAATCTTCCAATGACAAGGGTAAATGAAAAGAAACCATTTGAGAAAAAGAGGAAGAAAAAAAAAACCCCCCCAACACCGGCCCAAAAAGAAACAAGATTAATTACTTTTTTTCTTCTTTTTTTTTCCATCCTTATGGCTATCGTTCATACTTCTCTCCATGGCCTGTCCTGTTGCCCGTCCGCGTTCCTTTGCATTCCCGGCCTTGCGTCGCCCTGGTACACCTGACCGGATCCAGCAATGCTAGGTGTGTACCTGAAGCCTGGATCTGTCTGGTCATCGGGAAGTAATGGCTCTGCGCCTGGTTGTGACGGTGGTGGGCGTGGGCGGCTGTATTTTGTTTGATTATTAACTTGAGGTATATAGGATTGTACGTCCGGATAGGGTAGAGGAAAACCGGCGCTGTGTGGATACGGCTGGGATGTGTCTGGGGTATGGGGACTGTCTGCTCTTGTTGGCTCAGGATGGTGAGGTAGCTGCGATGAGAAGGGTCTTGATGTCCAGGAGTCTTTCGTGGTGTCTGGTGGTTCTATCCTTGGATCGTCGTACATACGTTCCGCCGAGTTTTGGACGTCTTCTGTTGCATCCGCGGGAGTGGGGTGGTGTACTTGTAACCCTCCGGGCAGCGGCTTCAAGCCTGTTATTCCCATTGGTGCGGCATCCTCTGTCAACCCTTGGTTTTCCTTCTTCCGGTTTATAATCTTTTCCACATCCTGCTGTCTTTTTCTCCAGCCCCAAAGCATCCATTTTAGTCCTCTTGCTGTTGCACAAATGGTATCCCATGGGTTGAACGCATCCAACAACGTCCTGAAAACAGATGTCTTCAGCTCAGGACCGCGGTCGAAATCCTTCCATGCAAATGCCCACAAATGAAGGGTGGCAAAAATGATCATTTCAAAGCAAATAAGTAGAGAATTGAATCCAACAGAGATATCACCTTGCGACATAACTTTAGTTGGCTTGATAACGTTATTAGAAACGAGGAGATCTAACACTATCTTGGCAAATGTTAATGACGATGCTGAGGCGTGAGATAGGAGATACTCGTACCATTTGCCAGAAAGAGAAGAAAATAACTAGCTTTATGCAAAGCAGTTTGAAAAAGGGTTTGTTTGCCGCGAGATCTCGCTTGAGATTAAGGTAAAACGTAATGAGACAATACATGGCGATTGTCACAGCTATGACATTGAAAATCAGGCACCACAGATGCGCGAATGCCGGATGAAGTGAATCTTCGCAGTAGTGTCCGGTGGCTTGTGTTGCCGTAGCGATTACAGTGGTCGCAATTCTAATAAAGATGTATTGAAAGACACCCATCCATATCAACTGTACAAGCCATTGTCAGAATGTGCCGCATTGGTGAATCAAAGGGTATATCGAACATTAAACCATGTCAAACCGTTCCTAGGCTTTCGTATTTGTCGTTTGCTCATGCATTTATTGATCCATGTTATTGGCCAAGGCCACGGCATCACTTGCATTGTTGCAAAGAAATCCTTTTGTCCATGGAGATCCGGCGCAATATATGCGCACAAGAGTGTGAAGAATGATGCAATCGCGAAAGCTTCATAACAATCCTAACAACAGGTTAGATTTCAGACCCTAAAATATGACATAAATCGTTCTCACCCGTGCGACTTCCCAATATATTGCATGCCAGTACCATACATATGAAAGCCACGAAGTTATAGCATATACAGGAACCATGAGCAAAATGCGGATAATGCTGGTTTTGTTAGCCAGAATGTTGGTGAGGGAGCTAACCGTAAGACCTACTGTTTCTGTTCATTGGGTTTTGTGTAATGGGTGGCGTGTCGGAATATTAAGAGCAACGAGATGATTGTAGCTATGGTAGCGCAAGCCTGTAGACAAAAACCTCAAGTTAGTATTTCCATTCCCCGTCCAACGCGTTTGCAGAGAGCGAAGCTGAGCATTTGAAGTAAGTGGGAATTGTAAAGTAGGCGCATACACCGCATATCATCCATCCTAAGGTATGTAAACTCAAGTTTCCCACAATCTTCTCCGTGTCCCCTGAGTTTGCAAATAGTGGCCGTGGAATCAGACATCATTCGAAGTTCGAGGAGGGGGCATCAGAAAAGAAGGCTTACAGTGAGTTTCGGATAGGGTCGCGTTGCAGTGAACCATTGTGAGCGTAAGTCTCGTCACCAGTAGGAGGTGAGAAAGGGAGGCACCGGTCTGTGTTGTGCTTGTCAAGCGAACGGGAGAAGGATGCTCTAGCCCAGAATCAGGAGGAGGAAACGGTCGGATGTCCAGTTAGACATTTGACACCTTTTAATTTACCGGTAGGAGAGCCGGTAGAAGTGCAGTTGGCAATCCCTCGAGCAAGATAAGGGGCTCAAATCTTGGGCCGCGTGGATTACTTGGATTAGGTCATATCGCAATATCACATTTGGCCGACCCCTTTGAATTTGCGCTGAAGGGTTTGCGAAAATGTATTAAGTTAGCTGTGGCTTGGTCGTCGGTGCCACAGACTTCGCCACCAAAGGACTTAGATCACTTCTCATCACGGTAAGGCTCGACACTAATTCGGTAACGCCAAGGCTTTGAATACGGCAATAACCAGGTGCTCAAGGTTATCGGTGGCTTAGAGCTCAAAACTCGTCATTCTTTATCTTCCTTTCTCCATACGGATGTTTCGACACCTGCCAAGTTTCATCAGTGCTTCCAGCTGAGAACCCAATGGGGATACTGCGTTGTGCAGCACGAAGATCCCGTCAGATTGTCATACCGTAAAAACCCGCTGTATCCCCTATCGGGGATCGGGACCTTGGCCTTCGCAATCCGAGACAAAACACACTGTAAAGGAATAGTGCTTTCCACACAAAGTATAGCTTGGAGAGGCGGAGCTTGCTAGATCTCATTAACTGGTATTCGTTATTTTGTTAACCTGCCGTGCTAGGTCTATTGTGGTTTGGTGCTGTGGTACAGTTGAGATCTCCGATAGTGGATACAGCGGGTTTTTACGGTACTTGTACAGTACGAGGACTGGTTCGAGGATCTTCTGGGTCATGCGTCTTTTCGTGGGGAGACTACCGGTATTGACAGCAGGGATATCTCGGGGTCGCAGGGGTTGTGCCTTATGTCTGCCGGTGCTTGAGGACTCGCGCGGCCGAATTGCTCTTGGATACCCACATGGAGTAGCAATCGGCGAGCGAATGACAAGCTCGTGCCCGGCAACACCATTGATAAGCATATACGATACAAAAAAACCGAGGCTCAAAATTGCTTAGGATGAGCGGGCTACCATCATGCACCCACATAATTTTATACAATATCAAATTGCTTAGCACCATTAGATTGCCTATTTATTACGGTAGTTCACCGATCACTGCCCTATTTGGGTGTCCAAGAGCAACTCGGCCGCGCGAGTACAGTACGGTACTCGAGTACTGTAGTCTACCCAAGTCGCCAGATTGCCGGTAAAGTTGCTCCCGTTCCGGTGGTGATGAACCAATGCAACTTCAATCCGGCGACATGAGTATATTTCTGTCAACAAAAGATTTAGACACAAGCCGCTACCCGTTAGATGGGTGACATTAGTTGGTCACAGGGAAGGGGATTGATGGTAGACTTTGAATCTGTTCCTATGCTCCCATACCCTAATAGAGAGAATTTTACATTTCAATCTCAGGAAACTAGAGAAAGTTAAAGAAATGTGTAGGGATTGCTACTCTCCCGGATAGTTCTCTCTTACCCCCCCCAACAGTACTCGTAGGCACTAGAGCCCCCTTTAATCTAGTCAGTCCTACGAGATATCGGCATATTCTATATGAATAACCAATACGGTATAGTTGCGATATTACTCGTCTACCACCACGGGTCCATCCGCGTCTGGTAGCACGCACGGTCTTGGCGTCGAAAGTGATATCGACTACAAAACACTCCTGTTCTCAGCAATCACAACAAAAAGGAGGTTCTCCTAAGAAGAGACGGTGCAATGATTAGTGCCAAGTGTGCAAGCTATTTCGATCTCTAGATTCCCTGAGTCTATCTAGCATACTCGAGTACTATCAACAAGCATGCTACAATTTGAGGGTCCTAGCTTATCCCATTCCTCTTGCACAACCTGACGCACCTCCAGCTGAATTTCGGGAACCGGTCTCTTGCTTTGATGAGCTGCTTAAGGTCAACCACCCATTCTCGATAGGATCGAGATTGGGTGATGAAGTGGGTCTCTGGTGTAGAGGAATCCCCAGCTACTTCTTTGGCTCAACTAAGACACCCCCCCCCGTTCTACGATATGAGACTGCACTCTCAATGTATCGACCTAAGTTTACCGGGATTCTTAATTGAGTAGTAAATATTTGCTTTTTGTGATCACGATCTATGAAAGACTCCTTGAGGGCCTTATACCGTATATAACTTTCAGCAGCAAGTGCACGCTGACTGGTGCCAGGCGAAACCTTCAATCCAGCCTGCTGTCCTAATCTTCATCGGCAAAATCTTCTCCGCTCACAACTGCGTAAGACGGAGGTTAAATGTCGAAGGTCGCGCTGGCTGAGCTTGGGTAGTTGTCTAGTTCACTTGTTCTGCTGACGGTAATGTTCGGGTTCTTGCCGAGCCCAACTACCAATCACCTGTTGAGCAACGCCATCACGACGCGCTGCCATGCTCTGCGAAGTGCCCAAGTCCAGCATCATTGGTGCTCTGGTCTTGGTTGAGGTTTCCCATTCATGGCCGGCGAGCAGGCTGTAGTGGTTTGGATGAGACGGTGGTTGCTATGTAGAGGTTCGACTGTGCGGTTATTGCTCTTGACTTTTGGCGTCAGGTCGTACAGTACCGGTAGCATCAGTCCGTGGTTGGGGAATCGGAACAAGACCGTCCTTGCGTGTCAATTTTCCCGAAATCTCAACGATATTGCCAAGCTAGCGCTTAGTGTATCGAGAGCCGAGCAGCCGGATAATTAGGGCGGGGGAAATTTCTTACAAGAGAATTTGCGGGGCTTATCCAGACCTGCTGTTTTAGCCTAAGCAGGAAGATAGCATCGTAGGAAGTGGGCATAGCTCTGCCTGCATACTGCAGTTGCCGGAAATAGCAGCTGAACGTCATTAAAGATGGGCTGCTCGAGTGTGTCAGCAGGAGTCGGAGGCAATTCCCTTAGGCGAACAAGGGTTGCGTTTCTGATTTTTATGAACACACCAAAGCATTCTAGGGCAAGGGTACTTGTAGAGAGCAATTAACCCGAACGCACAAGGATACTCGGGCGCAAACTATATGCTCGCGGCGACGATTTTCCCTCCTCACGCTAGCCTCACTGTTGCCCATTACCACAACAACCACAACACCACATTTTTTTTGCCCTGAGGTTACTTGCAGAGTAAGTATTTTTATTATTATTTTCTACTCAGAATTTGTGCTGCTCTTCGCTTGTTGATGGCTGGTAAGCTACGATTGTTGGCGAAGTGCCGCCGTTGTCACGAACATTTCAAGTATTTTGCGCCTGAGTATTTGGCTAGTTAACCTTAAACAACTGTTCAATAACTCTTTACTAGACTCTGCATAGTAAGGCGAAACGTCTAGTGAACAGTCGAGCTCTGAACATATAACCGTCTATAGGGCGTATTGCTATCTAATACCCTGCTGGTCTTCTGCAGATGCATGCGTTCGCATTTGTCTAGCCCTATCACCGTCTCAGTTGACAATGATCCCACATATCCGAGTATTGCGTTGCGGTATTAAGGAGCGATTCCATTGGCCACGACCAATACCTGTATTTTTGCGAATTTGAAATTGAGTTGGCTCATAGGACAATGGAGGTAGTCTACTCGAGTAGCCATTACCATTAACTCTGACCATGATCGTGACTAATGAAACTTGTCTGTTGTGTAAGTTGCTGCATCTGTTCTTACGACGATCCCATTCATAAGGATCTGAGCTCACAGGGTAAGTTGAGGATAAGGCATGGAGGTCTGTCGGTAGAGAAACAAACCCCGCCTTAAACTACAGGATAGTCTACTCGTACGGCTGAATACCGTAGATACTAAGTTTAACTGCGAACGACACACTAAAAATCTAGTGGCGAACATCAGATTTAGTTAGGCTGTTAGCTGTGCCCCTCCTGTTCGTTGTCTTCTGCTGTGTTGCTTTGCCTCAGCCATACGAATGTGGCTCAGGACACTTGGAGGCGGGCAACTTCGGTGCTGGCCGGGCGAGAATGTGCCTCGCTTTCCAATAGACTAACTTACCCAGCTGTGTTCCTCTTATTTGTCCTGATGACTCAGCCGCCAAACGACAACAGTTCAACAAAGCTGGGAATTAAAAAAAAAAACGATTCTCGGGGACTAGCTACGGAGGTACAGCTCCTGGGTTTTGTGCGTTCCACAGGGGGTAAGGGCAACCAACCTCGCTTGTGGAACATACAAAACTTAGGCCCTGTACCTCCGTATACTCCCTTTCCCAGCGACCAATTTACAAACACTCCTTTGCTTACATCACCAACAGCCCACCAGAAATCCCCTCTATATCAGCATTTCACTGGTTTCTGGAACCTTATTTCAAAACTTTCTAGAGTGTTATTTCTGGCAAGGTGTCTCTGATTGTGTCTACTGGCGGTATCCGCATGAAAACCTGCTCGAAGGGGATGAGATATCGCCGCTTATTCAACTTAGTACCGTACTCCCGTCTTAGGGGGTTCTGGACGCGGTTTTGTATTTATGCGAGTGCCCAGATATCGATCACCAATTATACATGAAAGTTGATTACTATTATACACTGGTATTTCGTCAGTTTGATAGTATCTGCACGACATCCTGAGACTAATTGCCAGGATGCTTCGTCTAGTGAGTGGAGGAACACCCTCTCTCGGAGGAGTGTCCCTGAGGTTTCAAGCGTAGATTTGCTTTTTTGGGGGGGACTACGGTATCTGCGGGTCACCGCCGACAATGCCTTTTGCTCCAATGCTGCTTGTGGAATACCGGTACTACAGATCCCTATCCCATGTGCCGGGCACTTACGAATATGGG
>Ga0307507_10010829_pt1 | contig 11660 bp, 6 predicted proteins | sample 7_EM_MG_FD_207223 | JGI IMG/M metagenome (GOLD analysis project Ga0307507, IMG submission 207223) | Populus trichocarpa ectomycorrhiza microbial communities from riparian zone in the Pacific Northwest, United States - 7_EM | ecosystem: Host-associated > Plants > Roots > Unclassified | place...
TTTAATTAAAAAATACCATATACTATCAAACAAACACTAAAAGCCAAGAACATGGTTATATAGTTAGTGTTTAATTACTCTACCAAGGCAAGAAGGAGGGAAAGCAGTAAAAACATATATGTATTTAGTTAAATAGATAAAAATAAAGACAAAAATAAATTTGTTTTTATAATAATTTTAAAGTGATTTATTATATTTTTAAAATACGAGGCACAGAGAAGATATATTTTTAGAAGTAATATTTATTATTTGTTGATATTATAGTTATTAATTATTATTTTTTTGGCCATTTGTTTATTTACTCCTTTGGTATTAAGTGTAAGTTTAGCATTGTTCTGATTTATACCTTTTGAATTGTTTTTTTATCTGAAAAGGTATTAAATTAATAATTTTTAAAATATTTTTTGATAATTTTAATATATTAATATAAAAAATATTCTAAAAATAAATTTTTATAAATTTTTAATTAAAAATATCATATACCATGATATTAAATAAACACTAGTTCTTGCGCTAATAGCCAAGGGCACGTTCATGTGACGCTATGATGCCAGTGCAAGATGTCTCGATAATAAATTTATATTAATATAGTAATCAACAAATCAACATATTAATCATCGTGTCAAAATAATCCATAGAACGCATTTACATGTCATGTCAAAGTACATTTTTTAATTGCCAACCATTGAATGAAGAAGGGCGGTTTGACAGGGAGGTTTAACATGTTTTTTATTAAAATTTGATTTTTTTTATTTTAAATTATGTTTTTAAAGTGTTTTAATTGGTTTGATGTGTTAGTGTTAAAAATATTTTTTTAAAAATAAAAAATATTGTTTTAATATATTTTTAAGTAAAAAATCATTTTGAAAAGTAATATTTGTCGTACTCCTGAACTCCCTGGATTTTTTTTATTTTTTTTTATTTTAGTTTAACGTGGATGTCCGGGTCAGCTTGCGCGCACCTCGACTAATGTACCGACAAGTAGCATAATGGACTTGTAACACGATATTCATGCTTTCTAGATGCATATTTAAAATTGTGGTGTGATGTATTTTTGAAAAGAAAATTTTATTTTAATGTTTTTTTTATTTTTTTTATTTTTAACATTGACATATTAAAATAATTAAAAATATATATAAAAGAACAACAATACAATACTTTTTTCAGGGTGAACATACTTTAAAAAAACAATTGAAAACGAAAGCTATTGCATTCTAAAACAGTTTCAAAATCAAATAGTGAATTTACTAGATTTGTGAGTCCACTGTACATCGAGAAATGATGATTTTTTTTATCAATTTAAAAACACAGCACAAAGATGATACAAACACGTTTTAAAAAAGTAAAAAAAAAAAAAAACTCGAGTTAGTAGACACAACTAAACAAAAAAAGTTGGTATAATTTAAATGGAAATTAAAAGAATTGACAAGTAAGATAAACAGACCTATTTTTAAAAAATAAAAACATGAGAAATGCAAAAAAAAAAAATGATTATCAAAATAAAAAAAGGTAATGGAACTATGATATCAGCCAATAAAAAATTGGAGGAGCAAAACTTAAAAAAAAAAGACTCAAGTAAACCTGAATGAGTATGCCAAATATACAAGTCAGGTCATGAAACCATAATAAGTTTATAGAAAGCAAGTAAAAAAAAATTGAAGTTCAATTCCAAACAAATCAAACGTAAAATAATGAAATTTGTGTAAACATTTGTCCTGGGCCATTTGATCAAATGAGTCAAGTATGGAAAAACCACAAAGGTCAATTCTCAGCAAATCAAATGTTGAATGATAATTTTTTTCAAAAAGTCAACCACACTAAATGATTTAAAAAGAAAAAAAACAATAATTAAAAAAAAATACACGGGTCCATCTATGTTAACTCGCCAAATACACAAGCTATGTTATTAGATCAATATAATCTTACAAAAATAAAGACAAAAAAAACCATGAATCCTTTTTTTAAAAAATAAATTATAATCAATGTCGGGTAATGAGACTGGAAATGAAGAAAAAGAAAAAAAAAGAAAACAATGTGAACCCATGCCAGCTTATAAAACCCGTGATCCAACTCATTTGATTGAAAGCACGAAACCTAAAAAAATCTCGAAGGCTAAATCTCAACAAATCAAATGTCAAATGATAAAATAAAAATAACAATAAAAATATTCAAAATAAAAAATAACAATTAAAATAATGATGATCAAATTTGAAAAAAAATATCAAGATTTATACTTTTGAATTGAAAGATAAAATTGAAAGGAAAAATCAATTTCATATAATAACTAAAAGAAAAAACCACTAAAAAATGAGGAATAAATTTTAAAAAATACAAAATAAAATTTTTGATTGAAGAATGAAATTGAAAGTTTACAAAGGAGGAGGAAAAAATTGAAGAAGAAAAAATGGACCAAATTTGAAAATAAAAAAAAAATTTAAATTAAATAATAAAATTAAAAATCAATAAAAAATTTTCATAAAAAATTAAAAACAAAAATTACAAATCAAAAAATAATAACCGATACTCGAATATCCCAAACTAAGTGGACCATTCATAAAATTCAAGAGAGGAAAAAATAAATAAAAAAGATTATTGGCACTAAACTCGACGGTCTTTGTCCAAACGCACCACCTCCCTAAAGAGGAAATTCCAAGAAGATTGCAATGACGCCGTGGAAAGCTACATTTGACCATTGGACACCACTGCACAAGCAATCGTTATAGCCCGGGAGCTGTCTGCATGATGACACGTGGAATACACTCATCATCAACTTCTTTTAAAATATTTTTTTGTATATATTAAATTATATATTTGCCCATAAACCAACCTCTTAATTACAAAAAAACCTTAAATGCAAATATAAAATGCCCTTCAATGTAAGATATATAAAAATCACTTTCAATGGTACGAGAGTCATTTAACTATTTATTAAAAATAAAAAAACTAAAATATCCCTAAATGTAAGCTTTAAAAATTTTTCAATCATGGAAGGATATGCATTATAAAAAAGATGTAATTGCGAACTTTTAAATCTTCAAAGGTCACAAATGTGAAATTACTAATTTATTATTATTTCTTTTATTACAAAATAGATATTTCACTTTACAATTTATATGCATATTTAAAAATGTAGTTAGGATTGTTTTTTATTAAAAAATATATTAAAATAATATTTTTTTTATATTTTAAAAATTATTTTTGACATTAACACATCAAAATGATTTAAAAATATTAAAAAAATATTAATTTTAAGTAAATAAAAAAATAAAAAATTTTTAAAAATTTTTTAATTTTTTTTTAAATACAAAAAGAAACGGGGGTTAAAAATACTTATATTCAGTCCGTCTCTGGACTGGCTAGATGGATCTCAACAACCAAAACCTACCAGTCTATTAGCTGACGTGGACATGGATTTCAATTACCGTACGACTGCGTTCACATGCTTACGTGGACAAACAAAGCATCCCATACTAAAACCACAGCCCGTCACAAAATACCAGCATCACAGCCCCATATCATCACCACACCTACCAAAAAGACAAAATCCTTACTTACTCTTAAAGAGATGGACCCACATCTAACCTTGAATCAACGTTCCTGATCTGACCCGTGATATGAAAACCTGAATGCCATGGTAACAGTAGCCTCTTGAATCCTAGTAGGAAACAAAGTTCCCAACCTCCTACGCAAAAATCAGTTTTACTTCATTGACACAACACCACCACCAACATAAAAAGGAAAAATTTCTATCCCATTTCCCCAGATTTTCCCGGGAAAATCTCGACAACCTGGTTTGGAACCCTAATTCTTAATGACAGGCTAAGTGAGCTCTCTCTTTCTTGATTTTTGTATCTGACAACGTGTGTTTATTCGATTAACGTGGTTGTGTATGTTAGGGTTTTGGTTGATTTTCCGATTTCGTTAATCGTATTGGCGCTTATTTTTGTTTTGTGTGATTTAAGAATAAACCAATTAGAAACTTAGTTTTCTTGAAGAAGAGATTTTTTTTCCTTTTCTTTATGTTCGAGTTCCTTTTCTTATTGTCAAAGTAATTAGTTTAATGTAATGATTTTGTAGGCTAATCGCGATGTAAAAGAAGTTAACTTTGATGCATAAGCCATAGCACTTAATAAATCTTTTGAAAGCCATTTGAATATGCATAATGTGGGTCTCCTGTGCATTTTACTAAAATTGACTGTGATAAGTCTCGGTGATTTCTGGGCTTCTTTCTGATACGATGATGTATGTGGTTTAGGTTGTGATCGACATTCACTACGTAAAAAAAGACAGAAGGTTCTTGTCCTTCCAGTACTGTAAATATCTGCAGAGCGGTAGGTATATTACAGTTGATGGTTACAGAGTATTTAGCTGCAGATGCTTGGGTGACATAAAGCCTCCATTCAAGTAGCATTAAAGGTTGAGCTATACATACACGGACGTGTTAAGTAGCATCAGTTGTATTGTCCTGCTCCATGGAATGGAGAGGGGCTTGTTGTTCTTTGTTTTTTCTTTTCAAGTTGGTCGAGTCCACAAGCGGATTAGGGAAAGTTTGGGCATTAAATCTGGGAGCTGAGACTGTTGTAAATGTTAGCTGGCCAATCTTCATTGCAAGCATATTTGTGCTTCTTGCTCTTGTCCTCTCAATGTATCTTATCTTTGAGCACCTAGCTGCATATAACCAACCAGAGGTTTGTTCTCGTATTTCTTTTTAAATTATAGATTTTTTGGTACCTTGTTCTTTCCTCATACACTCATAGTTGTTTATTCCCTTGTTAATTTGGTAAGGCTAGTAAAATTGATAGCTATGAGTTTGATTATTAAATTTCAGGAGCAGAAGTTTCTCATTGGACTCATCCTGATGGTTCCTGTTTATTCTCTAGAATCGGTATGAAAGAAGCAACCTATCATTGTTTCCTTCTTCAATTTGCAAATGGTAACTTGCATTTTGAGTGTAATGTATTTGAGCTCACTATTTATTTATTGAAAATCTTATAATTTAGAAGCTCTGCTGCTAATCCTTGTAGTATTAGAGATATCTAGACAGTTTTATAAAGTGTTAGCCTACTTACCCTGCATAAGCTAAAAACTATTGAATGAATTAAGTGTGCTAAAGTCTGCTTTGCCTGCTCTTTATTGTAAACATAACTCGTAGGGTTGATGTATCTTATTATCCTGGGAAGGATAGGAACCATCACTTTATATATCCCCAGAAAGGGTAGTGTTACTGTTTTAGCATAAATAAGCAAATTCATTATTTCAAACGTCAGGACTGCTAAATGCTGCTTTGTTGACCTCTTTGAGTAACGCCTGTTATTTTTTACACTTTGAAATGTCAAATCCTACAAGCATTTGTTGACTAGCACTGGCTTGGTGTAAAAAACTAGCACCTTGACTTGGCATCCGTTTGGTAGCAGTTACTCAAAATTGAAGTATCCATGTTGTGATTATCTGTTAATTTCCGTTGATGATCTGTGATTTTTTTTATCTTTACTGTTTTCATGGGCAGTTCTTATCTTTGTTGGATTCCAGTGCTGCATTTAACTGTGAAGCAATTCGAGATTGTTACGAAGCTTTTGCCTTGTATTGCTTTGAGAGATATCTGATAGCCTGCTTAGGTACTGCTATTTGGGGTTTTACCTCATTCCTCAACATCCTTGATAGCCATGATTCGTGGTAAATTTTTGCACTCCCTTATTTTATTTTGATAAGTTTTTGCTGATATAAGGTGGAGAAGAAAATACGATTGAATTCATGGAAAGTCAGACCTTAATCACTCCCAGCTCGCCTCTTTTGGAGGATTCACATGCTTATGGAGTTGTTGAACATCCTTTTCCTTTAAATTGCTTTCTGAGGGACTGGAATCTTGGTGCTGATTTCTATAATGCTGTGAAGATTGGCATTGTTCAATATGTATGTACCTGTTTGTGTAATTAAAACTTTCCCTTATTATGACATTTGCAACCATGTGGCAGTTGCTGAATATTTACTGTGCAGATGATACTGAAGTTGATCTGTGCGCTTCTAGCAATGACTCTTCAAGCTTTTGGGGTTTATGGAGAAGGGAAGTTTGAATGGAGATATGGGTAACAGACTTTATTCATTGTACCAGCGATTTCAGCATCTAAAGCTTACATGATAATGTTCCGTATTGTGTTTTATCTAACCACAAATGCCATGCTACTTACATGGAGTGGTCATAAACAGTTTTTTCCAACACTAATCAAATCTTGATGTGTTTTACTTTGTAATTTTCTGTCAGTTGTGTATATCTGCTAATATGTAACACAATATCATTAGAAAAAAACCAATATAGTTCATTCTCTTGATCTGCCTGTGATCTGAGTGAGATTGTTTTTTACAGGTATCCATATTTGGCAGTTATCCTTAATTTCAGTCAGACCTGGGCCCTATACTGCCTTGTACAGTTCTATTCTGTAATTAAGGACAAGTTGGCCCCAATCAAACCACTGGCCAAGTTTCTGACATTCAAGTCAATTGTTTTCCTCACATGGTGGCAAGGTGTTGCTATTGCGTTTCTTTTCTCCATGGGAGCCTTCAAAGGGGCTTTAGCCCAGGAGCTGAAAACACGTATACAAGACTACATTATTTGCATTGAGGTGTGACTGATAATGCATTTATTACCGATCATTGATAGTAGAGAGAGAATTCATTTATTTACTGTGGATGCATTTATTATATTGCTGATTAGGTATACTAGTGAAATTGATAAACATAAACTTGATTAGGAAATGAAATTAAAGTAGAAATCCATTTAGTGCTAGTCCTTTTGAATTCATTGGTGTGGTGTCCTCTACCGTAGAATCATGTCAGGCTGCATGCGAGGGTTGATAAGTTTGTTATGCCGATGCTGCAATATGACACAGCTCCACAACTAAAAGTGACAAGTGTCTTTTAGGGGCAGTCTCACTATATGAGTAATTTCTGTAGGTGGAATTGGAAACCCTAATCCATTGATGAAAGCTATTCTTCAGCTGAAGTATCTCATCAAAGCCTGGTGCTACCATATAAGAGGCTGAACATCCTTATAAACCTTTATGTGGGAGGACTGAGTAGGGATGCATCAACTCTTCTTAATACAGTGCTGTCTTCATGTCCAATACTATTTCTGGTTGAATCATAATGATAATCGTTCCTCTTAATTTCTTCAAGTTTAGGAGGGCGTTCTTGTTTCCTGATATTGAATTTGTGATACAGATGGGTATTGCAGCTATTGTGCATCTTTATGTCTTCCCTTCTGTACCTTACAAGCGCGGAGAGAGATGTGTTCGCAATGTCGCTGTTATGACTGACTATGCCTCTCTAGGAGCTCCTCCAGATCCGGAAGAGGTTCGGGATTGTGAGAGGTCAACTAGGGTACGTCTAGGTCGGCATGATGAAAGAGAAAAACGGTTGAATTTTCCCCAGAGTGTTCGTGATGTGGTCTTTGGTAGCAGTGAAATTGTGAGATACTTGCTCTTTTTCTGTAATGATTTGAATTAATTGCTGAACTTCATTTTCTCTACAGTGTTGTCACTTACACTTTTTTAATGACTATTGAATTCCTTGATGTACCCTCATTCTATCTTTCTACATTGCTGACTACGAATTCTTTTTTCAGATTGCTGATGACATGAAGTATACAGTTTCTCATGTCGTGCAACCAGTTGAAAGGGGAATTGCAAAAATAAATAAAACATTCCATGAGATTTCTGAAAATGTGAAGCGCCATGAGGAACGCAGGAGGAGCTCCAAGGATGACAATTATCTTGTTCCCTTGAATACATGGACGGGGGAATTCTCTGAAGCACACGATAACCTTCTTGAAGGGAGCGTCAGTGACAGTGGTTTGTCTGATGGAAAGAGACCGCACACCAACCCAAAGCTTCAACATTTAGAATGAGAACAGGCCCGATAATATTAAAAGCTATTACAGAGTAAAATTCTAATTGCTTGCGAGTTCACTGGGCTTCTTGGCAGCGTCATTGTTCTTGGTAAGCCGAACTCCAAAAATTTATCTGTGGCCTATTTCCCATAAATAAGGCAATGTTTTGATGATGCTTTATTTATGGGGCGAACTATTTGGTACACCAAATCTTGGGATTCAATAACCGTGAAATGTACAAAGAACATTCTATAGATACTACTCTACCATTGATAGAAACCCATTGAAGTTTTTGCTGCCGAGCTTAGGCTCACCATGAAAACCCAAGCATTTTCATTCAAAACAAAAATCACTCGGAAAGATCATGACTGACTATTCACTGGTACAATTTTATGTTTGGATGTCACATAATATGATTATTCTCTGACCCTTTACGAGTGCCAAAGGAAATTCTAAACGGAAAAGCAATATCATGTTTATTTGTTGATGCGAGTGATGGATTGATGAAGCTTCTCTGTGTAGTGCCATCACCGATAAGTGATACCTTTTTATACTCTTTTGCCTCTGGTTTGCAGAGGTCATGGAGATGATTTTGCTTTCCCCGCAAATATACGGTTGACAAGATACGACTCTTAATTGGATGGATAGAATGCTCGTATCTCTTATTTCAAGAATCAATGGTAACAAGGCAATAGTTGAAAGATGAGAGTGCGTGGCAGGTAAGTGTTTAGAATACGAAGGGGTGATATGACTATTATCTCTAGTGATGAGATGGTTGATCGAGTGCGATTGACTACCCAAAATGGGTGCGTCCAAGGAAATGTGTCAGTGCTTGAGTGGATGGAATGTGTTTTTTAAACTTTTTGATTTTTTTTAAAATTTTAATTTTTTTTTATCGATTTGGTATGTAAAAAAATAATATTATTTTAATATATTTTCAAAAAAATATATTTTAAAAAGTGAACTTTAAAAACTAGAATGACCGTGAACCTGCGGCGTGCTTCTCTTGTACTTGAAGGCTGTGGAGGGACGTATTTACACTCGACGCGGCTCGCTAATAAACCTTGACGCGAGAAGCTCCGAGGAAATTGAGTATGAGGAGCATGTCCTAATAGCCTCAGAGATTCGGTGGTGGGGCAATGTTTCTTTTGTGATATTTATGCTATGTTTGTTTATGAGATTATTTTTTGGAAAATTATTTTTTTAAATTATTTTTTTGTTTGTTTGACATTAGAAAAGTTGGTCAACAAAAAAACACTTTTTAATCAAAGAAAAATTTGGTTTGGTTTTCAGGAAAGTGTTTTCCTGGAAAATTTGGACGGAAAACTCTTTTCAGAAGTTGTGAAAAATTTAAAAATGTCATATTATTTGCTGATTATATCAAATTTGATCCTCAAACTTTTGATTGCTATATATATTTTGTTTTGAATATTTATTTTTCAATTCCATCTCTTAAAATTTAATTTTTATATTAACTTTGGTCCTCATTTTTATAATTGTTATTTATTTTTTTCTTATCATTTTTTCTTGAAATTTTTTATCTATCAAATTTGGCCCTTATTTTTTTGATTGTTACTTATTTTTTTAGAAATAATTTATGAAATGTTAATTATTATTATTTTAATTTCTTCATCTTTCATCTTTTTTTTATTTTTTAGATTTTATCTCTATTATTTTAATTATTATTTATTTTATTTGAGATAATTTATGAAATTATATTTTTTTTCAATTTCATTCTCATTCAACTTTTTAATTTATAAGATTTATTCCTCATTATTTTAATAAACTTGAGAAAAATAAAACATTAATAAGTTATTTTTCAACTCATTTCCCGTGATATAATCAAATACTGAAAAGTATTTTTCAATTTATATTTTATTATATTATCAAACATCAAAAAATACTTTATTTTCCTAAAATTTATTTTTTTAAAAAAATATTTTTCAGTAAATAAACAAAACCTTAAACTACTCGTAGCGACAGATATCTCGACTCGACTCTCGTATAAATAAAGCAAAATGCGCAGGCCTTGCTTTTGCGAGGCACGGTAGGCTATCACGCTGGCTTGTCCTGCATCAAAAGGCCTAGTGCGCGAGGGGACGCGAGCTCGCCCAGTGTCTTTCACCCCTGCACAAGCTCTCTATATGACAGGCCGGGATACGATAGATTGCCATGCTGGCTTGTCTAGTGTCAATAGGCCTAACACGCACAGGCGCACAGTAATATGTGATATAATGAGAGAAAATGTGATGCAGAGGTGTAACACTATTTATTGTTTTGTATCTTTTTTCTCTCTTTTTTTAATCCTTTTATCATTTTCAAATTTATGATTAACATTTGGTTTTTTTTTATTAGATTTCATCAAGGTCATCTGAATTTTATAATTCAGGTCACAAATTTAATGAGTTAATATATATATATATTTTAACAATTTTTTTTTAATTTTTAATATTAATATTAAGTTAATTGAAAATTATGTTTTATAAATTATTTTAATTTATTTTTTATAAAGTAATTTTAGTTTCATGATCCAGGATGCAATCAAAGCATTAGCTATGGAGGTTCAAAGACTGATCATGAACCCTGCCATTAAAGTGTTGAGGAGTGTTATTCATGTTGCTATTCAATTTGTAAGAATTAAGTAATGAATTGAAGCAGGCATGATGCATCTATAACACTTTATATTTATTTAGGTATTCCTTTAGCTCGCTGCTTGATGGGCTTTTAAGTCTTGACTTAAGAGCCCAAGGGAACCAACGACCCAAAAAGAAAACAAAATGGAAAATACTACAAAGCATGGAGGGTAAGAATGTCATTATAAGTTGCGAGGGCTGGATTAGGGTTTCATTCTCTTAAATGATCTGCCACTATATATATCCGATCGATGCTAGCCTATACCTCTCGGTAGAAGACACTATGGCTTTTCATAAGTGTTCAGTAAATAGGCAGGCAGCCTCTCCCCTTCCCTCAAGATCACTCTATTATTCCGCGTTTTGATTTTTTTTTATTTTATTTTCAAAGGCGGGATTTCGTTGAGAGGGCAGTGATGAGGATTTTGAGATAGTCATGCACCACTCTGATTTAATCTGTGCTGATAAATTTCTCATACCCATATGTTTCTGAGCCCTCTTTCTCCTTCTCTTATGGATCTAATCTGCTAAAAACTTTATCGGTGTTCTTTATTATTGTTTTTCTTCTATAAAAATGTATAGTGAAAGTTGGCAGTAAAACAGAAGGAACCATGTGATGTGGGTTTTTCTTAAATCAGATTAACCCAATGCCATGATGCGGACCGCATAGCAATTTTCTGTTGCTTCTGGTGATAACTTTTGGTTTCTGATGGTTCCTCTCTTGCTTCTTTTCCAGTCTTTGTAATGCTTTTTATGTTTTCAATCCTGAATCACCAATAAAACCGCTGTTTACTTATAACTACAACATATTGTTTGTGAATAATGACGTTTTGCATCGAATTATAATAAAAAAATTGTTTTTTAGAAGAAATTTATGATGAAAATAAATTGATTTATCTAAAAAAATGTCCTTAGTTGAATTAGCGTTTACAGATTCGCTTGCAATTGCGACGGGATGAACTATTTTATCTATCCATAAATATCTTGGCAGCTTAGTTGAATTTGCCCGTACAAGGTTCGGTTTGTGCCCTATGTTTCAGGTCGAAGAAGCAGCTGCACATCCTCGATAAGGGCTTCCAATATTCTTTCTTCCCTTGACATTGCTCGGGGCTTCACCTGTTATCCGAAAACGAAAGGGTGTCTTGAGC
>Ga0307507_10010830_pt1 | contig 11659 bp, 14 predicted proteins | sample 7_EM_MG_FD_207223 | JGI IMG/M metagenome (GOLD analysis project Ga0307507, IMG submission 207223) | Populus trichocarpa ectomycorrhiza microbial communities from riparian zone in the Pacific Northwest, United States - 7_EM | ecosystem: Host-associated > Plants > Roots > Unclassified | place...
AGTTGGCGAGGCCTGTCTTCCATCCGCTAATTTAATTACATTTCTAATTATAGCCTTCCAAACAAACAAACCGCTGAAGAGCAACCGCCATCACAACTGGCCTATCGTTTTGCAATCAGCTGTAACCGTTCCGAGGTCCTCCAAAGTCAAGGCACGTTTGCGAGATGTGGGAACAGCATGCAGGTGCCTGCAACCCTGCAATGTACAGTGTACAAGAGCAGAATTCCAGGCAGAGCGAACATTCGGGAAATAAGGTTCGAGTTGTTGGCAGATACCTGATAAGTATGTAGCAACAGAGTTGAGCTTGATGTGGTGGGACATGTATACAGTGAAGAGGCTGAGAGTTTCGGAGGTGGGTTCTAAGGGGAAATCATGCATTTTGATGAAATTTAGGTAAGAGTTGAGGGCTGAACCATAGTTTTTCCATGTAGAATTGGCTGAGGTTGCCTGGAACGCACGGAAGAAGAGATCATTTTTGGGGAGCCCCCAGTGGCAATTGAGGGGGTATGAATGATGATATAGCAATATCAGGTATGTACTGGCGTGCATTGGGTGTGCAAGTAGAAAGTTTTTGTGTGAAATTGCATCTGCCACATAATTTAACTCTCCTGGGATGTGTAGGACTCTTAGATGGATTTGAGATGTGATGGAGATGTCAGTGGCATCAATGAGGATGGGATTGTAGTGAGGTAGGCATCTGAGAGTGTTGAAAATAGCGACGGTGTTGTCATTGTTGGTGTATATGAGAATTTTTGCTAATGGGGGTACGTGTAAGTCATCCGTAACATGGTGAATTGCTGACAAGACACAGAGAGCTTCGAAATAGAAGATCTGTTCGTCGGTGGTGCTTTCAGGTGCAGGTGAGTAGTAGCCGACACATTTGTCAGGCAACCAAAAACCCATACCATCGAGGCAAGCATCACAACATAGGATTATGTCTGCTGATGAGATGTCCCACTGTAGGTGATGGATTAGACGTACGCCAATGTCAGATTTCAAGGTGTTGCAGGGCCCATGTTAGATCCGCACAGACAGCCTTGTTGATCCTGACATATTTGTTTGGTGCACATTTGCCAGAGATTTTGGCGTAGAAGTTATTGAGAGCAGGTTGAAGTAAGGGGAAAACATTAAAGCTCCAATTGATCCAGCCTGCAAGTCTTTGCCATTCACGCAGGGTAAACTTGTGCTTTGAGCTGATGAAATTTCGGATGGCAGAGATTAATTCCTTAAGCGCTTCTGGTGGCATTGTCATGGACAATGCATTGGCGTCGACATTGATACCTATGATGGTTAGCATCGAGCCACATATCTGTTTGCTCTCTTTGTGTGGTAAGTTTATCTCGTCCCACAGCTTCAATAGCTTAACTTGATTTCTCGGCATGAATTTGTTATATGGTGCATACCAAGCGAGGTTGTTGGCGTAGTCTGGACCAAAAGAGTCATCCGAGTAGGTACCCAGGAGCTCTATGTTCTGTTGCTTCTTCGCTATCCAAGAGACTAGCGACATGAAAGCTATCCAATTGCATCCTGATGCCTGACTGCCAAAGGCATTGTTCCTGTCAACATGAAGGGAACCTGAAATGCGGTTTATTTGCTTCACCTGCCAAAAAGGGTGTACTGGGAGGAGTCTATATGCTTTGGAAACATTGGATTTGTATAGGATGCACAGAGAATCAGGAGTTTGGTGATGCATGGAGAGGAGAAACTCACCTAAGTGTTGGAGGTTGTCAAGTGGGTAACCGACAATGTCTTCCCTACAAATCATGCTGTTGAGGGAGTACTTTCCTGTGCTCTGATCAGTAACCATTCGTAGGTCGGCTGAATGTGGTTTGGGGACAGCAAAGATTGGCATGCAGTACATGCCAGGTAGCAGTTTGTTCCCAAAAGATTCGGAAAAATGACCTTTGAAAACCTCATGGTCTCGTTGATTTTGTAAGAACTCTGCTTCGTCACGGTTATCAGGATCAGGTAGTGAATAATCTAGAGTGTCAGGATACTCTCTAATGTGGGTATCGGCCCAAGGCCAGAAACCTTCACAGAGGCCGCGGCACACAGATATGACGAACGGTTGATTTGGGTGTGATTCGAGAAGTTTTTCAAATCGGTCAACAAAGATTGGAGTGACGATGTCAAATAGGTGGGGGTTGTTGTTAATTGTCTTAGTGACAACTGGATTTGTGAGTTCAGATTTTGGGATAGCTGGTAATGGTGAGGCTGTTTCTGACCAATCAGCAGAAGAGCGCGAAAAATGTTCACCACTGTCCCATAAGTTGTATCTGAGGTATTTGGGGCGAAATTCATGCACTGGAACTTTCTTTGACATCACAAGATTCCTTCCCATGACCCACTCGTTTACATCGTTTGCAGGCATGTCAGAAACAACAATCGTCAGATGAGTTCCTGCAGCCAATGACTGAGTTGAAGCGATTGCAGATTTCTGACTTAGAGTTTGTTTTTCCAGGTGAATGTTTGGATCCAAGCCTTGTGTGGTTGGATTCGACTCTGTCAGGCATGACGATGGCTGAGAAAAACCTGGAGAAATGGTTGGTGTCTGTGAGCAGAGTGTTCTGGCCACCACCAACTTTGTTGTGGATGGCGATGTCGTAGAGGATGATCTGAGACACAACTTTGGCAGAGAAATGTCCCTCATGTATTCTCCGTACTCCCTAAGTTCTTGCTCCCTGTGAGGAAAAGCGAATTTAGTTGCTTTGATGGTGGTGTTCCAAGCGCTGGTCCATTTGCCCTCATTTGGACCTTCTTTGCAGGTTCTGATCTTCTGAGGGATATCTCAGTAAGTCCCACATGTCCAATGTTCTCTTTAGGAGCTGAAATGTGGTGCAGTGAGGAGAACACTGCATTGAGGCTGACAGGTTGTCCTCGGATGATATTGTCCCACTCAGATGTTGGGAATCCAAGGGGTGTGGTTCGAGAAGTCTGGATCCATTGCTTGACAACTTTGAAGTCCCGAGCAAAGAGATGAAGGATTCTTCATGATTCTTTGCAGTCTTTGTTCCCATTTCATCTTGCATCTTCTTTTCTGGTATACCAGGGCATTTTGGATTCGAACACTCTTCGTTTCTTGTTAGGGATCCAACACTACTTTCTGGGGTCCTGGAGACGACGGGGAGAATTAAGGCATCACGGGTCACGCTTCATGACTGCTTGCGGCATGTAATCTCAGATCTGTGATTGACCAACACACAAGGGGCAAACAGGGTTTGTTGCCTGGTAAAGAGGTAATAAAAAGCAGATACAGTTGTCTCTGTCTTAACCCATACTTGTCGGTGGACACCAAATAGTATGGGTTTTGGCAGAGCTTGTCCCAGAACCCTTTTTTCGGTCATTCAAGTACTGTATTATATATGAGATGACTATGTAAGACTAAATGCAACAAATTGAGGTAAAAACAAACAGGTTTCATTTCTCGTGACTCCTGCTGGCATACCCAAGGTCGAAGCCCACCGGAATGACCTCAAGTTTATGAGTGCATATATGATACACATTGTTGCAGGATCCTGCAAGAGTGATGCCGCTAGAGCATCTAAATGGCTTGATATGTTGATGTCATATGCACATCATCGTTCAAATGTTAATTGACATCAGTGGCTGAGACTGACATCAGATCTGAAATTTTTACTGTCACAAAGATTTACTGCAATAATGTAAATTTTAATGTGAAAAATGGTTTGATCATACATTTTGGCACACATACTTGCCCTACTTAGCTGAATGGTACATTATTTGGCCAAAATTTGACATAGATAGCATAGAAAACCCATATATATTATAATATAATGTGCAAATTAACAAAGGAGTGTCCATTTATGGAACTTTTCCATGTCCACCTATGGGTTATGGCCCACCAAAAGGTATGGGTTACGGGATATGGGAGAGACTGGTTCATTTGGCAGGGAACCGACTTGGTGGACACATAAAAGTATGGCTTACGGGAGGTTATGGGTTATTACAGGTATGGGTTAAGACAGAGGCAACTGTAACTCAAGAGGTGCCAGATCCACAGATCACGGCCATAGGTCCGTGGGGTAGGTAGGGGTACCCCCAAATTGGGAAGCCCACGTAAGCAAGGCAAGCAAACAGGGTGTACCAACAACGACATGCAACACACTCAGGCACATGATGATGTGTCACTGATGTTGGCTACTTTTGACACTCCGACGTATCTGCCAAATAGGTGCCATTAGGGTTAGGAGTTAGGGTTAGAGTTAGTGTATATATGTCTTTTCACCCAGTAGCACGTTCTCGGTAAGGTTAGGAGGTTAATGGTTAGGGTTAGGGATATTTATTCTCCATGTGTGGGAGTGTGCTCTCGGTTAGAATAAAAGGTTAGGTTACTGGTTAGGGGGATTCAAACTCCGCTCAATTCCCCATTCAGGGAGTGTGTTGCTGTTGGTATATCCTCCAAGCAAACAGCGAGATATAGGCAAGAGAGCTCGGCAATGTTGGCATCTCATGATAATTGGTGATGAGCTTTGGTTGAGCTCTCGTCTCCCTCCTGGATGCGTATCCGCTGACGTGTTGACATCAACATATCCTTTTCAACATGGCAAGCTGACAATGTACCAGCATCTCCAAGCACAACATTTTGGATGGGAGGGGAGAGTATCACAAGGTCAGGAACTTGAAGAATTCTGTAAACAAATCATGATAACATATGAGGAGGAAGCAAGGCTACAGATCCCAGAGAGTCATCACAGTTTGCACATTGTCAGCACTGATGTGCACCATGCCAACCCATTGTACCTTCCATCTATTCGCAATGAACACGGTGATTCTCCAAGAAGGCCAAGACGCCCTGCATTGCCCCATCCACTTCCCATTCAACCTATTCAACTACCAACAGCCTCTAATCAATGTCTGCTACCTTATTTGCACAATACAGATGTCTTTGCAGACTGTTTAAACTAATCGTACAACTCCTTCAGGCTGAACTTGCAATAAAATCCCTTTTGTGAATTGAATCCATGTACTTAGTAATACATAGGTGCCATCTCAACCTTATTGTTTTGACTTCAAAATGAGCATGTATGATCGTGCTTGGCACCTGCAGCAGAGATGTTTTGTTTTTGATGTGAAGACCCTTCACCATTGATAGTGTTTGAAAGTTAGGTCGCTTAACTGGAAATTAACCAAGACTGGACCGGACCATAACTGGTAGAGACCACAAATATATCCTAACCGGTACTAACCATAACCACGGTCCGGTCTTCAGTTAGTTGTGATTTCAATATTTGCAAGACCAAACAATAACCGGTTATAACTGGTCTTTTGGAAAACATTAAGTACAAACCTGGTATCAACAAACAGTCAACAAACAAACATGCCATCAACAAACAAACATGTTATCAACAAATAACCACTTTCTTCCCAACCACCCACCTTCGTTACAGCATCACCCCCACCACCTGTCACCACCATCGTTCAACCGCGCCCACCACCGCTCAACGCCACTTCACAAGCCCATTAGTGCATGACTGCACATGGCGAAGATCGTGATGACATGAGAAGTAAGTGCCACATTGCTAACAGCGATGTGGCAACCAACACAAACGAATGACAAGGATGACAAATGGCTGACAAGGATGACAAATGGCGAGAGGTGGGTCAGCTATGGTGACCCATCTCCACTGCGTTACCACCACCATCAACCACCACCACCTCCCGCAGTGTTTGACGACCGCCAACCACCACTATGCACCCCAGCCACGTCACCACACCCAATGACTCTGCCAACAACAGAACCAACTGCTATCATCCACCACTGCTCATAACCAAGGGCCAGCACCCACGAACGGAAGCCGTAGACAACAAGCCAAGGTGAGCCAGCTCATCTTCCTCCTGCCACTCATCCCTCTAACACAGAATCCAGGTGCCATGTCGCTGACAGCTACATGGCAACCAAATGATGAATGACAACCGACATTCATCACTGGTCATCATTGGGTAATGTAGGACACCATGGTAAGTACCCCCTGTCCCACATTTGTCCCAACTGACTTCATCGAGACACAGGACAACAACGACGTGACAAGAACATGGTAAGCTCACCCTCCACCACTCATTTCTCTAACCCTGAATCCAGTTATGATGTGGCCATTCATCGTTTGTTGTCGTTGGACCCACCACCATGTCACCCCACCACTGGGGCTACATTTTTTTATAAGTAAAATATTATTGTAGTTGGTAGTAAGTTTCATATGTAGATAACTGGTTGTAACTGGTTATATAACTGTAGACTAACCGATATTAACTGACTATAACCGGTTTGTATCGGTTCGGTCTGGTTAATTTGGGTTTTTGAAAAGTTAGTAACCAGTCTCAGTCTTGGTTAGAGCCACTGGGGGGCCAATAACTGGACCGGACCGGACTTTCAAACACTAACCATTGATATGCTGTCTCCTGTAAATTACTGGTTGTGCTTTGTCATGGAGGGCTCTGAGGGCCACGACCTGTGGATCTGACACCTCTTGAGATAACTATGTTAAATAGTGAATTTCACACTAGTTGTCAAAAATACTCAAATAAAGAAGGTTCATTGTTATATCAACTTTGCAGCCACAAAAAAGTGATATCAGATATGTAAAATATTCATTGGTGATTTGTTGGTGCAGGAATGACTGAGAAACAAAAGAAATTGTTGCCAGGAAAGGCAGAAGTTAGACAGTAGAAAAAAACAGTTCAGATATTATCTGAACTAGAATGTGAACTCTGTCACTGGAAACTGAACTCAGATGTGAACTTGAAAAAAGTTTGTTGGAGTTCAGTTTTGTGATCCAAGTTCACATTATTGTTTTGAAGTACACATTTTCATTTTCACGTGACATTCACCCATGATCTGCAACACATCTGCACAATGTGTCCTGTGGCATCACATATGAATGCCACATTGTGGGCCACAGTCTCTGCCACCATACCTGAAATGGAAGACAATGGCTTTCAGTGTGGCATATATATACTGGCCACTGTGTTCTCCCTTTCCTCCTCCTCCCACTGCCAACTCTTCCCCACTGTTGACCCAATGCTCAACCCCACCAAACCATCTAAACCTTGTCCCAACAAGGGGTGCCCATATCATGTTATTCTACAGTGTTGCCATGGTGTCAGTGACCCTGAACACAAGGGGTATTGGTATGAATCTGTGAGTACAATTCTTGTTCATTTCAATCTTATACTATTTAATTCCAATATGATACAGTGCAATGCTCCTGGTGGACCTGCAGGTTCACAATCTCATTTTGTTCAATGGGCAAAGGAGATACCATGTACAGAGCTTTTGACTTCCCAGCTGCTGCCCACACTCCAAGGACTTCTCTTGATGCCACTAACTCCCCAGAAGTTACCACCAAGAAGTCCATTGCTGACACAGGTAATGATGCCATCACCAAGTAGTACTGACATTGCTACCCAGGATCCCATCTCATCCACTATGGTTTTGAACTTGGCTGATTGTGATTCTGCTGTGCCTTCACCTTCTTGTGAACTTGCTGATCCTGCTGCACTTTCACTTCCCCTGGAGCTGCTTGACTCAGTCACCAATATTGAGAGCAAGGAGAACATACCTCAGGAACCTGCCTCAACTGATCCTAACTGGGACAATGATGGAGTCTCACACATGCACATTCACATCAAAAAGGGTGTTGCAATCACATCATGTAACAGCCCTATCTGTCACATGTTTCCCTCAAAAGAGCCTGTTCACAACTGCAGCACCTGCACTTTTGAATTCTGTAAAAAGTGATGTGTCGCCTATCAAAAGACTACTGGGTATACAGATTTCAAGAAATCCTAAAGTTCACAATTAGTAGACAAAGGAGGATATCAAATAAAGTAACAACCTTTACTCCTGATATTGCTTCAGCACCAAACATCATTCCACAGGCCAGGATGATGCCACAACAACTCACAACAAGCTGCTCATTGTGAGTCCAACAATGAGAAAAATGTGCCTTTGGTTGTTGATTTCCAGAGTCTGATTTTCATGATCCATCATCTGCATCATGATCAAAATTGTGAGGATGCGGAGTGGTCATTGAGTCCGACAGATGGGGCATATTGTGTTGCTGTATGAGGTGACACAATTGAAAGAAGGCTTTACCAACATCTTTTTGTGTATCCTCTAGTTCACAATGTGATATTTCTGCACATGTTTGAAACCCCTTTGTAGCCTTGGCATTACAGCCAACGACAACACACACCTTCTTTAATGTGGCATGCTCAAGGCAGAAATGTGCGCGGTTGTTGGGAAGTGGTTGTGTACAATTATGGACCTTACAACAAGGTCTGCCTATTGTAATTCCATCTGTGATGACAGCATGAAAAGAACCTGGAATGTTTTTTGTTAGAGGGCAATAAAAGTAACAAAATAAATACAGACATAGATTATTATATCCACTTCCAGGAAGGAACCTTTCACATTTTGAGCAGGCATGCATTCACTCAACCTGACCTTCACTAATGATGCACTTATTTTGTGCCTCCATAGCAAGCTTGAGTTGATCATCATTATCGCCAACATCTGGCAAAACAAGAACCTCACCATGCTCTGCACAGTCACGGAGCAAAGCATTGAGGTAAAATGCATGAGAAACCTGCTCAGAGCTAATGGACAGTGTTCCAAGCTCTTTAGTGTGGACCCTGCGCTTGATCACTGTGTTTAGAATATTGCCACAGTTCTGAGACGAAACCCAGGCAAAAAGCATGAAAGTGCTGAAAAGCTCACACAAGCCAGCCTTGACATAAGCATGGTCCTCAATCTGAATAAATTGAGGAATGGATGAACTGTAGAAATGGTGTGTATGGTCTATGGAATAGTAGTTATAATAGTAGCAGATTTTGCAATCTAGCTCACAGCTCATTAATGATATCAACATGCAGGGTGAAGTGAAATAGACGGACTGAGACAAGCAAGGGATGTTGAATATCCATGGCTCACACTGAGACCACCCATTAATTGGTAAACAACCACCTTGATGTGTGAGAGACTGCTGTGCTTGAGTGCACTGTTGCAAACATGGCAGCAGGAAACCAGGGGATATAACATATATGATGCTTTCATGAATTAATGAGAGAATAAATGTAGATTTATGAAAGAGCTCACCTAATTTTTCTTCAACCCAAGCTGCCTTCCCCCCCACAACATCCATCTTCCTTTTCTCTTGATCTGTGAGATGCAAATCATCAGCATCTAAGGACCAAATAAGACCCTTCAGCCCAGCCCAGAGTTGGATCACAAGTATATCCTCAAGCTGAAGGATTTCTGTGAGAAAAGCATGGATGTACCCAGGGAGTCAATGAGGAGGATCCTCAGATGTGAGAGGGGTATGCAATCTGATCTCATCACAGATATGGGATGTAAAGCAGATGAAGGAGTCTAGATCATGCCAGGAACAGTGATTGAGAAGCCCTGTGTAGTTTCCTAGGTGTTTCCAGAGTTTGGAAATTGTTACGGTTATTAATCGTAATGGGCGTTGTAAGCCTAAGTTCATTCTCGGTTTCTAGTTCATTCGTTCTATGACCAGTTCTCTGATAGACACTGTCGTTCTATAAGGCAGCTCCTTCTGTGGATCACGGCCTTTCGCTGCTCACTTTGTTATGCCCTTAATAACGACAGTACAGGTTCCCGCAATGCTCTACATCTTGCGACTGCCTAGAGATTCGGTTATAGGGTTGTTTAGACGACGATACCCTTCTATAAGTCTTCGACGTTGAAGACTTATTTGTTCGTGTTTCAAAGAGACTCTAAGTCAAAAGACTCTAGAGCTCAAGGGTGATCTTAGCATTCCGGTGGTTCTGAGGGTTGAACTAAGCTTGTATTGCCTAGGTTCAAGCTACCGAATACAAATGAAAAAGTAGTACTTATATACTAAGTACTTTACTGCGGACTGTGCACTGTGCACTACGGACTACGAGCTGCGAACTATGGACTGTGGACTGTGGACTATGGACTGCATTATCTAAAGAGGAATGGGACTTGGGATGCGTATCTAGAGTCTGTCCAGTATGGTCTAGACTATGTCTTAGGAAGGTGGAAGTGTCTGTGTGTATCTAACTGTCTGTCCGAATCGTACAAAAAGAGTTTATATCATTACCCCCCACTTAATCTTCGATGTCACTGACATCAGCACTTGCCAAGAGAAAGGAGGAGGCATAACCGGAAGATGAGTCCCCGAACTCACTGATGAGGGAGGGGAGAGAGGAGAGGGGAGAAGGAGGGGGAGCGGAGGGCGAGGGGGATGGAGAGGTGAGGTTGACGACCTCTTGCAGCTTCATCCATTCCTCGTTTGGTGCGACCTGTACCCCAGTCCACGTCCATGTTGGCTGGGGGTTTACGGGGACCCACGGGGCTCCTTCGCGCTTTCCCCAATCATTGTTCCTGTCGCGGAACTCGTCCCATTCCTTCTGTTCTGCTGCCTTAGCAGCCTTAGTCGTCGGGCAGTTGGGCAAAGTGTGCCCGGGGCCCCAGCTATAACATCCTTGGCAAAAGTAATCGGAGCAGTTTTGGTGGAAGTGCCCTTTTCTCTTGCACTTCGAGCAGCGGCCACGAGAGGGGGAGTTGGAAGAGTCAGAGGAAGAGGGACGGCGTTTCGGGTATGGTTGATAAGTGGGGCATCTGCCCCCTGTTCCGTAACTATGGATACGTGCACTAAATTTCTTGAAGTAGTTGACGATGCCTCGTCCCACGAAGCGAGTGTGGATGAAGTCAGGGACGAAGAATCTTTCGGAGTCCCTGATGACATCTAAGATGCCATGGCGAATGGCAGCTGCAATGGAGGTGGTGACAATGGTGTGGAGGTTGAGGGTGGCGTCGTTGCCACATCCTAGGCTATCCTTGAGTAGTTTCTCTGTTTTGATGGCCTCTAAAATGATGTGGAGGTCAAGGGAAAGGGTGGGGTCACTGTGACAGAGATTGATGAGGTCGAAGACATTGTCTTCTTTTTGGAGAAGACGTTCGATAAAGGTGAGGGTGTATTGGAAGGAGGCGGAGTTGAAGAGAGAGGAAGACATTGCGAAAGGGAGGTTGGTTTGAAGAAAGCTTGTTGGCTTGATTGCGAGTGTTTAGACAATTGTCTGAAGAGTCACTGCAAGTTCTTTCTTCTTTTATAGCTTAGAAGAACCTCGGAGGCATTCCTTAGATTGCTTTCAGTTTCCCATGTCTCGTCTGAGTATCCCTTCCATACTACCAAATATTGATAGCCTCTGCCTCGTTTTCTGTGATCCCTGATCGATTCTACTTCGTATTCTTCTTTGCCATTGACTAGATCTGGTGGTGGTTCAGGGAAGTTCTTTCCGTGAATGTCAGTTTCGCGATATGGGGTAAGAAGTTTTCCATGAAACACGTTGTGTATGTTCCATTGAATTGGAAGTCGCAACTTGTATGTCACCGGTCCCAGTACTTCTGAAATTTCGAAGGGTCCTTCTCGTAAGGAATCCATCTTCGGAAATTTGTGTCCTCTGTTAAGGTGTCGCCCATCTAACCATACTTGGTCTCCTTTGCTAAATGGAGGAGAATTCTTTTTTGATCGTTTAATTTGAGCTTGTCGTGCTAGCTCATGAGCAGCTCGAGCGTCGTCTCTTACTTTTAAGAGCTGTGACAGTCGCTGTTCTACTGCAGGGACGTTTGTCTTTGAGAATGCTGGTGGAA
>Ga0307507_10010831_pt1 | contig 11658 bp, 8 predicted proteins | sample 7_EM_MG_FD_207223 | JGI IMG/M metagenome (GOLD analysis project Ga0307507, IMG submission 207223) | Populus trichocarpa ectomycorrhiza microbial communities from riparian zone in the Pacific Northwest, United States - 7_EM | ecosystem: Host-associated > Plants > Roots > Unclassified | place...
CTGTGCACGGACCCTACTTTATCACGTGTTTCAATTTTGTATGGAGGCTTGGCTCAATATTCAATATTCAATAAAATGTTCAATATAGGTTGGCGGTTCAATATCAATATCAATACGCCCTCATATTAATATTGAATATAGAATACCTCACTGCCTACCTGGGCCGAACAGCCGAACCGCGTCAAGACCGATGAGCACGGCTACCGGTCTGTCAATCACATAGTTTGGCATACCGACATATGTGCCCTTACTGCCATGATTAGGCTCAATTCTGCGCATGTCGAATTAGAAACACGCCTGAAACCAGGCGCACGTCAGTAACCATCGTGAAAGCCCTACCATGCCCCATGATGGAGGCAATGAGAACTGACACCACTCGGCTTCTAGGAGTCAACACGACGGAGGATTGTACGGTTGTACAGCTCAGAGCTGTCCAGGCGGCCGGTAGTTGGCTTAAAGGACAGTATATCCATATCATCTAGGTTGGGGCGATATAAATAAGTACTTACCACCTTGAAATGGAGTGATTTAACACCTGAGCATACTTAATCCTCTTAACTCATCCCTGCAAGCGTTATCCCTCGATAGCGTCACTGCTATTTGATCCTTCTACCAACTCTTAACATGGATTTAAGTCAACTGTCCTTCAATAATGAGGATTACCAAGTCTCAGATATGAGCGCAGAATTAAATAATCAAGTACCAACCCTCACCGATTTTTTGATACTCGCAAGGCCGTACACATCTGACCTTTGCTTCAATGGTATATATCCACTCTTCTATGATCAGATGAATATTATTCAGCACAATGCTTAACTTGAAGCCTAGAATTTTCCGTAGAGGATGTCACAAACCACTCCCATGAGAAGATGGCTGAATCCGACTTGTGGTCTGTTGAGGTAGGGTCCCGGTAAAGCCAGATTACCACAGGATTGACAAAATTAGGCTGTTAATGGCGACGAGGTGAAAGCCTGCAAGAACTTCCCATTAAGTGTGATTAGTGACAATTTGGCCACGCGGAGTGCCCGTAGCGTGCTGTTAGTAGGGGTGGCTATGCTTGTGTTTCTTGCAATGTGGAGTTTCAACTACTTGAATTTCTGTTAAGTTTATGACCTCGTTCGTGTTTGCATTAATACTGGATGGTGTTATTGTCAGCAGACGATCTCCTGAAGGGAGGCATAAATTCCTGACTCCTAATTAGACAGATCAGGCGTAAGAGGAGTGTTGTTTTCCTTTGGTTTCGGTACTGTTGCGTTGTTATGACGTGTCCAGCAGCTCGGTTTCGCGTATACATACGTTAATTCCTGTAGTTTTACTCTGGATGAAAATATTTATTGATAATTCTGGTATCGGTGCTTGTGTCCCATCAATACATTTCAAAGAATTGCTACAGTCATAGAAGGACACCTATGAGTAGTATACAAGTATTCAAGGGAAATGATTGCGATCAGAGTGCATACCAGGATAATTCACAATGAAAAAAAATGCTGATTGGCGATTGACTTCCTAACGCCCGCTCATGTTCTAAGTTGAGAATACCTAGATATAACTGCTGTTGGAAACCAAAAGATGTGATGAGCCATGGCAAATAATTTGGAATAATATAGGTAAAGAAAAGACTTAATTGGGTATATAATCCTGACTCCAAATCCACATCGATAATGTTTGACCTTACACTAAGACAACTCACAAAACAGTTCCTGATCAAGTAAACTTGACTTCGTTAAATAAACTCGCTCTCACTTGCAATAGGGCAACAAGTTCTAAAATAAACTCTTGTAAAATGACCACATTCGTAATGATGTGACTTAAACTAGCCTCTCCAATGTCATCCTCATCTTCAGTCTCACCATTCACTGATGCGATTGCATCAGATCGTTCTTTGGTGGGTTCAAATGTTTTGCTGTGCACTAACTTAATCTCACGTCCACCTTGGAGTCTTTGGAATTTGATTCTTTTCTTCAAAGCCTCTGCATCCGCAATCTCCGCTAGGTTGCTAAAAACATCCGCCATGAGGGTTATTTGGCGCTGCTGAACCCTTGGGATAGGAGACAGTGTGCGCGAAGGGGCCGGAGAGCTAACCAGAGTTTGACTGCCAAGTTTCGATGAAGGTGCTGGAGATGCAGTAGGTGTATGCCTCAGATCTAAGCCTTCTTTCCGGCCTCGTGGAGACTGCGAACGTGAAGGGGTACTGGAACTATCGAGAACGTGTTTGGGGATCTGCGGAGTCCAAGTACCCGGAGGTAGTTCTACCGACCGACGGGTAGATTGCGGCTGTGTTGGTGTTGATTTCATTGCTTCACTAATGTCTTCATGCACACGGAATGCTTGCTTCCGATTTGCGACATGCTGGTCAAAATCCGGAACGTTGGTTCGCAGTTGATCGAGTTGCGATTGCAAAGATTGGAGACAAGCAAGCAGAGAAGGCGTGTGTTGAATGGCCCAAGATGGCTGACGACTTGCTCTGGCCATATTGACAAGGTAATCGTCCTCAGTCTCAATGCCGCCACCTTGATCAGAGACAGGCGTAAATTGGTACTTTGAAGGTTCAACAGCGAGCCAGCCTTCTAGGCGTAATTGTGCGCAAGCGCCAAGGGTCACAAAAGCCTCGGTTAACCCAAGATTTGTCTCAACATCGTTTGTGAGGAACCGTAGGAGTAATTCTAGCAATGACTTTAAGAGAGGATCTTCAGGAATTAGATGGTGGAGATCAACATCTCGTGGACCGTCGACGGCAAGATAGTCGGTGTTCGACGTTCCTATATTAGGTAGAGCCAACAAGCGTAATGAGCAAGGATGGTTTTCCAATAGAGCGAGCGTATCCTTTACATGGCTATCATACGCTTCATCCACACCTATCTCCTCTGCTAAAGATATCGCAAGGGAAAGATATGCTTCCATTTCAGCATTTAGAGCACCGACAGTCCGTTGTGGCTCTTTGATATGAATATCAACGGCTTTTAACAAGGTCCCAACGGCATAGCTATGGTTTTTACTGAGGATGACAGTGATTAATTTTAAAGCTGCGATAACGGTTTGCGGGTTCTTTGATTCAGTGCTAGTGAGAATGAGATCGACTAGATTAAAAAGAGAGGGGTTCAGCCTATCGTCGTCATCCTCAAGTTGAGTGAGTAGCATCAAGGACATTCGGCGTTTAGCAGCTACAGGGGAGCGTGGAGTTCTTGACTTCGTCTCCGCCGGATCAGGAAGAGCGAGTAGATAGTGTAGAATCATGTGCACCAACTCTGGATGATCTAGCGAATCAAGTATGCGTCGGAGATAAGTTAGAACTGCTACGGAAGAGCCACCATCAACATCTGAAGACTCTAACAACGAGGGATACCTGAGATGCGTTAGTGTATTTTGTCAACAATGTGGTTCATTCTTACAGTAGCTGCTGAAGAAACAAGACTTGAAAATGGTCGATCAGGGTTTGTCTAACGTCGATAGATCTGCAATGCTCAAGGACATCTTGCCAAAATGTCAAGTAGGAGAGAAAGGTATCCATATGTATTTGAAAGTCTGGAGAAAATAGGCTCTCAGCTTGTGAGGAATTGCGCATTTCTCCATAATCAGAAAGGGTCAAAATAATAGGCAGGTCTTTCCCAGGGTGAAGAATTGATAATTTCCTAGTGTAGATTAGGACTGGCGAAAAATTAAGATCGAGGAATGCAAACCTGCTAAGTTGACTATACAAGGCTCCGAGTCCGCTTGCCATAAGGGTGGGAAGATCGCTACCAACTATCCATTGTTCTAGATCCTGTGATTTAGATGCCGATTCAAAAATATAGAGCAGGCCAGTCCGAGCAAAATCTCCAATTCGGCCTTCATGGTGGACATGATCAATCAGCTGATAGCACAAAGGAAAATCATCCTTCTGCGTGACGCCAGCAAAATCGACTTTCTGATTTATTGACTGTCCATCGGTATCCTTTGCATGAGAGGTGAACCACACTGGCAGTATTTCCGGTTGTAGCCTGATTTTCGCTGATATCCCAAATAAAAGCTCTACAATCTCCGCTTCCGTATCTTCCCCGACTACCATACTACCAGATCCGACTATTCGTCCGATGAAAGTCATGAGCGCTTGCGCAAACTGGTCGCTCTCAAGAAAGTCTTCCTCTTCGCTGTCGATAAGTGCTCCGAAAACAGCAACAGCATCTCTAACGATCCCCTCATCGTATGCCGTTGAAGCTATCTTGGAGACTGCAGTGTAAATCTGAGAGGAGGCAGCAAATGACAGGCAGAGATGAGGCGCTGGCGAACGGGATTCATCGTTAAGTATAGAGGTGAGTCGTTGGAAGGATGCTCGAATGCTCTCGACGGCTTGGGCATCGGATGCCAAAGAGGATGTTTTATGCCATGTTTGCTATTTCATGGTTAGCTTTACGTCTCTTTTAATGGAGTTGTGTATCTGGGTGGACGGACAAGAATTTGGCTGTAAACCCGCTTGAAGCGTGCCAGACGCTGCTGTGGGTTGTTCGCTGTCGACTGTTTTTTCTGAGTCCCGACACCGGCGATCAATCGCGCCCACTAGGAGGAATTTTTGTGAGTATTTGAGAGAGAATTTAGACGCTATAATTCAGCTTACAAAGTCCATAGCAACTTGCTACTTACAGTCCATCGCCACTTCAGTTGCTTTCGGGGGGAAAGATTAACGTGTTCCTGTTCGGTTTGCGGAGCTACCGCGATATCCCCGGAGTTGTTACAGAACTTCTAGAGATTTGAGAACGAAGTGAAACCTTTGAAGTAATATGCTTATATGCACTATACCACAACATTATCTGTCGCCAGATATATTGATATATCTTTTTACTGGGTTGAACTTGAAATCCTACTTTCAGTCACGTGATTACATTTAAGTCTACCAAAACGGACGCTATTCATCTAAAAACTACCTCAAAGGAAGCACATCCTTTTACGAGAACCTTAAAATACTCCGTTAGGGCAGCAGTGCAAGAATTGGAAGTGAGGTAAATAAACAGTTGACCATAATCGAGCAAGCTCTACGATATCTCGCATGGATATCTCTAATACTACAATTATTCACGTCGTCATGTGACTAATGATATATCCTCATCCCAGCCGGACCCTCCTCCATATACGAAGACACTCCTGTAAGTCTGATACCACACTTCCCGTAGGCTCTGTGGCAGTGTTTTTAATTACGAAGAGCACACAGGACGCAAGAGCGAAAAGCACTTGCGACTCTTTCACAGCTTGGAAATGCGTCTTTGCCATGCCGCCACTCTGCGTCCAAGTCTTCCACTGATCCAAAATCATAGATATCGCCCCGGCAAAGCCCTCACTTTGAACCATGCCAAACAAAATCTGTTCCACGAGAGCAGCAATAGTCGTAGTCTCCTTGACATACCCTTTGCCAATAAGCCACTTGCGATTAGCTTCAGCGACGACCGCAATACCAAGTTTCTGGGAAGTCATAGCTTCTATCATTTCTTGCTCCTTGCGTCTCTCTTCTAATAACCGCCGCCTCCTATGCTCATTGTGGAAATCAATAGCCTCCTGCTGGACGCGTTTCCTGCGCGCAGCTTCCCGCTGGTCAGGCGGCAGCCGCATCTCTTCCTGAATTCTCCGAGCCTGCTCCGTAAATTTAACGTGTCGTTCGAATTGATCGGCCTGGCTGTCGTGTGGTGTTCGCCAAGCTGGGACTTCTTCGTCAGCCATGATTCCCATAAGAACCATCACGCCGCAGGGAACGGTTTCTCGTCGCGCGACTGCCAGGATATCGTCTGGGATAGCGAAACTCCATAGACCGCCTTGAGGTGCGCCAAGAGCAGTTGCAGCGCATGAGAACCAAAAGCTCGAGTTGCAACAGTCGCTGCCATCGCGTTTATCGTGGAGATGTGGAAGTGCAAGTTTGTGTTTTGGCTCATCTTCCCGGTAGGCTTCATCTATACCAGAGGATCCAATTCGTAGCCGAACAGTAGAGCTATGGTTCGAGTATAACGAATTGGTTTCGCTGTCCCGTTCACTGTCATCCTCAAGAAAACCCTCCTTTTCTTCTTTACTCGCTTGAGTCTCCTTGTCCTCCAAAGCTAGCAGAACGTTATCCCCTTTCTGCGGAGGTTTTATCCGTGTCCAGTAAGGCGGTAAGGAATTACAATTTCTCCGATCCCATTCTTTCTTCCAATTCAGCGACAATGATAGTATGCCATCGGAGTCATCTGAAGTTGCAACAATGAGTACAGCATCTGCTGTAGTTGGTGCGAGTAGCAGCTTTGTTCCAGCAGGCGTCCAAAGTCCGGAATTTCTCAGATCGCTGAATCCGGCTTTACTCGGCACTGCTCCTCTATCTAGCAGGAACGCAACGAGATGTTCAAAATCTATTTCCGACTGCGGTTGACTCAATTCGTCATGATATTGTAGCCTGTACGATTTGACTCCAATTACCATCTCTTTCCAGTTGAATATCGTCCAACTACCGCCTTTCAGGCTCGAAGGCGACTTCGAAAGCTCGAAATAGGGAGGGTCGGAGCGGTCGAGGGGTGTAATACTGCGCCGAGGTATCTCGATTTCGACAATGCCGGAGAGGAGAGTGCTTCGAGTAATGGCCGTGACACCATTCTTGTGGAGGGTTCGCTGGATTTCCCGTAAGGTCAAACCACTCTTGAGAACCGTGTATATTGTAGGAAGAACCCCTAGCACTGCTAGGGGAACACCTACGTAGGTGATCGCGTCGACGGCGGAGACCATTGAGTTGTACCCTCTGCCACAGCGGAGACGGTTTTAGGCAATGAGAGGTGTGGCATGGTAGGCAGAATAATTGGCTTTTCGTATAGCAGAACGCGATGCGGCTGACGGGTGATTTGCTCACGCAGGGGCTGTTTTAGAAGTCGACCGTGGCGATAATAACCGAGGCACGTGAACGCGCGACAGAGGGTACTTCTTCAAACATTATCCTGGCAACACCCTTGTGTAAAAAGCCACTTTTCGTCAATATTATTGCTATGTAATAATATCGGTGCCTAGATTAGGCAACCAGGCTAAACAAGAGTTGGAACGGAGCTACCGGGCATGAACATGGGACAAGGCGGTACTAGCGTGTGGTTATTTCGGCGTCGCGCTAACATTCTATATCTCTTCCGTGACTGCTAGTACGTATTAGACTTACCACTGAAAGCTACCACACAAAATCAGAAAGATTAATGAGGGAACCGCAAAACGACGGATAATTAGTCACTAATAGCCTGTAGCCTAATAGCGTCTCTCAACTATGAATTCGATTTGATTTTAGTACAAAGCCTCATCTTGCTCCTTCACAGCCAGATTTCCTACCTCATCTCAGCATCTTCATCATGGTATCAGAACAAACAGCCCGCATCAAGCTCCCTGGCTTCGGTCTACCTGTCAACACTATAGGCGATGAATTCTCAAAGTGGGATTCGGAGAAGCAGGTACATCCACGCAATCGTTTTCCTAATGTTATCATGGATCGGGAAGCCAACCCGGTGACAGTGCGGGAACGCTTGATGACTTACCTCATTAACACCATCACGGATAAGCCGGAGTGGGATTGGAAGGTGTTTGACGAAGAGATTGTTAATAGGTGGCGGAACGAGGCTCTTTTTCCGAATACTGGATACTTTTCGGAGCAGATGTTTGATTATGTGAGTTTTGCAATGAAGGTCTAGCTACCCCAACAATATTCCCAATCCCTCAATATCTCAATAGCGGGTCTCGAAGTTAGTTCAATTTCCTTTGTATAATCTATACTTCAACGTCCATTTTGGTTGGCTTCCAATCTCTCAGAGGTTTTGCTTTTGAGTATAAGTCCTAGTAGCTCCATTCTATCAACAAAGTTCATTTGGAATGTGGCACCTATTATCATTACATCCTAGTAAAACATATAGTGCATCGCAGAGCTCCGTGACAAAGCCAAGAGGTTCGGGACAACCAACACAATTCCCGTTTTCGACACAGACGCTGCCGTCATCAAGACCGACACTACCATTCCCTCTGAATTAATCCAAGCTCTTAAAGACGCCGTTAGACCTCTTGAGAACATACCTGAACACCACAGAGACTGGCGCCAATGGTCGGACAAGAAGGTTCTTCATCTCGTTCATCCATCACTATTCCCACTTATCTATGGCCGATCGAGAGTTTTGCTAACTGGCACAGTGAGATTGGAGAATTGCATTAAAAGCTGTGGCAAAGGAGATATTATTGGAGTTCCCGCAGAAGAAGAACCCCCGAGCCGTCCTTGGCATCATTCTTACTGGTCAACCCGGTACCAGTGGCTGCCATGTGATGTTAAATTTATAGAAGGTGATGCTGTCAGAATTACCAGCTATATCAACAACTTGCATCCAGTTACGCATGCAAGGCTCTATTCTGTACTAGAGAAGATTATTCAGAGAGTTGTACCACTATGGAACGAAACATTATCCTGGTATGATTGCTTCAGCAGATTACGAATCAACGTCCAGGATTTTGAGTTCACACACACAGAGAAGCAAGACAAGGCGGCTGTCGACATGACGAATCCTTCCACGAAAGCAAGAACCTCTCCGATGAAAGAACATGACGAGGACAAGGAAGAGAAAGAAGGGGATGAAGACATTGACGGCGAAAACTCCGACGAGAGCATGAATAGTGAGGACAGTGAAGACGAACGGCGCAGAACTCGCACCGTTCCCCAACACGAACCACGGCCCTACACTCCCATTGCCGCAAAGCCCCACAGAACTCCCATCAGTCTCTCTCAAGACTTTCAAGCCTCTGGCATCCAAATTTTCGTCAAACTAACGAACATACATCTAACACCAGAGAAGCCTACCTACGATGGCGGGGTATGGCACACTGAAGACCAGCTGAATGAGCGTATCTGCGCATCGGCGCTTTACTATTATGACCAAGACAAACATCACCGACTCTATGCTCGAGTTTCGCCAAATGGTCTTTAACGAGGATATTATGGGGGATGATGCCTATAAAAAGGTACAAAACCTTGCATCTTTCCCTTCCAATCTTACTTCTTACGTCTCATGTTATTATAGGAAGGCTACATCGATGTTGAGGATATTTTTGATGTCGGGCTAGGCAGACCATGTCCCCAGGAGATTGGCCGCATCCTCACGCGCGAGGGAAGACTGATAACCTTCCAAAACGTCCTCCAGTGCCGCGTTGCGCCCTTCAAACTTATGGACGAAAGCAAACCTGGACATTGCAAGATCCTCGCTCTATTCCTTGTCGACCCAAATACCCGAATCCTGTCGACTGCAAATGTGCCACCGCAGCAAAAGCAGTGGTGGGCGGACGCAATAGTACAGGGCAACGAGCGACTTGGCGAACTGCCGCCTGAGTTGATGGCCCAGGTTGTGGATGATGTGGATGACTTCCCGATTAGTCTGGAGGAGGCGAAGGAGATTAGAGAACAGTTACAGAGGGCCGTTATCTCAGTAAGCGACTCAGACAGCAAGAGCAGAGCTTAAGGCGTACGTACTAATACTAAAGTGCCACTAGTCTCTGCCTAGGAAACACCACTTTCTTTTAACCAATCAGCTGTCTCCTAGCATTAAGTCTGCCCTACCATCTAACGGCATATGGTCCGAGTTTTGGTGAGGCTCGACTTCAATTTTCGCAATTTTGTATCCCTTGCATTGATGGAGTCCGTAGAGTTGTGGCCTGTGCGCGCGATCAAGAATACGAACCAGTGCTGGCACCAATAAAATCTCATCCAATACGAACCAATAAAATATCGGTATTGCCAATATTGCCAATATTCGGATAATATCGCAATATTTCTTGGCACACCAAATTTTTTTACCGCCACCTAAGGTTACCTTCTATCTATATAATATTGTACAATATGTCTTCTAGAATTTAAGAAATTGAGGATTTTGGATTATCTCTTGCTTCTAATACCATTGAGGAAACTACAGACTTAATTCCTTTAACGAAAAAGTCACGGAAGACCTCTCCAATCCATGAGCATTGTCGTACGCCAACGCCGGAAGAAAGATTAGAAAAGCTAGAATAAAAATGGATTTGGTGCAAACATTGTCTAAAATATACGGCTCAAAGTATAATAAATATAAGACAGCATCTAGAGAGTGTTTATGGAATTACCGTTAGTAAGGTACCTGACTCTAGCATTTATATAACAGCTTCTGAAACTATTAAAGCGTTATACACTAAGCTTCTTCTCCAGCTTAGTAATAGTAAAGACGACCTTAATTAAGAGATTCTTCGGCGTATAGTTAATTAATAGGTTATTAACCAAACCCTCCTAGATCTGGTTATTGTATAATAGCTTCCATTTTTATATGTGGAATGGCCAGAATGGCATGCCTTTATTTAAGCAATAAATCTGTAGGGCTGTATATTTATGCTAATATCTCATAACACGATTAAGTAGAGGGTGGGGGCTTAGTTTCCGCAAGCAAAAGATATTATATAAAAAAGGCTTTAATTGTCATAAATAAGCATCTATCTTGCTGTTGATATCTGGACCTCACTAAGTTATAACCTTTTACTTGCAATTTGCGCCAGCTTTGTTAATACCCAGGATCGCTTTTGAAATATCTTAATTGCCCTTTGTATGGTATATGGCCATAGTGGTTTAAATTAATGGGAAACCCTTCACCCCGTCCTTAAAGATTATAGAATTATAGGAAATATTAGCGTTCTTATTAGCGATAATTCCACCATAAATAATACGCTTTATCGTATAATAGCAACTTATCTTAGTATAGAGAATTAAATTAACTAGAATTAGACTTTCCAACGGCTTTGCTATATAGGCTATATCCTTAATCTTATTACTAAAGCTTTTCTCTTTACTAATAATAGCGAAGAGCAACTTATAGAATCATACAATAGAGAAGATAAATTAGGAGAAGAGTTAGATAATAAACGCCAAAAAAAGAGAGCAAATTTAATAAGAGCGAAGATGGGTGTTATAGGGAAGATCTATAATTTTATTATCTATATCCGTGCCTCACCTAATTGTATAAATGAGTTTAAAGAACTTTCTGGAAAGTTAATCCCCCTAGGTAATTATTATATTATTATTTATTACTTAACGTCCGATTTGGATCCCTGTTGGGCCCACGCGGACTACTCCTTATATATATATAGGGAGAAAACTCTATTTAAGAAAACCCCGTGATCTATCTCCCCGCCTTTTGGGGCTCGCTTATAAGTCGCCTACGAGTTACCAGTGGTGCTCTACTACCTTACTTTTTGACCTTTTTAGGAACCACTGCTGCCGTAACAAACCTACGGACACGCTAGTATTACACACTGTACTCTACTTCTGTAGAGTTATTAGGGGGCGCCTATTACTCGCCCCTTTACCTTCTATTGCTATTTCCTTTATAACCCGGAACTGGTCTAGCATATTTTAGCCAATAAGCCACCAGGTAGCCGCCTTAAGGCCTTTCTATATTAAGAGTAGTATATTATAGTTTTCTATGCTAGCTGCTAAGAGCATTGCTTCTTAGCTAGTGTGTAAGGGGCATAATAGTATTACGTGTTTTAGTATCTGTTTTGGCTAGCTATATTTACACCTTAGGCTACCTACTAGGATACCTACCTAGTAAAGCTAATCTTTTAGTCCTATTATTCCTGTCCTTAAGAGTGTTGCTATTATATTTTCTGCCTTTATTAGGCCCTTTTAGAGCCCTTAGGTAT
>Ga0307507_10010834_pt1 | contig 11658 bp, 6 predicted proteins | sample 7_EM_MG_FD_207223 | JGI IMG/M metagenome (GOLD analysis project Ga0307507, IMG submission 207223) | Populus trichocarpa ectomycorrhiza microbial communities from riparian zone in the Pacific Northwest, United States - 7_EM | ecosystem: Host-associated > Plants > Roots > Unclassified | place...
ATGAATCCACCCTTTTCCCTTTAAAAAACAATACAAGTTTGAAGAAAATATATATAACTAAAATATAATGAAAACATCAAACGATATTAATCGTAGCTGACCCTTTTTTTATCCTTTTCAGACATATTAAGTCACGAATAAGGCAAAAAGGAATGACAGGAAAAGAGCCCTCAGTCTTCATGAACTAGCTAAGAAAGTGGAACCCAAAACAAAAGGAAACTTAACCTCCATAGGATAAAAGAGGGGGGGAACTCTATTCATATTGTAGGTTAGGAATAAATTTAAGATATCAAAAACTAAGAACAAAAAGTATTAATGAGGGCAGTCTAGTTGGGGGGAAGAGAGTGTGCACATCCACTGGTCCAAAAATCCATTCTTTTCATCTAAGGTACTCGTTATTCTATATCTTCTCATATAAGCATATTCACAATAATATAATATTCTGTTGCCAGGACTTCCTGGTTTTGTTTTTTCTAGAATTATTCAGGTTACCCATTCTTTTCTTAATTTCTTTGTGCAACCATGTCCATATAAAATTTTGATAGGAAATAAAGGAAAATAAAAGAACTTCAAAAAGAAGTCTTTCATGTCTAGAGGATGATCCACAAAGAACTATTCTCAAATAGTTTACAAATATTAATGCCATTGCCACCAGTAACCCATTCACCAGGTAAGTTTGTCCCTTAACTTAATTATCCCACTTTTCTAAAGAAAAACATTAATGACAAGCAGACAGCTGACAATACCTTCAAACCAGCTGATCTTGCATGCTCTACAGCAGTAGTGAGGTCACTATCTGATGCCAGAACAACTTTGTCATGGTCTTCATCTTCATACTGCAGAACGCAACCATGAATTAGTATGAAATTAACAGAAAGAAAATAAATTATTAAGGCTACTGATCACACAGTACAAAGTCCATAAAATATACCAGAATTTGAGGTAAGTTGTTGCGGTTAATATCATCCCCTAGCCTCTGAAGGATTGAAGTTATTAGATCAGTCAGACTTCGGGTCTCTACATCAAAAGAAATCAATAAACAAGGTCAGCTACCAATTATATGTGAGCCTTGTTTTCATTAAATGAAACCAGGATTTCACAGCATTCAGCCATTCACATATCCAAAGCCAAAAATCTAAATTTATGGGAATCACAAATATATATTTATACTTTCTAAAAGCAAGTCACCTGGCAGTAACTTGCAATGAAGTGTACATTCCATAAGCTATGCTAGATGCAGTGAGGAAAAGCAAATTCATGACCATCTTAAAAGCCTTGTATAGAAAGCAAAACAAATATCTTACCACAAGTAAATCTGTGCATTCGACCCTTTTTGTCTTCAATTTTAAAAGAAAAGTTGTTTGGCAACCCTGATGATGGATAGAGCAGAGATCTCGCCGTCTCTGTCCCTTCAGAAGCTATTTTCAAGGAACCTTCACTGCCATTTCACCAACTACGTGTAAGTAAACCCGGTAGAAGAAATCAAAATCTTGCTTAATATTAACACCAAAACATCTAACCTCCGCGTCTCGTCCTCGTCATCATTAGGACTCATAGCCATGGCAGAATCCCAAAACTTCTGCATCATTGTGCTTGCAGTCTCATTATTTGCTCCAGTAGTATTCCCGACCTGATTAATGAAGGGATGGTATAAATGCTTTTATTCTTCTCTGCAATAATCATAGCATCTTATGTTTTTCCCAAGACCAATAATATAAATTTAAACATTATGAGGAGAGCCGGAAAATAAATTACCACATGCATGCCATCTTAATAATTTAAGCATGACACTCATCTACCTTCCCTGCCTTCACTTTTTGAAAAAGACATAATTCCCAATTACACTTCTAAACAACACACGCATAAGCCATGCACTTGAATTCTAACACAACAGTTTGTGATGGCATAAAAGGCAGAGACCATCCTTCTCCAACTCCAAACTTCCATTCCTATTATTGATATTAAAATCATCCATTACAATTAATTACTTTAAATTTTCTGGATGTCTTGACTCTTTACAAAATTTATTTGTGCATAGGAAGGAAACATGAGCTTGGATCCGAATGCAGATATGTTGACACATCAATTCTTAGAAGTTTAGGATATTATATGTAATGGATACATATTCAAAGTATCTTCAAGTAGCAGAATTTCCCTTCTATTTGTTATTCTTTTGATACATATAGGAAGAATTCAACAAATTTTCAAGAGTATGATATTGAGTACAAGCTGGAAACAGATAACTGAGGAATTTTGAAGAATACTTGCTTTTCAGATTTGAGAGCATGTTGTAGATGTTATCCTAAGGAATAATAATTCATTAAGTCAATGAAACTTGCAAAGAGAACATTGTAAAGCACTACATAGTCCAAGAAGGACATGGGCTTGGCTTACTGTGGCGACTGCAGCATGAGTGATATGAATCACATCAATGACAGCAACTATGTTCCCATCTGCATCCAACCATCCAAGGTCATCAGAAACCAAAATGACTGGCCAAAAAGCATTTCACTCTTCATCTAAGAGAATGGTACCTCTATCTACCACAGGAAGGTGCAAGAATTTCCCATCATGCATGGTGTGCAGAGCATCAACAATTGGTGTATCAATTGTTGCACATTCTGGATTGGGAGTCATGACCTGTAGAAAAACCCAAAGCAAGATGACCGACTCAACCACTTTCTTCCATTTATCTGAGAGGCATGTTCTTCTGTAGTTCTATGTAAGGGTCCAAGTTTACATTTTGAGAGCCATTGCTTCACTCAAAATATGCTAAACAGGTATCTCATTCCCAAAGTCTCACCAAAAACATCCACTAAGATAGAACTATAATTGGATTATGGCTCTTTTTAGAAGGTACATAATCACATTCTCCTTACTGTTAGCAGATTCTATATCGTTGCAACTTGAAGGATACAGGACATACACAATTTTCTTTTGACAAATTCCCTTGGAAAGCCAACTATGCTATCTGAAAGAGAAATACCTTCTCTACAAGAGTTGAATCTGGAGGAAGATTTTGTGCTATTACTCGCATCAAGATATCTTTTGAACTGACAGAATTAAAAATAAAATAAAATGATGTATATTAATAATAACAACAAAAAAAACACTTCCTGCTATAAGATTTTGATGCAAACACAGATGATGGATGTAGTTTTTAACTCTATTCACTTGCTTGCTAGATGCAATTTAAAATTAAACTCACGTAAAAATTCCTCGGGGTTTTTCATCAACAGTCACTACTGCACAGCCTGATCGAGATTCAAGCATCTTCTTTGTCACCACCAAAACAGTTTCTGACGGTGATACAGTTACAACCCTGAAAGATGCAAAAACATATCAAATTAAAGAACTGGCTGTCTATTTTGTCCACATATCCTCTAAGCAATTAGTGGTAGAGTATCCAAGATAAACACACAAGGAGACAAAGTATTACCTACTTTGAATTCTCTGGTATTATAGTAGACAAAGCAGGCCTAAACATTCGCTCTCGAAGTGTCTCAATGAATGTATTGGGAACTGCATGTGAACCAAAAATTAAAAAATAAAACAAAAGTGCAAAGAAAAGTAAGGAACAAATTCTACTCTATGTTATGTTGTAACAAAGTAGCCAGAAAGACAAGTAATCCAAATGTTATTCAAAGGAACACTTTCACTAACCAGATATGGATGTCCCCCAATTTTTTTCAACACCTTCAACAGCTGCAGCAATGGCTTTTCCTTTTTCTGCAGCCCTTTCCATACGAGCAATAGCGTCATACAAACACTTCGCTATGTCAAGTAAGGCAATAACCTCTCCATTCTCGACAACAGGCAAATGTCTGAATTTTCCTGTTAATTACTAGTATCAGAACCATATCCACATGGCATGATGTAACAGGCTTGCAAGGTTGACATGCATCTCAGTTTATTACAAACCTTGAACCATCTTCTGGAGAGCTTCCACAGCAAGAGTGTCAGAGAGAACAAAAACAGGGTTCCTAGTCATAACTTTAGAAACAGGTGTCTCCTCAAGATTGACCTCAGGAGCAATTACTCTTGAAGCTAAATCCTACAAAAAAGAGGAAATAAGACATAAATAAAGGTCCACATTAGGGTAAAGGAGAAGAAAACTTCTTTCCACTAGGGTTTTTTTTTTGACCCAGAAACATAAAATTTTAGTCACACCTTATCTGTAAGGATGCCACAAAGTAACGCATTAGAGTCGGTTAGCAATAAGGCATCAACTCTACGAGCAGCCATCCGACGGCAAGCCTCATAAATGCTTGTGCTCTCAGGAACTGTCAAGGCCTTTGACAAGCGCAGCCGTTTTACTGTGCGCTCTCCAGTTAGTCCCCTGTTTAAGATGTAGTTGCAAATAGAAGATTACATTAATGGTGATGTAGCAACCATTGCTGCTAGACCTTCCAGTGATCTATATTTGTCATGTGAACTGGATACCTGCCTATCTATCTACATAATCAGAGATCACTAATATTTCTCCTACCATGAATTCAATGTTAACGTAGCACAAAAGATTGATTACCTAAACATGAGGCCAAGGCCATGCCTTGCGTTTCGTGATTTACTAAGCCCAAACATCCCATTACTGTAGTAGGGAGAAGCGTGAATAATAAGGGGATAGAAAAGAAGTGCAGAGAGGAGTTGAATTCTAGGTATATGCCTCTTCAACACCCCCATCCATAACTATTCACTAGAAGAACTCCTGATGATCGCCTTCCATAACTATTCACTTTCATTGATCCAAAAATTTGTTATCCTTTCATTTCCTAAAAAATGAATAGAACCATTAACATACACGACATCAAGAACCAACCTAGAATCCAAATTCATCCTGTTGGGACACACCTCTCCACCATCGAACACATTTTTTTCCTCATGAACCAGACTAATATTGATTGAATCATTTCCATAGCTCACAATTGCAAGCAACAGACACTATACAATTCAAAGCTCTTCTTCTCCTATCTCACAATTTATAATCTCTACAAAAAAAAAAAAAAACTAAATTATATGTAACAATAAAACACTAAAAATCAAATTTAAAATGCCCCAAACTTAATAATTTTTTTCCTTAAATCCTCTGCGTCCTCTAATTATTAAATCAATAAATAGAAATGAAAGTAAATTTCAGATTTAACGCAGAAACAAACAAAGAAGGAATCAAAATTCGCAATTCAAAAATAAATAATAAAAAAAACGCAGAGGAAACATACATAGAGCGCGAAGCAGTGATAGATTTCCTAGAAGCATCAGGACCTCCTCCTCCCTCGTTAGCTTTTTTCCTTCCATGAAACGACGAAGACGACATACTTTTCCTCGTCGAACTTCCTTGGCTAGCCATCTTCACCACCGATAATAACAAAATTCAATATCAAGATTTTGATAATTCAGGGAAGAATCACGATAGATGAAATCAGATTCTTACCATTTATTTATTAATTAATTTCCCGGGAAAGTTCTCGCGAAGTCGGGATTTCCCGGGAAAAATGGACCGATCGACGAGGAGAGAGAGGAGGGAAAAAGGTTGCCCTAAAAATTGGAAATGGGAGAGAATTGCGACAGAATGGGATGCTCTTAAGTCTTACCTTATCTTTGCTATAACGGGAAAACGTAAGATTTTTTTTTAATTTCTTTTTTTTTTTACAAAATACAAGAAATGATTTTTTAAAATTTTTTTTGGTAAAAACTAAAACATTATATTTAATCCTTTTAAAGCCCGTTTCTTTCTACTAAAAATAAGCCTTTTTCTTTATACATTGATTGTATTTATAGGGATTCTTTTTTTTATTTGAATTAAAATTAACATTAAATACATAATCTAAATTATTATTTTTTATGTTTTTTAATTTATGAAAATGCTTAAATATATTAAATTATATAATAAAAGAATTTCTTAGCCTAGAAACTTCATGTGGTTGAAACTATATTTTGATATGTTTTAAAAATATATTTTACTTTAAAAAATATTAAATTAATATTTATAGTGTTTTTCAATAATTTTAATGTGTTGATATTAAACATATAAAAAATATCTAAAAAAATATTTTAATATATTTCTAAATAAAAAAATTATTTTAAGAAAACATTTCACCTCACAATACTAAATATCACAATACTAAACACATATTAAATTAATATTATGATACTATAAAATTCACATTCATCATCAGTGTCATCCTAATGACAAATATATTATTTGTTATTATAAAATTTAGATATTTTTTGAATTATCAGCGATAAATAAGTTTACCATGAAAATGTTGAATATTTTAAATAAATCAAAAGAGAGTTGTTTCATTCAACAATATCTATTTACTTTAATATATAATGGATGCATAGGACGTGTTTGGCATGTCAATTTTATATATTTTGTAGAATATGACTGTGAGTAATATGATTATTGAGAAAGTTATTATCGTGATCGGTAGAAATTGGAACTGTTTGTTAATATATCTTTATTATATTTGTGAGAATTCAGGAGGGATTTAAATAATTTATCTTAAAACTTCAAACATCTAATTTGTCGATATGTACATAAACAAACATAAAGTATATTAATTATATTTTGTACCAATATGTTGAATTAGAATAGACAATAAATTTAATTTTATAAACTAAAACTATAATGTAAAATGATAAACCTACCAACAAATTAAATAACATGTCAAGCAAAGTTTCATTTTATTAAAAAGAAAGCTTTATTAATTAGGGTTCAATTTCAAGAATAGGTGTGCTGTATTGATGAAGGTAAGGGTATCTTATGTCAATTAAAATAAAGAATAAAGGCATTAATCACATTCCTTTCTCCTTCGTTCTAAAAGGGCATCACATTCCCCATTTTGGAGGGAATACAATAACCTAACAATTTTTTTTTAGATTTATAGTTATTTCTGAGTGTGATAAAAGATTATTTTTTAAAAAGACAATTTTTAAAGTTCATTGAAAATTAAATAAGAAGACAACAAAATCAGGGTGCCCAAAACACGGACAAGCTTATTAAGGTCTGGACAATCATTGTGGTTCTATGAGTAACCCAATACCACCGTGTCATGGTGTTAATTAAATATTAGTTATTTGAATGTTATCTAGCTCGAATAGTACTGTTAAAAAATAGCAACTCGCTGGCTATTAATAAAGAAGAATATGCTTAACCCTAGCCCAGAGATCTCCATTTCAGGTTGTGGAAGATAAAGGTTCTTTGCGTAGGAATTAATCTTTTTTCCGATGCACAGGATTTATTGGACAGTGTTCCCCATAGGGTAGTGGAACATGACATGATGCAGTTCTTGCAAGAAAGGAATGGCGGTGATCAGCGTGAGAGTGAGGATAGTGTTCACGCTTTGGATCGCCAAAGGAGATCTTTGTTGGTTGATAGTGTGAGTGATCACTTAATAAAAGTGTTGATCTACGGCTAGATCCAGGATCAAGTGAAGCACTATTAAATGTTTTTTTGCAATCGTAAGCATTCTACGTAGGTAGGAGCTGTATTCGGATATAGTTATATAGCAGAGCAGAACAAGGGATAGAGGCTGAAGAACAGGCGTCTTCTCACTTCGGCTTGGAATGCAAAGCATTCTTTTCGATCTTGTACCCTAGACTGTCTTTCTTCAATGTGGGTACTTGGTCGCTACACCTTGTCAGACTCTACCCCCAACAAAAATAGCTTGAAGAATTGTTGGACGGGAGGCGCGGTAAAAACCACTGAAGATGATGATCCAATAGGTGCCTACCAAAAAAAAGGGAAGGCTATGGATGCCATGACCGATCACCATCGAGAAAAAAGACGCCGGGGTTGTAAATGACAGGCTGACGAACCCGCTATATATCCTAATAAGGTCCTCTCCTGTGGCAGCAGCTGCTGCAGCTCAAAACCCAGGTCTCGGTTTTCAACTACTTTCTTTTAGTCGGAAGATGCTTTTCGTTGATCTCTTACTGGGGTGGTGTCACAAGCCGGCCCCTTCTCTAAAAGCTTCTCTGATTTTGTTGACATGAATGAAGGCGCCGTAGTAGGTCAAGAGTCGGTTTTTCTAACAAATGAAGCTACTGCGAAAACTTAGAAGTGGAGAACAACTTGAAGAAATGATCTTAAGTCTTAATTTGTGTATATCGGAGGCGGTGTCTTTTATCTCTGGTCTTCGCCTTTGGCTTCCTTCCGCCTTGCTTACTTCGTAGACAGAAAGCTTCTCTGTGAGAAGAATTCCCGGGTTGACATGCCCAGGCCCAGCTATCTATCAACATAGAAAGATAAAGCTATATATCTCGACTCTCTCTACCTGTACCAATCTGGAAGTTTACACATAACCTTATGATACAGATCAGCGATCCCTTAATGTGCCGCTTGCTATTCCGCTGATAAAATCTCTCTCGCAAAGGTACTCAAAAGTGGCAAGGGATTTCTTTTTCTGTGCAGCTATGAAGCATAGAGATTTCCTTTCTTTCTTTTCATATTTTTTTTAAAGTATTTTTTATTTAAAAATATATTAAAATAATATTTTTATTTTTTATATTAATGAATTTTTTTAAAAAAACTAAAAAAATATTAATTTGAGATTTTTTAAAAAAATTAAAAAAAATAGAAGAAATGCTCATCTCGGTCCGACTAAGAAATTACTAATTCCCTATATCTGTCAAACAAGGCACTTCACATAAATGAAGTGGTATACATGTTGTCGTATTGTATTAGCTACCTAACTCGCGCTACATCGCAGGTTAAATAATAAAAAAATTTTAAAAATTTTTTAAATAAAATAAAAAAGGTGATGTTTTGTCCTGGTTATAAAAGAATCCAAAAATGTTGGATCTTGGTGGTAAAAAGGTTTAATTGGGTGTTGGTTCCTCGTGGGTTTGCAGACCCGCTCGCCCAGTGACCACAGCCAGGCGCGCAGGTCTTTCCTAGCGCCTAAGGCTTGACAGACCCCGTGCCAGGTATCTGCATGCTAGGATCTTAGATAGCCCTAGCGCCAGGTGGCACTCCAAGACTTGGAAGCCCAAGCGCCGGGTGCCCACAGCCTCAGGGGGTGTGTGTCCAGCCAGGCGCATGGGGCCTGCAGTAATATTTTTTTCAAAATTTTTTTTTCACAATAATAATAATCATAATTGTTATTTTTTTTGCAATTTCCTTCTATTTTGAATATTCATACAAATAATAATATTGAACTATATGTCATGCCCGCGCGATGCTGCAGGCTTGTGACATGTTTGTGCGTTGTCGTGGACCTGTGAAAAAAATAAAAAAAAAATTATATGAAGAAAAACTATTGCAATCCACAATGTTTTCAAGAAAAAAACTACAAAGCTAAATTCTTAACCAGATTAATATTTAAAAAATAAAATGAACAAAGAAAATTTTGGGAAAAATCTTAAAAAAAACTAAAGGAAAAAAAACCATGCAGGGAAACACTGTATCAATCTATAGTGTTTCATGAGAAAATTTACAGTTATAATTCTCAACCAGCTCAATATTAAAAACAATAAAATCGATAAAGATAATTTTTTAAAAAAATCATAACAAAAAAAAATCATGTGGGGGAACACTAGCAATCCACAGTGTTTTAAAGAACAAAGCTAAATTCTCAACCAGCTCAATATGAAAAAAAATAAAATCGACAAAGACAATTCTGGAAAAAAAACAAAAAAACTATGTGGAGAAACACTGTAGCAATCCACAGTGTTTTAAAGAAAAAAAACTATAAAGCTAAATTTTCAACCAGCTCCATATTAAAAAAATAAAATCAACAAAAACAATTCTGAAAAAAAACACAAAAAATTGAAAAAAAGAAGAAGATAATTTTGGAAAAAAAATGAAAAAAAAACATGCGGGGAAAGTTAAAGCTGAATTCTCAACCAGCTCAATATTAAAAAAAAATCGACAAAGATAATTTTGAAAAAAAACATGTGGGGAAACACTGTAGCAAAACAAAAGCTATGTGTGGAAACATTGTAACAATTCACAGTATTTAAAAAAAAACCTATGAAGCAAAATCGACAAAGACCATTTTAGAAAAAAAAAAGAAAATAATTCATAAAAAAAACCTTGTAGGGAAACATTGTAGTAATCTATAATGTTTTAAAGAAAAAAACTACAGAACTAAATTTTCAACCAGTTCAATGTTAAAAAAAAATCAACAAAGATAATTTAAAAAAAAAACACAAAAACAAAAAAGAAAAAAAAGACAACCTTGGGAAAAGAAAAAAAAACATGTAAAGCCCAAAAAAAGGGAAAAAGAACGAAAAAAAATATGGGAAAACAAAAGGAAAAAAAAAGAAATACAAAACAAAAAAATGAACAAACAAAAAAAAAAACAAAACAAAAAAAAAAAGAAAAAACAAAAAAAGAAGAAGCATGTGGCGTGGGGAAAGCTACAGTACTTTCCCCACACCTTTTAAAGTATTAGTTAATAACAATATGCTTTTTTTTTTAACATTCAATTACAATAAAAGTAATAATATTTAAAATACAAATAATAATATTTATCGCATTAATAATAATATGAAACTTGTTTGAACAAAGTTGATGTAGTAATATTTAAAAAAAAATATTAACAATAACAATAATAATAATAATAATAATAATTATTTGGGGGATAAAAGTTTACTTTTTATGTCTCGGGAAAAATAGCAATGCATTATTCCCCTAGAGTGTGGTCTACGATAGCTTTGACTTTGAGTGTACGTAGGAGAGTAGCAAGGTCTCCAAGATCAATTAGTTTATTTTATTATCATAGGGCCCGTGTTTTGTCACGGTATGTTTATAAAAAAAATTGTAATAACTTACAATCACATTGAAATTTAAATATATTAAAACTAAATTTGAAAAATAGGAAATGTTATCTCAGATATTGATGCTTTAATTTGAATATAATTTTTTACCTGCTCGTCGTGGGGCTGCAGCCAGGCATGCGGGTCTGTCCCCAACGCACAAGGCGTGGTAGACCCCGCTTTAGGTGTCTACATCCTAGGATCTCGGTCATCCCTAACGCCAGGTGTCTGCATGCTAGGGCCTCGGCCAGCCAACGCGCCAGGTGACAGCAGCCTGAAGCGCCTTCATGTGTGATGAACATAGAATACTTTAGAGATTTGTAATGCTGTTGATAATTTTCAGAATAATGTTTTTCCACACTTTGAATAATACAATTGTTAACATATATATACACAAGATTTGCAGGTTTGAATTTAGAAACAAAGCTAAGATTACGCCTAGCATTTACACTGAGGATTGTTTGTTGTTACAGGCTTGATATTAGGCTTGTATGATGGTTGCATGATTTTGTGTAGGAGGCAAAGGATCATATGCTTGATCTATGGTGATTTCCTTTATACGCTCCCGCAAGATGGGTGACCCATCAGCTAAGCCAATCTTGAGCAGTAGATAATGCAGACGTTATCGGGATAGAGGCTTGGTTAGCAGATCTGCCAGCTGATCGTGAGTGTTGACATGATGGACATTAAGAATCTTTTTCTGACCCATATCGCGTACAAAGTGAAGGTCAATCTAAATATGCTTCATCCGTGAATGTTGAACTGGATTAAAACTAAGGTGTGTGGCTCCCAGGTTATCACATAACAGTCGTGGTGGAGCGTGGATTGGTAGATAAAGTTCTTTGAACATGTGTCGCACGTCAAAAAATCCGCGCGCGGCATCGGCTGGCGATT
>Ga0307507_10010835_pt1 | contig 11658 bp, 12 predicted proteins | sample 7_EM_MG_FD_207223 | JGI IMG/M metagenome (GOLD analysis project Ga0307507, IMG submission 207223) | Populus trichocarpa ectomycorrhiza microbial communities from riparian zone in the Pacific Northwest, United States - 7_EM | ecosystem: Host-associated > Plants > Roots > Unclassified | place...
CTATTGAGCTTCCCCGCGCTAGATAGCTGAAGAGCAAAGAATTGTGAACTGGCGTCGACAATTCGACCCTTTTATCTCGTTTCCGCTTCCACCTCGACACCACTAGACACTCTCCTCGTATCCAGATCGATCAATACCACATGCCAAGAAATAATTCACATCACTCATCACTAACTTCTACAAATCGCCACTGATCCCTCCTTCCGTCCCTGGAGTCTTTCAGCAAAGTTCCAAAAGTGCAGTGCTACATCGTAGCGCGTTTATTCACCAACAGCTCTTTCTTAATTCACTTGGACACAAAGGAGCATTGTGTACGGGTACTACTCCCGGTACACTGTAATGCGATCACACTGCCTACTAGTTTGCTCCGAGCCCGTATTCTTAATTCTATTTGTTGGGGGTGTTGGGACGGGGCTCTTGTTGGGTAGTGGAAGGTGTGTGCTTCCGGAAGAGCTGGTCGCGACTAGCCAGTAATTTTGGTTAAAACCAACATCAACACCCTTGCTCGGTACTACTCTTCGATGCCCAACCTTTGCACAACGGTAGCGGTGCGGAGTGGACGAATCAGGAAACGATGTATTGCAGGCTTGTAGAGCTGAAATTCCAATCTTAGGCAATGGATGCGGAACGAAATATTTCGCCAATCCGGAATACGAGACGAGAAACCTTCTTACACTGGACCGGTATTAGTTGAGCAATAGAGTGGAGAGAAGTGAAGTTTGAGCCTGATCCAAAAATAGATCCTTCTCGTGTTCGCGAGTGAATAGAAATGAGCGTTACTGTAGGAACTGAGAATTTTGGCGGGACGTTGGAGTTGCCTCTTCTTGTAGGGTTTGTTGATCTTCCCTTTATTTGTCCAAATGGAGAGCTGAAAGAGAATAACTTCACCGTGTTTTCTCTCCTTAGTCCAAAGGGGGAATTCTAGATATCCTACTTACCGCTATTTTTACTATAGAGATTTATATGCATTGTGGTAGCGTTGCGCTATTCAGTACAGTACAGTACTAGTGCGGTAAGCTTTGTGAGAATATTTAACTTGGGAAGAGCGCTGAGTCATTTGTGCGGTAAAAAGGCTGAAAATCGTATTTTCTGACCAAGTCTGGCACTCTGGGGCTGAATCTGCCCTTAGCGTCCCGGCTACAAATTTGACTATTTCAGACACCCAAGATAAGAGCTACAATAGAATACTTGTATTCTCATCCCGTATTCGGAATCTGGTTCCTACTACAAAAGTGTCTCAAAGTGAGTTAAACTTGGTACTCGCGCATGGATGAAAAAAAGGTCAGCAAGATTGACCGAGGATTAGGAAAAAATGGGGCCTAGGAGACACTAGAAAGCAGGCTGATGGTTTAAGGATGAAAATGCTGGTACATCACTATTGTAGAGTAGTCGAAACTTTAGCATCTGCTGCACAGCTAGCTGCTAGTTGAATGGGCATATGCAACCACCTTGGGACACTAATCAATAGTTTACTAGTAGCATGTCATATGGCGGCCAAAAACAAGCCCTAATAACACCAGATTCTGAATACGCGATGAAATTTCTAGTTGAGTACCGGCTGCCGAATGGAGTTACCGGTAGTCTACCCGTCCTTGGACTTGCTATAGGATATCCCCTTGGTGTAGCCAATCAAACCACCTCAGAGGGGGTTAACTGCTATTCATAATGAGCCCTTTACGCTGGTTGTCCATAAACATTAGGACACGCACCGAGCTATGTATTCAATCTATCTATGCAAAACTTATTCTATACTAATATCATAATATTAGAGAGGTTTCACCCCATAGCCAAACGCTCAGCCTTCTAGCTGAAGTTCTGTTCCCCGCTGGGTGGCTTGCACTCGGACGCAGGTGTTATAGCACCTTAATTTTACAACCTCAAACGTACGAACTTAAATAGGGTCGAGGCTCGTTATATCTACCGGTATGCTACCCTTTCAAGCTCCAGCATCGCTTCCACTCAGTCCTCGCACCCTGCTCCCCGATGTCAAATGGTAGGCAGCCAGTGTCACCATGTTAGCAAATACCTACACACTCCAATACCTCCCATCCTAGGACGTGACCCACACAGCTACATTGGATGTCCGGGTCGGTGCTGCAAACCTAATAGTGTTGAAAATCATTCCCATCCTAATACCAACTTTGCCCAAATCTGTGAGAAGACTTCAGCGGTCCTTGGGACGGAACTTAGATACCAGCGGCAGAGACCCTGTAGAGATAGACCCAGGAAATGATTCCGCCGGACGAGTGTAGGCGAGTCCACACTAGGAATAAAGTTCCATCTAGGAACGACATCTATATGAATAAGTTCATGGGGCCGATAGGTGAGTGTTAGCGAAGTACCAGGTGCAGCACGTGCGAAAAAGCGGACAGGTTTCATGATGACTAAGCTATTGAAGGTGGGAGAAGGAGTTCTAGGACAGCGGTGGTAATAATGATGAATTAAGGTAAACATTAATAACCTTGCCAGGAACGGCTAGTCAACCACTAGCCATAACTATCACGGAGATTAGGCATATGAAAAGACACTGACACCACATCTGTAACAGTACTTTGAGGGTCTAGAATGTCGCCGCCATGAGGTCACAAATAGCTTTCTAGAAAGTACAGTGTGTCAGTATCAAAATGACGGATCTGATCATCAGATAGACATCTAATCTGATCAGTATTTGGGGAGCAGCCCTCATAGCAACCCTCACACCTAGGAGTCATATTCACATACAAACCACCCAGTACTTCCTACCTGGGCACCCCTTAACTCTCTATAATAATACTACTATATTCCTTTTCCTTTTCCTATTTCCCCTCCATTCTCACAAGATACCTGAAGTGCAATAAGAAAAGAAAAAGAAAAAAGAGTTGGAAATAGTGGTACAACCAAGTTGTAACCTGCTCCTGAGTATCACGAGATTCCGAGAGGGAGATCCGGCGGTACTGTAAGGACAGGGAAGAGAAGCGTCGATGGAAATCTCGACAAGAGATATAACAAAGATTAGGGACTAGAAGAGTGACCGTTCAACTGAGTATATTAAAGTGAGAGTTCCTGTGAGGCTTGAGAGTCCGAATCCTTAAGGGATCTCGAGCTCTTTAAATACAAGTAAATCATAACCAATATCCTGTCAAAACAAGAATGCTAAGCTACGCTAGGGTAGAAGCGAAAACAACTAAGTTCTAAAACAAAGGTATAGATGTGACAGGGTATAACTAACAAAACAAGTAATGGAATCAAACAAATAAGAGATTGCTACTAATGTACTAAACCAGTAATACATAGTAGGAACTTGAAGCATAGGGTTTCCCAATTGGGTACAAGGAACGAAAGGTAGTAATAAGGGAAATAAGGAAAGTTGTAACCAGTATAGGGTACTGTTGGGTTTCGAGTATCGTTTGATACTCAGTATGTTTTATGATTGAGTTTGATACTCATCATGTTTTATGTTTGATTTTGAGTATCGTTTGATACTCAGTATGTTTTGGTTATTGTGTCAAAGTATCGTTTGATACTTGGTATGTTTTATGTAACGTTTCAAGGCTACCGTTTTGGGAGTCTTTATGGTTATTGTTTACAAGGCTCCGGTTAGCCTAACAAGTGTATTTAAGACCTTCTATTCTCCAGACTTAGAGAGGGCAGACTCCGACAAAGAGAGTTTTCAATATAGTTGGTTGAACAGTTACTTCTTCAGTTCGCTTCGAGAATCCAATAAAACCAAACATACTTAGCTATTAGGAACTACTTGGTAGTTGCGAAATAGTAAGAGGTTTGTTACAACAACTTAGTCCAAGCCTCTGGTACGTAGTCTCGTTATATACGGCACTTTGGTATAGAGATAGTATCGTTACCCTAGCGAATCCCGCCACCCCTCAGGAGGCGGTTACATTTTTTTAACTTCAACAAGTTATCAAGATTGAAGAACACCAGGAACCCAGCGGGAGGAGACCTCCCAAGAAGAAGGTTCACAACGAGCTAGAGACGAACAGGGACGATTTGTCAAAGCACCTACAAAGGAACAGTTCTCAATAGACGAAGCAGCTAGACAACTAGCCAGAGATAGCGCCCAACGAGATCTAGCGGAGTCAGCAACAGAACTAGCAAAAGCAGCGACAGTCACCCCAGGCGGGTTCCCTGAGTCTCCACAAAAAGGATTACCCAGCAAAGCCCCAGTAGCGGCACTGGCAGGCGATCCAGACAGCTCAAGCAGCAGTAGCGACTCAGACAACATGTCTGACCATGGTGAAGTAGCTGGTGGAGCAGGTCCTGCACCTATGCCTAAGCCCTTACCAACGCTTAGTGTAAAAATACCATCACACAAGAAATTCACTGGTGATGGCGAAGACCTCAAGCCAGAGGCATTCGATAGATGGTACAACTCAGTCCGACTCTACCTACGATTGCACAACGGATCCCAGAATGCTGCAGGAGCAGGGAACTACTGGATTCTCTATACACAAGGACGAGCCCAAGAAGTGGCATTCCAATCAGCAGAGCTATTTGGAGAAAACCTCACGAGAGACCTACTAGTAACCTATCTCAGGGAACGATTCCAATCATCCAAGCATAAGGATGATACCTATCAGAAGTTCCACAGCATCAGGCAATCCTGGAATGGACACGTCCAGAAGATATCTATCATAGCTACAGATCTACTCATGCATTGATCACGGCTACCAGAAGATAATATAAGTGACTACGCTTTCATAAAACAATCTTTGCCTGTATGCACCCAAGACTCCGACAAGACGTGGAAATTCAGTACACTGGAGACGAGGATATCAACACTGTTATTGCTATGGCGGAAAGACTAGACTCTATCCATCAAAGTACAGGAGCGTATGGCAAAGAACGGTATGAGTAAACAATCTAAGGAATCCACCCAGAAGAAGACAGAACACAAACCAAAGAAGAAGTTCAAAAACAATAGCAACTCTGCCAAAAAGAATGAATAAAGAAAGAAAGAAGCCTGTCATACTTGTGGTTGTGAGGGGCATATGGCAAAGGATGGCCCAAGCAAGAAGGACAAAGGAAAGGGGAAGGTGAAAAAGGAAGCTTCATCCAATCTAGCAACAGAACTCAGCGAATATGATGAGGTGTACATCAATACCCTGGAACTCGAGAGCTATGCAGCCACAAAAACCACTCGCCCTACTACGATCAAGGCACACCATGCACTTGAGGGTACTATGTTCATTAATGGAAAGGAAGGAAGAGGCCTGTTTGGTAGAGGAATGATAGGAACAAACCTTATTAGTGCCGCCTTTGTCACTACCCACGGTATACCATGCATGAAATTGAAGGAACCAACCATGATACTCATGGCCATGAAGGGATCACGATCCAAGAGCAATAAAGAATGCACGGTTAACCTAACAGTAGGAAAACTGCAGATGTAACCGCCTCCTGGGTGGTGGCGGGAATCGATAGGATAACGATACTATCTCTATACCAAAGTGCGGTATGTAACGAGACTAAGTACTGGAGGCTTAGACTAGGTTGTTGTAACAAACTACTCACTATATCGCAACTACCAAGTAGTTCCCTAATAGCTAAGTATGTTTGGGTCTTGCTGGATTCTCGAAGTAAACCGAAGAAGTAACTGTTCAACCAAGTATATTGAAAACTCTGTCTGTCGAAGTCTGCTCTCTCTAAGTTCGGAGAATAGCAGGGCTTAAATACACTTGTCAGGCTAACCGGAGCCTTGTAAACAATAACCATAAAGACTCCCAAACAGTAGCCTTGAAACATTACATAAAACATATCAAATATCAAACGATATCTTGATACAACAAACAAAACATACTAAGTATCAAACGATACTCGAAATCAAACATAAAACATCATGGGTATCAAACTCAATCATAAAACGTACTAAGTATCAAACGATACTTGAAACCAAACAGTAACCTGTACCGGTTACACCCCGAAAACAAAATGAAAACATCATTTCAAACATATAACAAAGAAAGCAAGATCTCCTCGCTATCATAGTCGGTGTCCAAATGGGGTTCCCAGAAACCCAAATCCCCCGTCGGCTTCTCAGAGTGCTGCTCATAGCCATTCTTAGTAGGAGTAAAACAAACTGTATGATAACCGGAAAAAACAGTAGGAACTTCTTCCCCTGGCATGTTGTCCGTCCACCATGCCTGAACCAGATCCTCCGCGTTTTCAAGTCCTTCCACTGGTTCCCAACTATTCTCGCTATTTGGGTACCTTTTCCATTTCACCAAGAACTGCCCTCTGCCATGCCTCGTCCTATGGTCAAGAATGGCCTCAACCTCCCAGTCTTTTTCATTATCGAATAGGATAGGCACTGGGTTGGTGTGGGCCCTTCCAAGGAATCGTTCATTATCGTTAGGGTGGTAGGGTTTGACACCTGAGCAGTGGAATACTCCTCTCTGCCGTCGATATATCCTCGAATCCATACTAACTGTGTAGTTCTGGGTATGTTCATCGAATTTGATGACGATAGAGGGGCCTCTCCATCGTGGTTGTAACTTCCTGGACCTGCCAGATTCCGTCGCAAATTGGTCACCAAATATCATTACCATTCCCTCAATTTCAACAGGTTTAACATCGTCGCTTCGCTTGGCTGCACTCTTGGTAGATCTAACTCTCGCTAGCTTTCGAGCCTGGTATGCTGCGTTCCTGAATCCCTGGTGTCTGTTGTAATAATCGTCAGAGGCAGGAACCGCAGAAGGGTAGACTCGGTAGGTGTCTGAGAGAGTCTAGTCTCGACCATACACCGCTTTGTATGGGGACATGTTGATAGTATCAGAGTGGCCAGCGTTAGGATATGCTGCCAGCGCAGGGAGGGAGGTGAGCCAATTGATTTGGCGGAGGTTGGTGACGTTTCTCAGGGGAGTCTGGAGCTCCCTGATTTTCCATTCAGGCTGCCCCTTCGTTTGGTGATGGACGGGCGCAGCCATAATCTGTTCGATCCCTATAGTCTTAAGTGTCTGCTTCCAGAACTTAGAGGTGAATCGTGGGTCAGCAGCACTGACAATCGCGGTAGGTACTCCATGAGGCGTAAAAATATTGTGCCGGAGTAGCTCAGTAGTCTGTACTGCCGTTGCAGTAACCGATGTTGGGATCCGCCAGCTGAATCCGGCTGCTCTATCCACTACTACCAGGACCGAGTCCTGGCACTGTAATTTGGTAAAGGGGCCCAGAAACTCGATAGCATAACTTGAAAATATCTCGGAGGGGAAAGGGAGGGTTTAGGCATTACCGGCTGGTAGGGTGTTGCATTCTTGGTGGGCCTGGGATAGCTCGCATTGCCTAACAAAGTCCCTGAAATCCTTCCGCATTTCCGGCCAGTAGATATATTCAGATGCATACCCATGGTTCCTATCTGCGCTGTGGTGTCCCTTTGTGTGGATCTCGCTAATCATTAGTTCCCTAAGTGTTGCTCCATTGATCTCATGTCCCTTTGGTATGTAGAGACAGTCCTCTCCTTCTCGAGTGGTGGCATAGAGTAGGCCATCACGGATGCGGTAGTGTTGCATTTTTCCACCTCGGGAGGTGTTGCTAGAATCTTGAGCCATTTGGTATACAGGGTCGTTCATGTACCCTTTGATCGTCTACTCCCTCCATACATTCTCCATTTCATTAATGGCTTGAACCACATCTCTTTCATTCACAATTCTTTCCCACCTGGTAACCTCACTTGCCTCCTCTTCTGCAATATCATTGTAAACCTGGTAGAGGTTGCTGTCGTGCTGGTGTAGCTTTGGTGGTTCAATAACTGGAATAACGTTGTTGGAGGCAAGCCGCCCTCCATAGAGGGGCTTGGTAGGTGAGGGTCTGGGGGCCTGGTGCACCGGGCACTCAGGGCTTTCGCAGGGGACATTTGTAGTGGGACAGCCTAGGGCTTCATGTAGTCTTCTTTTGATCTTTGACAGGTCTGGTCGAGGTCGAGGGGAGAGGATAGTTTCCTCATTGATCTCCAGATCCATAGCGTCTTGCATTGCTCCTTGCTGGGGATCATAGAGTGGGGGACTGCTCCTCATCTCACCTGCATAGACCTTATTCATAATCTTATCATCTTCATGAACAGGGAACATTAGCACGAAACAATCTGACCAGTGTTGTGCTGAGTGTGAAATTTATTCGTCACTCCGGCCACTGCTGATGCTCTGATAGTCACACCAATTGTTGATAGAGTGCTTATTTCTGTTATCGCTGGGATCAAGCACAGCTCGATGGATACTGCAGTTACTGCTGCAGTGTGAGTGGTTGTGGTTGTAGATAACCTCGTGGACTTCGAATCGGGACATGTCTTCTGGATCGGATTTGGTCAAGTGGATAAGAGGAGAAGTGTCGCTTTCTGAATGTTCTTGAGTAGGGTCTTGCATAGTATGAGGAGAGCTTTTGTCTTCTGTATAAAGGCGTGATAAAGCGTCCGCTAAATAGTTGCATTGTCCTGGCCGGTATATGATTTTTGTCCTAAACTGGCCTTTGTATCTTCGCCACGTAAGTTGCTTCTTTGTTGGTGTTCTGCTTGTTTTGAGGTACATCAGGGGCTAGTAATCAGTGACTATGGTGAATTCGTTTCCTGCCAGGAGGTGATTGAATGCTGTAAGGGCCTCAACTATCGCCAATGGTTCCTTGTCTGTAGTGCCATAGTTCATCTGGGCGTTAGAGAAATTCCGACTATCGAGCGCTGCCGATCTGGCTGTAGTAGCTGTCTCTCCTTGTCCTACCCAAGCACGAACTCCTGTATCCGAGGCGTCGGTTATCAGCCATATTGGTAATGCTGATTCATGGTCGATCGGTTTCATGATCTGGTTGTGTGTTGCAGCTCACTTAACATTATCCATGGCGTGATCATGTGTTGCAGTCCACACGACCTCCTCTGTTCCATTCAGGAAGGTCAGGGGTGCTGTGATCGACCCCAAGTGTGGCATAAATTGGCTAACGTAATTGACAACTCCGAGAAATTCCTATAATTGTTTCTTGTTCCTCAGAGTAGTCCATGCTTCAATTCTCACGATCTTCTCAGGTGATGCTCTCAACCCCTGATCGTCATTGATATCTGCTAAAACATCCATGCTTGCGGCAAAGACTTCTATCTTCTTTCTGCTAGTGTAGAACTGAGCTTGTTTGAATTTATCGCACACCATTGCGATGTGTTTCAGGTGGTCTTGTTCTGTTTCGGAATATATGAGAATATCGTGAATAGAAACCCACATGAATTGGCCTAGGTAGTCGGCGAATAAATCAGACATTATTCACATAAATGTTCCTGGTGCATTCGTGTCTCCTGGTAGCATCACTTTGCTAATGAAACATCCAAATTTTGATTTGAAATTGTTCTTATCGACATCCTTGGGCTCCACCCTGGTCTGAAAGCTAGCATTACCGAGGTCAATCTTGGTTCGATATCTCGCTCTTCCTAGCGAGTTCAGGATAATTCTTTGGTTTGGAATTGTTTCATCGTCTTTGATGGTTATCTCATTCCTTGCTGCGTGATCGACCCGTGGTCTTATTCTGATTGTATCTTTCTTTTCTTGGGCAAAGATAGGTGCTGCTCCATCGACTGCTTTTCGTTCAATAATCCCTTGTTCGACCTTCTCATTTATCCATAAACTCATGTCCTTTGCCTATCTTTCTGGAATTGAGTAAGTTGGTAAGTTCCTTCGTTCCTTTCCTGGTATTAGACGGATTTCGTGGTTTATCTTTCTAAGTGGTGGCAGTCCTTCTGGTATGGCTTCTGGGAACACCTCTGAGTGTTGGCCCATTACATCTTCTGTGGTGACAACTGCTGCCCTGATATGTCCGCTGGTTGGTGGGCGATTGATCCTGATCCCAAATTTGGGGAAGTCAAGACCTAACCCGCCGCATTGGATTATAGCTCCTTGTTGTTTTAGCAATGGCATTCCTATAAGGGCGTCGTACTTCGCCAGGTTTCCAACTAGCATTATGCTTCCTTTTGTCTGCAGTTTTCCTACTGCTAGGTCAACAGTACACTCTTTATTGCTCTCGGATCCTGAACCCTTCATGGCCATAAGTATCTTGGTTGGTTCCCTCATTTCTATGCATGGTATACCATGGGTAGTGACAAAGGTGGCACTACTAAGACTTGCTCCTATCGTTCCTGTATCAAACAGGACTTTTGCTTCTTTCCCATTAATGAACATAGTACCCTCAAGCGCATGGTGTGCCTTGATCGTGGTAGGGCAAGTGGTTTTTGTAGCCACATAGCTCTCAAGTTCCAGGGTATTGATGTATACCTCATCATATTCGCTGAGTTCTGTTGCTAGATTGGATGAAGCTTCCTTCATGACCTTCGCCTTTCCTTTGTACTTCTTGCTTGGCCAATCCTTTGCCATATGTCCCTCACCACCACAAGTAAAACAGGCTCCTTTCTTTCTTTGTTCCTTATTCTTGGCGAAGTTGCCATCGTAATTGAACTTTTTCTTCGTTTTGTGTTCTGTCTTCTTGTTGGTGGATTCCTTAGGTTGTTTATCATACCGTTCCTTGCCATACGCTCCTGTACTTGGATTGATAGAGTCTAGTCGTTCTGCTATAGCGATAACAGTGTTGATATCTTCGTCTCCCTTGTACTAAGTTTCCACGTCTTGTGTAACCGCCTCGTGGGTGGTGGCGGGAATCGATAGGGTAACGATACTATCTCAATACCAAAGTGCAGTATATAACGAGACTAAGTACCGCAGGCTTAGACTAAGTTGTTGTAACAAACTTCTTACTATATCGCAACTACCAAGTAGTTCCTCATAGCTAAGTATGTTTGGTCTTATTGGATTCTCGAAGCGAACTGAAGAAGTAACTGTTCAACCAAGTATATTGAAAACTCTGTCTGTCGCAGTCTGCTCTCTCTAAGTCCCAAGAATAGCAGGTCTTAAATACACTTGTCAGGCTAACCGGAGCCTTGTAAACCATAACCATAAGGACTCCCAAAACGGTAGCCTTGAAACATATCAAGTATCATACGATACCTTGACACAATAACTGAAACATATTGAGTATCACACGATACTCGAAACCAAACATAAAACATACTGAGTATCAAACGATACTCGAAACCAAACATAAAACATCATGAGTATCAAACGATACTCGAAACCAAACAGTAACCTGTACTGGTTACACCCCGAAAACAAAATGAAAATATCATTTCAAATATAAAACAAAGAAACTTAAATCTCCTCGCTATCATAGTCGGTGTCCAAATGGGGTTCCCAGAAACCCAAGTCCACCGCCGGTTCCTCCGAGTGCTGCTCATAACCATCCTTAGTAGGAGTAAAACAAACCGTAATATAACCGGAAAAAACAGTAGGAAATTCCTCCTCCGGCATGTTGTCAGTCCACCATGCCTGTATCAGGTCCTCCGTGTTTTCAAGAGCTTCCACTGGTTCCCAACTATTCCCGCTATTCGGGTACCCTTTCCATTTCACCAAGAACTGTCCTCTGCCATGTCTTGTTCTAAGATCAAGTATGGTCTCAACCTCCCATCCCTTCTCGTCATCAATTAGGATAGGTGCCGGCTTGGTGTGGGCTCTCCCAGGGAATCGTTCATCATCGTTAGGGTGGTAGGGCTTAACAACTGAGCAATGGAATACTCCTTTCTGCCGCCGATATATCCTCGAATCCATACTAACTGTGTAGTTCTGGGTATGTTCATCGAATTCGATGACGATAAAG
>Ga0307507_10010836_pt1 | contig 11657 bp, 15 predicted proteins | sample 7_EM_MG_FD_207223 | JGI IMG/M metagenome (GOLD analysis project Ga0307507, IMG submission 207223) | Populus trichocarpa ectomycorrhiza microbial communities from riparian zone in the Pacific Northwest, United States - 7_EM | ecosystem: Host-associated > Plants > Roots > Unclassified | place...
AAGTGCAATCTCGATCGATTGCGGGATATATATGGTAAGACGGCGGGGCCTCGAAGGCCCATTACACCCTATCAAAAGAAGGGCCCTTCAAGGCCCTTGGATACGTCAAAAGGTGGCGCCTGTGGTGCTTAAGTGGAGGTGTCGGCGTATGTCATCGGTAACCTAAATGATGATGTCGCTTTACCTTCCAACCTGGGGCCCAATCGGAAGGGAAACTTGGAGCGAGAACCTGGCATACCCGCATATCTTTCAGCCTATTCTCTGAGGGCCCATGCTTCTAGAGGAGCGGATATGTATACCTGAACAAGCAATCTGGTGTTCTAGTGTTCTAGATAGCGTATACTGCTCACTAAATATACGATGAGTGGCCAATGAGTGGCCGATGCTCAGTCTTTTGTCACCGTGGAATGAGCAACTCGACGGAAATCACTAATGATAATATAATATGTGCCTTCTAGAATGATAGAAAGGCTTGAAACACCCGAACTTGAAGGGAGCGAGAACTTTGAAGGAGAAGATATTAAAGTGAGTTCGAGCAGCAGTTTCGAAACCATACTAGCAAGTTTGCAATGGCTGAGTTTCGAAATCGCCGCCCATCTGGTCCCCAACGTTGTAAGCGGCACCCCTATCGTTGAACCGCTATGACGGGAAATGACTTTATGCAGATCCAGTCATCTGTATATTCGATCCGAGCACAACAAAAGTAGTTTTCGTTGGATGTTTCGCCAGCCTGACACTGAGTGATGTAAGGTTTGTAAGTGCGCCGAGAGTGGAAAGTTTTACTTGCTAAACAACGTACGCAGACGAATTATTGAACAAGTCAATGAGAGCTACCATCCTCCACACTTTTAATCAGAAAACGGAGAGGGATGGAGCGACCAGCTGAGTGGTCCCACTGAACGGTAGAATGAGATTGCGACGGTTCAAAATCTGGTCAAAGTGAGTTGCTATTGTTACTTACAAGGCAAGGTGGCTCACATTCTTTGTCTTGTGCATCTTCACCTCTGTCGCTAGCAGCTGGCGGCCGTTCTATCGCCAAAATGGGTCACTGGGTTTCATTGCGGTAACAATTAGAATATGTCGTCTAGAGCATGTCATCAGTTCGAGGTAGGAAAGGGCATCAGGATTGCCATTAAACTCACCTTCATCTAATCCGTGCATCATGGCGCTGAGCACATAGGTTTGAGCTACCGTTTGCCCAGAGAGCCAGAAAGGTTGAGTTCTTTGTCGTCGAGAAAGATCTGTCACAATCCCTGTGACGGGTAACAACATGAGGTCTTTCGTTACACAAGACAACAAAGAATGGCTTTCATTAGGTGTATGTACACGATACGGGCAAAGTATATGTGTCGACAATTGAGCCAGAAAAATATAAGGTGAAAACATAGAAAGGTGAAAAACATAAGTAAAGAGAAAACATAGAGACGTAGGTATGATACTGGAACGAAGACCCAGAATTCAACTTCATATATCGTGAACCAAGGTACGACTTCACATACATCGAAGTCTGTCTACGAGAGACTAGAATTCAACCAAAACGAAAACAACTTGAGTTTGAAGTCCGACTCCGGCTGATACGCAAGACGCACCGTAAGCCTCAAAGTTTAAATTTCCGCGTCAGTGTGGGTAGTAGATGCACGATTTGATTACTCTTTGGTTCCGGCAAATTGCAGGAAGGACCAAGGGGAAACGGGTGGTTTTTTCCGAAAGAGTGTTGATCCAGCGTCAAAAGGTCTTTTGTTGTCCACATTCATAGTCAACGATGCGCTCAAGTAAATAATATATATAGTCATAGATCAGATCGTTATACACAGATCAAATAACCACAAGATACCCCAAAGTCCAAACTGTAAATATAACAAAAGCGCGCATACTAATTAATCGGCATAAACGAGAGGGGTTGCGGGAATGAAAATCCAGAAAGTCCTCCATTCCCACTTGAACCGTCTGAATTTGACGCAGTCGGTTGTCCATCAGACGAAGCGTTGACGTTCCTGTCCGATCCACCTCCAGGGCCACTAGAGGGTCGACCTACTATCGAGGTATCATCCTCTACCGTATATTCAGGAGGAGGCAGGTTCCCGCCAGAAGAAGGCCTCACACTTGCTAATTCTGAACCAGGCGTTGTCCCATGCGTTGAGTTTGTTGTAGGGATGGGGGTACCTAGTCCGTCCGCCTGCGTGATGCGCGGGTTCTGGCGTACCGACTGGCGGCTCTCCCTTCCAATCAACGCTGCAGCGGGGAACGGGGTCGCTGCAGTGGGGAATGGGGTCGCTGCAGCGGGGAATGGGGTCACTCCACCTCCGTCAGGAATGGGGCGCACACCGCCCCCAGGTCTTCTCGTTGGTATGGTGTTGACTCCCACGTAAGGATTGAAAGGTTCAACTGGTTTTGGAGGGCCATACGGACTGATGGGGCTTGGTGGGTACGTCGGGTCGAGGGGGCGGAGCGGGACGGTAGATGGGACGTTAGGGAAAATGGGGGTGATGGGCGAGTTCGTTGAGCAGAGAGGGTCCATCGGTGATGAGTAGGGTGGAGGAGGGAATGACCCGGCGCCAAGTGGGGGGCCCCTTCGTACGGGTGAAACGTATCTGCGGCGCTTTCTACACCAAACACAGACCATGAGGAAGAAGATAACTGTGATGACTGATCCGACGATGGAGGAAACGCTTGTATGGTTACTGGAGTTACTGGAGTAAACATCACGACGTAAGTTCCGCGGAGTCCTGAATGATGCTTTCAAGGGAGTGATAGGTGATGTCGATCCAGCGACGTCTGTTGCATCCAGGACGGTATATCTACAGCCAACTCTAAATTTAAAAGATGGGGGAGAGAGGGTGGGAAGGACACACGTCAAAGCATCGAGAACAGCGAAGGGCGTAGTTTTTGTCTTGGAAATGAGCAATGTATGTTGCGTATTTGCAAGCCCAACCCAAGAAGCGACGATGGTAGATTTCAGAGTTGCGCCACTTGCTACCAACGTTGTGTGGGCGTAATCTTGGAGATCAATGGTACTGATTGGTCCACCATCCAAAGACACGTCGGTGTTGACATGGTATGGCCACTTGGGTGAATGGAAATGTAGGGCAACACCTGAGAAATATGAATTAGAGGGCAAGGCAATGTAATATCTTCAGAGCTAACCAGTGAATGTAAAGCTCGCGTACGCATCGGGATCAACGTCTGCAACCATGTGTGTCCCTCCTACTTCCATTCCATCCCCAGGAAGAGTAGGGCGCCATATCCCTGAATAAATTATGCTGGGATCGGTATCGTCGACAGTAATGTTGCGAAAGCCCAGCACCTGCTGTACGCAAACGCATGCAACAAGGGAGGAGGTCGTCAGTGGGAGGAAAGCAACCATGGTTGTGCCTTGTGCCTGACAAGCATCAAAAATATTTCCCTATTTTTAGCGCCCTGTGTTTCGGACACGTGCCATCTTATTTTTGCACTCTCTTCCTAATACAACGAGTCTCTCGCCTGATATGTCTTTAAACTCAGTTATTGGATTATCGCGGACTATGAGGCCACGGCCAAAATTACGAATGCTTGATGCCAGAAATGAACTTGGACTATTTTCAAACCAGTCTTCGTCAGAAAGGAAAGGAGAACGCAGGACGGGACACATTTAAACGAGACTTCACGTAGGTTTCCCTTCCACTATCATGATTCCTCCGCATCTCACCTACCTCGTCACCCTATTTTTACTCTTTCTCCTTCCCCAGGCTGTGCATGGGTTTCGGAATATCACTGTTGACAGCCAGAATCCTGCTATCGTTTACTCTCCTCAGGCAGGATGGTCCAATGCTACAATAGGAGACGTCAACCCTGGACGGGTTTGCATGGTTACAACGACGCCCAACGGGACAGCTACTTTCAGTTTTACAGGTCTGTTATCCGTTATCATTCTCAGGTTGCGTCGCTCATCCTGCTGTTCAGGCGTTGCTATCTACTTTTTAGCGCCTCTCTGGCCGTATGAACGCTCTTCTGGCCTGATGCTTGATGCAGGGCCTATTGTTCGTTTCGACCTCACAGATCATTCTCATGTCACCGGAACACCAGGAGGACCGGCCACCGTAAAGTCGGAGGTCATCGCGTCAGCTGTTGGTTTGGGAAACACGCTTCACACCGTTCAGGTATCGGTCGCGGAGGGCCAATCGTGTTCCGTATTTGACAGGTTCATGTGAGTCTTAAATTTCCGTCTTAAGTCTCCTAACAAGGAACTCAGCTATGATGAATCCAGGTACACTATTTTAGAACCAGAAGATCTCCCGCCAGTAGCAACATCGTCTAACCCTCCACATTTTTCCACTCCGAACTTCATCGTCACCTCCACCACTCCAACCGCTTCTCCCACACGCACCTTCACTCCATCATCAGCCTCTCTATCGAAGACTCGGCTCATATCAGGCGCTTTGAACACTGCCCTGATCGTCACCTGCGTCGTTGTCTTCCTCTTCATCTGCGGCGTCGCCTGGCTCCTCGTCTTCTCAGAGAACGGCATCCACACGTGCTACCGCCAACGCCAGGGTCTTTCCTCACCAAACCAACTCGAGTTAGCTTCGGGCGGAAGTACCCCGTCGATCATTGAGGAGCACAAGGGATTCAATTTTTTATCAGCCACGCCGCATAGTTCTGTGTTGTATCCTCCGCAGACGATGGTGAGGAGTATTCCCTGGGTTTCGCCACCGATGTACCCTCCATCGCCGACGGCTGAGGATGGGAGGAGTCGGAGATGGAGCATGAGCATGCAGTTGCCGTCTCCTGTCGTACAGGAGGTTGAATCGCAGGCACAGCTTGAAGATCGAATAGATGTTCGTAGTGGAGCGATTGATGCGACCCCGCGAAGATGAAAATTATTGCCTGTGAAGCCCAACCGAATTGTATTATTATTTCTAATTGTCTGGCGAGCTCTCGCTTGAACGATGTATATATTATATGTTACGACCTACGATGATCGTATGGCAGATGGACGATAACTAACGTATCTTCTTACTGCCTTCATCCTGAATGCTCGTAAAACAAGACACAAAATTTATTGAGTGACTACTCGATCATTCATTCCCAGGCGACTTCCTCGACACACACCCTGGGGAGAGGCAGCCATTTGCCCAATAGGCACATGATTAGATGTATGTTGATTAGTGGCATTTGCTCAATCACATTCGTCGGGTGGGTAAATTCAAAATATACATTGAAGGATGTGTACAAAGGACCAAATGAGAAATATTAGCAAAATGTTCGTCAAATGTTCTCCAGCAGGCCTAGCTTGGCACTCATTAGAACAATTTCACTTTCAATTCCCTCGATCGAGTCAACCAAGGCGCTTAATACACGGAACCGACACCTTGACATGACTCCGACAATTATGGCAATCTTTCTAACACGGTTTCCATCCGTCCAAACCTCTAATGTCGACTCAGACCACCACACACCCCGCCCTTTTAGGTGACGGTCAAGGTCGATACCGCGTCCACATAATCGGCAACAGTGGTGAGTCAAACTCCCTTGTTAGAGTCGATCGCCATTCAACCCCATTTTGTGCCCAGGTTCTGGTAAGGCAAGTACAGCATCATTGCTTTCCCAAGCATCCCGCTGTACGTCATGTACAGACCACAACAGGCATCGAACTAGCAAAGATCCTGGGGGTACCATACATATCTCTGGACCGCTTGTTCTGGCAACCAGGATGGGAAGAAACGCCAAGGGATGAGTTCGAGGATAAAATACGGGCGGCTTCAGATCAGTGTGAACGAGGTTGGGTCGCTGACGGCGAATATACTCGACGGGGAGGGCTCGTCGCTCAGGAGCTGGCTACGGACCTCATCTGTTAGTCATCTGTTTCTTTCAGTTCATTTCAAAATACACTGCTCCTCTCTTTCTCCGGTAGGGCTTGATCCGCCTCTTTTATTGTACTTCCCGCGGATCACCATTCGCACTTTGCTGCGTCTTTTCAACGTAGGCGATCCGTGCAGCCCAGGATGCGATGAAACCATCCAGAATGTGTTTTTCTCAAAGGACAGTATTCTTTGGTGGTGCCTGAGTAACCACTGGGCGAACCGACGCAAAAATATAGCTAGAATGGCCGAGATTGGGCTTGTTGAGGGTACAGACGTTGAGCGCAGGCGGATGCGGAGGATTGGCGGGTGGGGAAGCGAGCTGAGGGAGTGGATCAGCGAAGTCGAGAGGCTGGTGCATGGGACGAAACAAAAGGCTCTGTAGTCGGATTTCATTTTACTTTTTTTGCGATCGCAGTTCCGAGAAATTTTCTAGTTGGAGTACGGAATACAACGTTTGGATTGAGATTGAGATTCACAAACTGTAAGATAGCGAAAGAGTATCACCAGAGGTTTTCCGTTGAATAAAGCTCCCAAGAACTATTACACAAGATATATCTCCTCTTCTCTCCCCCGCCTTCGTCTCGAAAGGTCTCCAAGCAGAAATACCGAGTGAAAAACGATTTGTGGACGGATATGCGTGTAGGAGTTTGCGCGAAATCAGTCAAATCCAAGCAGGCGAGAACGTTTGATACAGTTTCTTGACGGCCCATAGAAGCGAATTCGCATTCATTAATGGAATAATGTTCCAGGGTCTTTATTTTCGACAGAGATGCCAGTTCACGGGTCTGTTGGGTGATTAGGAATCATGAGATCGTTGTAAAGAAAATACTGCTTACTACGTCGCTTTCTGCTTGACTCAGATTGCGAATTATCACGCTTAATGAGAGATGCCGAAGGTGAGTGAAAGTGACCAACGCCGCTTCATTGGCCTGCAGGGTCCACCATGGCAGGGGAAGCCCGCCGAAATGCGGTAACAGGAGCACAGAAAGAGAATCTTTGTGGTTTCCAAGCGCCTCAAATAACCCACGAGCCACAGTTTGCGGAATAAGAGACGCGGGACGAGCGTACTCCAAGGAAAGAGATTGTAATCCGGTGTACGAGCCGAGGTAGTGAAGAAGGGTGTCACTGAAGCTGTCCACCGAAATGTCCGTCAATTGAACACGAAGAGAGAATAGTTCGACCCAGACGTCGGGGTAAAGGTGAGGATGCAAACGGAAATGCAGCTTGGTGAGGTGTCGAATGCTGGCGCTGATCAAAGTGAGGTTCGGGCGGCACGGGACAGTCCAGCGCGAGTCGAGCATGCAGGGGTTCGACTCTCTGGAGAAACAGAGATGAAGGTCAGTAAGCGACGGCAGGTCGACCAATGCCCTTGTAATCGCGGCTTGAAAGTGTTGTGGGGCCGGGAGGTCCTGAGCGAGGGTCCACCTACAAAGGTACAGGATCAGCGAGTGTTTGAAAGGTATGTGGAAAAGAACGCACTTGAATGATGTTAATCCCTTCATGGCCGCGACGGCTGGTGTGAAATACCATTCCAATTCCTGCTTAAGCAGTGCCCTTCCATCGGGGTCGAGTTTTTTGACTTGTTCGGGGACAAAATACGATGCGGGAGAAGAGATGATCTGGAGATGCTTCACCCAACCGCATAATCGAGCTCTCCCACATGCCAACTGCCACACAGGGGGCTTGAAACGAAGCCCATCTGGGTCGACGCGGAGGGTAATGTGGTCGAAGAGAAAAGGAGAGATGAGATTGTCGAATAATCTGCAGACACCGCGGATTTGGAGGAAAAAGCGTTGTAATTGTTCATTTTGAGGATCTAGAGTTGTGGAAAAATGGTGAAGGCCAAGCTGTTGGGTTATGATGTGTTGAGCCGGAGGTTTAAAAGGTTTCAGAAAAGAGGACTCACAAGTTCGCAGATAGCCAAGAGGATTTCGACTGGGAGGGAGTGTATCGTGGCTAGTACCACAGACGCCATGCTACGTTGTGAGTGTAGGAAAGGGAGGGGGAAGAGAGGCCAGATTCGGATAAGAAGCTCAAGCTAGCAATGGAAGCGCGGAAATGAATCAGACAAGCATGATGTCTATTTTGATACATACACAGGAGCAACCTGTTCGGGCGAGAGACTTTGCAATTGTATCTGTATCTATATCTTAAGAACATAGCTGCACATAACGGAGGTTGCAGTAAACGATACCTTGTTTACAGCAGACATTGGACGAATTTACTTGAAGAAAGGATATCGGATGACTGGCGAGCTAAGAAGACCATTAAGAGATATTCTGAATGATGATCACTGCCGAAGCTCACCTATGTACGTATTCTGATCGTCATCACACCCGAAAAATCCAACGTCATCAACAATAACGAGTTGGCAATGCAGACCCGAAATTAAGCCTTAGGACTGTGGCCATTGCTTTGTGGATGAGCACGACCCTACGGACATGCAGGAATGCTGAAAATAAAGCCAAAGTCTTATTCGACGCGGTCCCTGCGAACTACGCGGTTGTAGGGATCGGTGTCTTGAACCCTCTCGGCAGCTCGTGGCTCGAACATAAAGCCTGCTACCAGCCATCGGAATAAGTAACGCATGATGCTATGGAATGCCCGCATTTTTGAAGGGTTGAACAAACGCAAAAGTGTTGAACATCGGGCCCCGCACTTAACAAGCAAGTAAGAGATTACTAAGACTGGTGGAAAGCAAGACGATGGGGAAATGGTCACTTACTTTGGGGCAAAGCTAGATGATTGAATCGACGCGAACAAGGCATGGTCGTGCTGTTTGTAGCCACACTTACAGCCACGAAACGGGCTGCAGTGAGAAGGCGAATGGGATTGAAGATCCTGACACCTTGGGAGGCCGACGAACCTGAGGCCTCTGTCGGAGAAGAGCTGGTAATCTAGCGAGAATGTCCAGTTTTCCCTGAACCTCTGACAGCGGCGCAACACCCGACAAGATCCCAGCGATTCCTTGGAAGAAGGAGACGACATTGCTACGAGGAGGATGGATGATGGAATGTTGCTCAAATTTTAATTTAAACCCAGGACGTCAGGCACGTGTCAATGGTACACCTTTCAATAGTAAGCTTACGACACATCAGCGTCCTCATCCTTCCTCATCGCACAACGGTCCCACACTTGACGCACACCACATATAGGCAGTGGAATACGGTGGATAGGCATTTGAGCCGAACACACAAAATTTAGATCCTTTAGCACCATCCTGGTGCATCCGACATGGACTCCGGACCCCGGACCCCTCAGGCTCCACCTTACTCTACACATTTCCTTTTCCTTGCAGCTATACTTAACACAAATAAATTCACTATAGTGATGACCCACTAGACATAACTACATCTAAGGGTAGCCTACTGCTACCCGTGCGTCTTAGTACTTAGACTACTTGTTGCACGTAAATCCCTAGAATCGAAAAAAAAAAAAAAAAAAATTTAGATCCTGATTCGGCCTTGAGTGGCAGTGAGTTTCAAAGACTTCATCATGGATATAACTATTATAAGTATCCCGAGAATCCAGAGAACTCAATCGAACCGAGAACCCCAAGGCTGGCTTTGGCCCACAGTGCCTGTTCTTACACTATACCATTCCCTCAACGATGAATATGCGGGGGCGACGGAGGAACCCCTGGGAAAGTTGTTGCCGAACGTGGGCATCATGCTGCATCATGACGTTCACAGCTGATTGCAAAACGATAGGAGCCTGTTCAGTACAGATCACTTTCGGGAGGACCTGGGAAATTCACGTCAGATGCCTGATCCCAAAATTCCAAAATCTGGGCATTTTTGTCCACATGGATTCTCCAAAATTCTGTCCGCACCGCGGATCAGACCTCGCTTTTGCACAAAATTTGTCCACACATTGGATCAGGCATTAATAGGTAGTGTTCAGAATTTTCCGCTGTGTGGCTAGCTCCCAGACATCTGTAGGCTAAATGTATACTAGAATCTCGAGTATCTACCTATCTGCATTGGCCTCGTCATCGGTATCCATCTCATCATCCTCTATACCCTTTTTCTTCTTCCCAGTCAATGCAGTAACTGCCTTTTTGATATCTGAGTGACAAGTATTCAATATTCAATGTTTTGAAGATGTCATGATCTTCGTGTGTTAGTGTGAGCATTGAACATTATTAAGTATTACTCAAGGAGTCAACAAATTTGTCATGTACTTTTTGCAACAATGATTTTATCACCAATGATTGCAAACAATGTCAATGATAGTTTCTGTCATTTTGAGGTTGAACATGTCCACATTGGTTGGAAAAACAGATCATTAATTGAATTTACTACACATGGCTACATGCCCTAGAATGCTGAAAACATATAAATTTCCAAAGATTTGGACCAATTTTTGTCTGGAGTCAGATCAGGCCATCTAGATTTGAGCAACTTCTGTCTGCACATCCATCTCAAGCATTTCCAAAAATTTCACAAAATTTTGTCTGGACAGTCCTGAGGCATGTCCGGATTTTTGTCAAATTCCTGTCTGCACAGGGATCAGGCATTTGACATGAATTTCCCAGGTCCTCTTTCGGGTCCAGTTCACTCCCCCTGGTATTCCGCCTGGAATCCAGCTTCAGTCCCGGAATTCTGCCAGACTGATCATGGAATTTGACATTCCAGTGGAATCTGCATGGAATATAATGGGAATTGTGTTTGTATTATTATGTCTTGTAATTCTGTACAGAGTCCAACCCCATTCTGTGAAAAAAAAATTGAAATCTGTGGACTGTCTGGTGGATTTCCATGGGACGAGTCCGAGATCATCACATGAGATCATACATGTGATGATCTCATGTGCGAGGACCAAACAAACAATGTTTGTTTGGTGTCTTGCTCACCAAACATGGCCAACTCTTTTCTTCCCACCACCAACCATGCTCGTCACCAGTCACCGCCACCAACCACGCTCTTTACCATGACCGACCTTCATGACCATCCACGAACACCAATGACCACCAATGACCCCACTGCCACCACAACCACCTGAAACTGAAGCCAACCACCCACAAACGAAGACGGCCACCCACATACGAACCACGGCTCGTGAACGACGGCCAGCAGCCATGTACGGACATGGGCAACAATGAGCCGAGGTGAGCAAGCTCACCTCCCCCTCCTAATCATCTCTTTACCACAGGTGCCATGTTGCTGACAGTGACATGGCAATCAAATGACATGTCACAATGAGGGCACAGCAACAACAACATCACGGGATAACGACAAGGAGGGCAGGGGACAACAACACAGCGAGGACACATGATGATGACGAGGGACATGCGACAACAATGAGGACACAGGACTACGAGGATACATGATGACGGCACACGGAAATGACACAGGACACCAACGTGGGACGACAACGGATGGAGCATTGGCAGACATGAACAACCTACCACCCTCTCCCTCGGGGAACGACAAGACCACCACGACAGTGATGGCGGCCATGCTGCACGAAAACCAACGAGGGTGCACCACCACCACCATTCATGATGAGGGCACACCACCACCACCCACGAACAATGTGACCAGCACCCAGCCACTCCACCCATGAAAAACGACGAGGGCCCAGCAACACCACCCGCAGTTGATGACAAGGGACCAGCACCACCCACCAATGATGATGAGGGCCCAGTACCACCAGCCACAAGGGCCTGCCTGTCCCCATACTCCCTCCCCCCCCCTCTAATATATAAAGTAGTATTGTAGTTTCTCTCTTAGTATTCAAATACACTTCCTTTAACATATTTGTATTTTGTCTATTAGTATTTAAATACACTTGAATTCTACCTGTTCATATAAA
>Ga0307507_10010839_pt1 | contig 11655 bp, 13 predicted proteins | sample 7_EM_MG_FD_207223 | JGI IMG/M metagenome (GOLD analysis project Ga0307507, IMG submission 207223) | Populus trichocarpa ectomycorrhiza microbial communities from riparian zone in the Pacific Northwest, United States - 7_EM | ecosystem: Host-associated > Plants > Roots > Unclassified | place...
TGGAGGGATCCTCAACTCGGCCGCGCGAATACGGTGGATGTGGATGGGAGGGGGGGTAATGTGAGCTGCTGCTGAGCAGGTCAGAGCGGAGAGAAGCAGAGCACCGCAATGCAGTCCGATGTGTACTCGCAGAGTGAGTAATGAGTGATAGGAACGAGAGACAAGAGGCGCTGCAGCAGCGAGTGGGAAGAAAGAGGGGGGAAAAGAAAAAAAAAGTGAAAAAATAGTTGCAGAAATCAAGATCAACAAGGGGGGCAAAACAAAATAATAATAAAATAATTAAATTGGCAGGTATGATAACAATAATAATAGGAAGTTTAGCAAAGTACCTGTTTCTTCCGTTGTGTATTGTTTTTGTTGTCTAGAATGGAGACAATTAGATATTTGTAGCCCCGTTAATCAGACGTAATTATGCAGTTGTAATAACCTGCAGAAGAAGGAAGTTTGCAGAAAGGCGTCGCTGTTCCAGAAGACTGGACGGAATGCTAGTCAGTTGAATTGTATTCAACGGTAGAGCAAATGTAGGTGTAAGGGTGTGGCAGGTAGGGTAGGATGTAGGACGGGTGTCTACCAACAGAACGGCCGCGTTGGGTTGCAATGGGCAACTTCTGTGGGTGTGTTTGTCCTGAATCTCGGTCCTGGTCTTGAGTGCCCAGTCAAAGGTCTTGGTTGCCCGTTGCAGTCCTGGCGCTTCTTCGAAACAATCCCTGGTACTATTATTAAGCGCCAGCTAGATGGGATGGATTCGATCTTCTGTCACGTTCTGCAGTGACCTGAGCAATCGAATGTTTGCGAAGTGGAGGCCGGTCTTCGGTGTCAAGAGACTTGGGGAAGCAAAAAATGAATGTCAATTGCCGGGGCATCAAATGTCAGAGGGGATGGGTATGCAGGTCATGATTGGCTGGGCTGGTGGATATAGCAGAATAGAATACCGGCAAGGTAAGATGGCTTGGTGAGAAAGAATATACACAGTAAAAAAAAGATCAAGAGGAAAAAGTGTTATAGAGAAGATATGGACGCAGGAAGTGTAATGTGTAATGTATGCAGGATGCGTAACGTATAACTGTGGATAGAACGGAAATGAAATGGAAGGAGGGGTGGGAAGATGCTCGGTGGTCGGGACTTACTTGTGGAACCCAAAGAATCCTCGTGCGAATTAATCTATCAGATGTACGTACTTCGGAGATAGGCTTGCTTCGTGCATACGCTGAGCGAACGTTGGTGCGCAGGGACGGCAATGACTGATCAGTGGCCCACCGTGAAGAGAGAAGAGGGAGAGAAAAAAAGTGTGTACCGGTAGGTGCTTGAATTGCTACAACCCAGTTAAAGTGCCCTCCTCACCAGGGGGAAGTGCGGGTTGCGCGCCAAGAATACACTCAAGAAAGCCGCGGCTGTTGACAAGTGGGAAATAATTGGTGTGGTGGGGTCAGTGTGGCTGAACGCGTGCGTGGGTTAAAATCAAAAAAGAGCTGATAGGATAGCAGAACGTTAGCAAGGCGTTTCTTGTCTTGCGCCTTTGCCCTCTTTGCATTTCTTTCCTCTTCACCTTTCCCATCTCTCCATTGGAGCCGGGCGTGTGAATGTGTGGCTACCAATGCGCACTCATCACAATGAAACGAGTGATTGAGAAGAGATAATGCATAAAAAACAAACAATGCAATGCAGTATGATAGGGCTAGGCTGGGGTTGCGGTAAGAGGGTTAGGTTTGCCCTTCGGATAAGTAGCCAAAGAAAAGTCTTCCACGATAAAATAGAAATGAAAAATAATAAAAAATAAAAAATAAAAAAAGATTGATGACCCACTAGGAAGATGACTTGCTTTTGCTTGCGTGTGAGCTCAATTGTTTTTCTTTTTTCCAGTACTCTAGGCAATGCGTCGCGCTGTCGCGTGCAGGCGTGTTGGGACGAATTGGTTGAACGACACGAGGATGCTTGACTGCAAGATCGTTGACGGGCGACTGGGGAGGGCTGGTTAAAGAAGGGGAGCGAACAGGATATCGAAAATTGATGGTTGCTTCTACGTTACACACCTAAAATCCTTACGCAAAAGGTATTTTAACCCAGCGCCTCAATTGGATTGAGCCGAGTTTCTGATGATCGAGTGAGTGAGGTACGAACGGGAGCGTCGTGATTGCCAGGGCGGGAGACAGGGCAGTCAGACGAATGCGTGGAGGCTCAGGGTAGAGGTGGGAAAAAAGCCACGGGGATGGATGCCTTCTGGATCGATGTAACAGACGACAGGTAACGGTACCGGTACTGTGCAGGGGAAGAGGGAGGAAGGGGTTCAGAATCGACTGGGCGAGCCTGGTCTATAAGAGAAGCAGGGTGGTGGGGCAATGGGAAGAGAGGGCGGATGGTTCACAGATTGTCAATCCTCTTGAGGCTAAGGGGAACCTCCTGTGATCCATGGGCAGTCATAGAAGAAAGCAACCTGCCTGGGCGCGGCAAGCAACTAAATAAAAAATAAAAAATTAATAAAATAAAAAAGTAAAGTACTAAGTTATCAGACTCGAGCGAAGATCAATTGTCATGGGTCTCAAAGAAACATTGATGTACGGTACAACAGTTTGATATGAGTTCTGAAATGAGCAATGGCCGAGAAAGAAACAAAATGGAACAAGATTTAGAGAATATAGGTACCGTATTGGGGTAAGGTTTTTGTATTTTACCTATCCTAAAAATCTGCGATTCCAGTGTGAACCTTTCCAATACCGGTAACAGACAATACCTAACTCCCCCCTTTAGACTCCAAAGCAAGCTTCATCGCAAGCTTCTGTGCTATCAGTAATATTCAGACGTATGCAAGTTTCTCTCGTACGGTAACCCTCACTTTACTTTTTAATTGACGAGATTTCAAGGGGGAGAAGTGGCTTACCGGTAATGACCCGTCATTTTTGCCGTTGGCGATGGTGATGGAGGAGTAAAGTATCATACTGGTATCTCCCTCAGTTCAGCTCCCTCTGTGGTGGGATTCACTCTTGTAAATTTATTGTGCGGGAGTCGTCTCGCCCACTCTAGTTTACCCCGAAGACCCCAGCTCTCTGGCAATCGCTGGGTCAAGTCCCGATTCCCGACCAACTGCTACTCGAGTGACGCTGCGCGATGGGTTGGTTGATGGGTGATGCACTTGTACACGTACGGTATTCAGTCCTGTACTCACGCGGGAACGAAACCCCTCCAATTGGTCAAAACCATCACAAACCAACCTTCTTGTTCTCTAGCGAAATATTGCTGACGTGCCTTATCAGATCTTCCGCCGCAAATTGTAAATTAGAGGAGCCAGAACCCAGCTGTCTTACCCGTTTCGATCAAGACATAGGGTGCAAGTGTTAGTAGAATTTGTTTGGGTTATCCCAATCCATTCCTCCACCCCCGACCACACCCGTCACGGCCAATCTCAGACCCAAGCCTTGCCACCACGATACGGCAGAAAAAGAGGCTTCCGACACTAAGCAGTATTTTTGTTTTTATTTTTATTACTTGGCCCGTACTCTGATGGCTGTCACGGAGAGCGGAAGAAATGCTGAAGAGGGCCGATGCGATACGATACGGAACGATGAGAAATGTTTGTAGTGGGGAAAACAAAACTAGAAACAATCAAATTTTTGAACATCATCTGTCGTTGTGATTGACTTCACCTGGAAGCTTGCGCACAGACCGCTTTTGGCTAGATAAAAACTAGCCCACGTGTTCTGTCAACCATGCTGTAACAAAGGTTGATGATGATGATGCAAGGGATTCTTTTTTTTTGTTTACTGGTAAGAGTACCAGCCTGGTGCAAAAAGTGATCGTAAAAACCACTGGTTACAACCAACCACTTTTTTCCGATCACTTACCCTCACACCCTGGTACAGTTCTGAGAAAAACATCGCTCAAGAGTATTTCGACGGCCACCTCCGAACTGCTCTCCTCTTTACAAGAAATAAAGCACAATTGCCATTCTGGCACAATTCCCGAAACCATTCCATTCCCATCCATGCTTCTTCAGGGAGTGGCTAAATAAAAGGATAGATACAGCATGAAGGTACTAGCAAGGTATCATAAGCCTGTATGATATCAAAATTTCGTTGAGCTGGAGGTGAAAAGCCCATCTACCGAATCTGCGAACACTGGTTAGTTTACTCGGGCTGCTAAACCATGAAGTAGCTGGGGTGCCTTGGTGCTGATCCGTGGCTCGCAGCGCTCAACCCTTCACAGCAGCCCTAAACTCCTTGTGTTCACTATCCTATTGTAGAAGAAATCATATTCCCTCGTTTGATCCTAAATTTCACAGCGTTTAAGCGTGTAAACTGTTACTAAAGAAAGATCGTGGATTGTCGGCCGTGAGAGAGAAAAGAGCATGACACGAGTCACGAGGTTCGAAGGGTGTTTGGATTTTGTGACTTTGGAGAGGTTCTAAATGCTTCTATTTACTCCTCCGGAGCATGCTTATGACAAATGGCCCAGATCTTTACGTACTGGCACCGTATTGAAATACGGTGTGATATGCGCATACGTGCCACACAGTAGGATACACTCCCCCCCTCCATCTAGTGACATCTTATTACCAAGCACACGTGCCTAAAGGGCAGGTACACAAGCAGAGAAATTAAAGGGACAAGATAGAGTGTCAACTCAGCTACAGCGGAGCTATAATACTACAAAGCATTCTGTGGGGAATAGAGACCTCTTTGTTTTTCACCTGTTACCAATTGGGCCTTTTGGCTATTTGTTGGGATGTTCCAAAGATCGAAATCATATCATAGGTCGCTGTTGCACCTAGTTTTTCCGTTTTCGACCAAAATTTCCCCAGCGTTTTCCCCAGAGGTCAAGTTTTGCTTCCCAAAAAACGAACCCATCGGCAGATCACACACAAAAATGGATTAGGCACCAGTAATGAGAAAGAAGAAAAGGTGAAAAAAAGGAAAGGACAAGAAGCAAGAAGCAAGAAGCAAGAAGCAAGAAGCAAGAGCGCAAACACAAAAGTACTTGTACGAGACGCAGGAGAAACTCAAGCAGCCTTCTTGTGCCAGCGAACAAATAACTCTTCTAGTACCTGCGATATCGGGCCTAGTCCCTTCCAAATTTGGTAACCGTTCTATTAAAATAGTTGAGGAACGAGAGCCCCATATAATAAGAGAAGGTCCATGAGTTATGGAGAATCTCTGGTAGAGCTGGCGCATGCGCTTGCACGAGTATCTCTTCTTCTAAGAAATAGGATACGGTAGCCTGCAGTGGGTAAAAAGATCCAATATGGGGTGGTGGGTCGTGCGCTTCCCCCTCGATTCCATCCTGTTGCCTGCCGTCACATTGGTTTCCTCCAACGGCCCTCCGAGGACAGCCACCAACCGCAAAAACCTGGCCCCAATTTCGCCTGGCAGCCGTTATTTTAGGGGGCCGGTCTCACTCGCACATCTCGTTCCTAAGCCCTCCTCTTTCCTGTACTCACACACGGTTACTTGGCCATTTGCTTCTATGCACTATTCCGTCATACTGGGACGATTTTTTTTCTGTTCGGCTGTCGCGCGAAGCCGAGGCCAATGTTTCATAACTGGCCGGCCGCACACCAGCAGGAGCGGAGAACTCTTGTATGAAAATATCTCCCCTCTTGCTCTTCTCCTCGGGATTCATGGTACAACTTTATCTCGTTTCCGACAGGCACCGTTTCAGTCAAATGGCAATCATTCATAACAAACACAAGTATCACAGTGGCTCGCTCGCTCGTGCTCGACGAGTGCCCTATCTCCCCTTGGCTCATTCTCTTATCATCACTCAAGCACACACACAGGCGCGATGGAACAATCTGATATGATGCGGTTGATCCTATGAGGTAAAAGCAATCTTGACTGGGCTGCTTGGTGACAACATACCGGTACGATACTGGTATCAAACCTGAATATATTAGCTCACTTCAGGCCTTCGATTCTCGCTGCCGGGCCAGAGCGAAGAATTTGTTAATTGCTTTTGTTATTTTTCCTGAATTTCGGTTAGCCATCATCCGACACCGATTCCGGAGTGCTCAAGTTCCGGCTTATTCCACTTGCGCAGTGCCTTCTCAGCTACCGTATTTTCTCTGTCAAAGCTACGGTACTAGTACTTCCGCAGCTGCCGAGCTTCGCTTTTTAATTTCTTTTTCCCTTTTTTTATTTTTTATGTTTTTATATTTTCTTACCCTCAAATCAGGAACATTGCTTTCGTTCACCGGTACCTGTCCTCCATCTTGCTCACCACAGCCTTCTCCGCACCGAGTTCGGATTCGCTAACCGATACCCTAAAGCGGAGAATATACTTGCAAGGATAAGCATTAATTGACAAGGCTGACTGTTCATCGGGGGCTCTTTCGACGCCAATGACCCCAACTCGTAATTGAGCGACGTTTGTGAACACGACCACTCTTGCATGACACCAAGATCTAAGCAACGAAGCCTAATTTTGGCAGCATGCAATAGCAACCGTGTTCGCGAACGTCGCTCATTTGCTTGAGTACGAGTATAGCCGATGCTAGCGGATGCTCTACCCTTGCAGTTATCAAAATAGCGATATAGTAAACCCGAATAGGCTCAACCAAACCTAGAAACGGGACTCTCATAAATTCTTTATCTAGCAGGACACAAGCAAGAATACGAGAAGAGCATCAATTCGGCTAGTACCCTTTCAGGAGACAGAGCTGAACTTTTGTTCCTTTCATCTGACCCCAGACACGATGAAGTGGTCCCACAAGTAGTTACTGGTAGTCCACCGCACAAGTGTTAGTACATTGCACGGCAAAAGTATCTGGATCAAAGTCACGTTCGATACTCATCTCGGCAAGTACTGTTAGGCGCTGCACATGGTGGTGCCCAGAGTTTTCGATAAACAACGGCTCTGGCAAGGGTCCCTTGCAATTCGACGGGAAAGCAAGGAATCGGAAGGTGTGGTAAAAGCGTAAACAGGGACCAGGAACCGGTACTTGTTCAACAGGCCGAGGATGCAGAAAACATCCCTTGCAATAAACTGCAAGGCATTCTGGTCTGTTGGATGGGAAAGAGGAAGGGGTCAAGAAAGTCTAGAAGACACCTATATTACGGGAGACCACACCGCGCCACATGCTCAGAAGCAGCTGCAGTCCCGATATGCGTCTGCAGCGAGCTTCTAGATTAGTAGAAAACCACATTCCTCTTAGCCTTGCAATGATCACTGTACTTGTATGTAGAAATGCAAGAGGCTTCTCCCCCTCCTCGAGGTATTTACCATAGGGCTAAACCGTAGGACTGCCCTTTGTTCACCTCATCTTCATCCTCATCGCGATTGAGTCGAGTAGCGCAATTAACCTATAGTTTCCGCTATTAGCTAGCAAGCACCCATGCATCCAAACCAAACACAATCCAACCCAGACCGCGACAGGCATCGGGATTGTGACATTAAACCATGGTCGAGGATTTCTTATAGTGAGATGGGCAGAGATGGACCAAAAAGTCCAGAATCAAACCACTCACACGCCTCCCGTCGACCTCTAGTAAGCGCCGGATCCTTGGAAGCGAGCAGTAGCACAGCTCCTGTAGTATCGTACTTGTAGCAAATTGCCTGGAAAGGTTTGAAACTCGCCATACTCTTCTAAATACTAACTGCAGTTAACTTAGTCGCGCGGCCGAGTTGAAGTTGGACACCCAAGGCAAACAATTACCATACAAAGTGACTAACCTCAACTCGGCCGCGCCAGTGCTTACAGTGTGATCGTAGTAAGAAACGGAAAATATGATACAACAAAATCGCACTATCATACCGGTACTCCAGTGCCAACGAATTTTGGAGACGCGTGCTTCATCGAATTTCACCCAAAACGAACGGCAGTTATTATATTTTTTCGTATTATATTTATTTTTGGATGATTGCCTGCACTACTATCCTATGGAACCTGACCACGGCAAAATGGAAGAATGGATACAGTACTTTATAATCGGTAATTCCAGACACCCCAAAGCCTCAGCTTAACGCGGCGCCAAGCTGACCCCAAAAAAAAAACATTAACAACGACCACCAGTAATCACATACAGAACACCGTGCCATTTTTCCCTGCAAATTCGCTCAGAAGGCTAAGAATGAGATTTCCCGGAATTCTCTCCAATCCGGTACGGTACTGTATCATACATCACCCAAAACTTTCCTCTTCACGTACCGGTACCGGTACCGTAGCTCCAATCAAGTACTTTATTTGCGGCTTTTTCTTCTCCTTTCCTTTCTTTTCTTTTTTTTTTTTTTTTCCTCCTTACCATTACTCTTCGTACCTTCCCACCACACACACCTCAGCCTGTTAACGTACCCACCACCTCCCCTCCGGACCTTTTGTCTCACACATGACTTGCGAGGAACCAAGAGGACGGCGGCCAATATGTAGAGTCCCGTATCTCTCCATGCCTTGAGCGATTGCATTGGGGGCGCTAGTTTTCACTGGTTGTTCCAAGTGTGCCGTCACCCACATGCCCCTTGTGAAGTTACAAGTGGCTGAGTTATGCCCTCGTGCCCAACCAAAGTGCAAAGCTTCCAACATCGAAGGCGGTGAACGCTGTGTGCCGCGATGTGGATGTTTGACAATCGTAAAAGCGATGGGCTGATGGATAAATACGGTTATCAACCGACCAACAGTCGCTTGTACCATTAACGGAAGGAAGAGAAAAAAAGAAAAAACTGTTGCTCTGTTTTACTCTACTTGCATTCCACGGTGAAGACGTAAGATTTGGGAAAAATAAAATTAAGAAGAAAAAAAGTAAAATGGACTGCAATACCACTAGTCGTAGTCATACAGTCTGTAGTCGTTTGTGTTTTATGACTTGTTGATGTTGAAACCTAGCACACTTGGGCTAGCACTGTACTCGTACAACGAATACATACTTTTTTTCCTTTAGCCTTTCTCGCAACCTCTACCCGAGTGATAGCTGTGCTTGACCTCAGGTGCGGTCATCGGTACAGTACTAGACTATACTCGAGCTAACCAAAATTTCCATGTCCACACGACCCTCAAGGGCGCCCCTTCGAAGAAGCCACAGATCTTTTGTCCGTTAGACACTTTCGCTATTTTACCAAGGCTTCTAGCGAACTTCCTTTACCAAGGATTGCAGCCCGGTTGTGAAGGGGGCCCCGGCAGACTTACCCCAGAAGCCCACCCCCGCCCCCGGAACTGACCCCTCCTCCGATTTTGAATCTCCCGCGGTCTGAAGTTCGTTCCTTCGTATAGACGCGTAATTCTGTGATCAATTCATCGTGCGTTAGGTTATCGTAACGTACTCTCACGAGCGAGTACCGTATGTATGGAAGGTTGTAAGAGAGCGTTGCTTGTAAGTTTAGATCTCGCCACGAAATATCGGAAGGCTGCATGGATTTTCCTAGATTCAGAAGAACGTTTTCTCCGATCTTCCTTTCCTTTTTTTCACCTCCCCTCCCCACTCCCCGATCCCCCCTGTTTTTTTGTTCCCTGTCACGAGCTCTCCGTGCGAGCACGATACCAGTACAAAAGGGTGGTACTTTATTCCAGCCACCGTGGTGATACTGGTGTTTGAAAGCGATGTAGAAAGCCCTCGGTTTTTCTTGCTCAAATGACTCAGCACTCTTAGCTGGTTTAAAATTTCCCTGCAAATCGCAAAGCTCAAATCGTTCCAGGGCGGGCCCCAGCGTGCTTGGCGACGAGTCCGACCGTTTCACAAGGCCTAAGGGATGAAGGGTGGTTTTATGCAAGCGCACACTATTACTAGTATTGGTTTTTTTTTTCTCGGTTCGGGTTGTTACAGGCTTCGGTAACCTGCAATAGCAAACATGGGTTGTTGTGGTAAAAAAAATTCGGTTTCATATCCGAGATACCTTGCGCAGCTCACCCCCCAAACCCACGACCGATCTCTATTTTTTGGACCCCTGCTATCTGCTCGAGTATCGACCATGGAAGGCGCGACCGGGGCGGTCGGGGTTGTGGTGAGCGAAGGGTGGATGGAGTGATGGGATGGATGCGGGATGGGGGGATGGAGGAAGAGGACAGAAACAAGCTACGGTCTGGTATGCGCAAAAACAAATTTCCGAGACATCTAGTGGTTGATAAATCATGATGCAGATTTTTCGTGTCCCTCACTTTTTATTAATTTTTCTTTGCACAAGGAGCTCGAATTCCTCAACGACTGTGAATCGGAAAAATAATAATTACAGTACGGTGTCAGCACTATACACGGTACGGTAATCTACGTACGGCTGTTGCACCTATTTTCCCGGTGTATGTGGTAGAATGTACGAGTACTGTACGGTAGTGTGCGAGTAAGCAGTGCACGTACGAGCACTGCTCAGCCAGCTGTGCGGTACGTATGATACTTGTTCTATCCGCTACGGGGTGCTTCGCAGTCACTGCATTAATTCGCTCAGGCGACTTTTAATGTTAATCTTTTTTTTTTCTTTCTCACTCGCTCCATTCTGGGACTGCTGTTCCGCGAACCATTTTGGTTTGTGAGGCACGGTATTTCCGTCTTCTCCATTTGTAAGTTATTTATTTTTACCTTTGAACCAAAAGGGGAGGCTGTGGATGAGGTTTTTCACGGGCGTAGTGCAGTACCGGCTATTATTTCATATCCTGTATTTTGTTTTTTATTCTTTTTTTCTGGGCAATCCACTAGCCACTTCGTCTCCTCAAACATGCTTATCTGAAACTTTTACGACGTGAGTAATCTAACGGTACCGGCACTTGTATTTGAGTACTCAGTTCTTGTTCCAGTGAGGAAGCTTAGAGAAGGTATTGAAGGCTTCTTGGGAGTTTCAAAAAGCTTTGTGGACACAAGTTTGCCAAACCTTTTTCTCTCTCTCTCGGGGCCCCAACCGGACTCAATTCACAGTACATCCGATTCTTCAGAGCGACACTTTCAGCACGGTCCCCGGCGAGCGCTATTAGTAGGTCAAGTTCTGGGGAGAAAAAAATAAAATAAAAAAGAAAGCAAGAGAGAGAGAGAACATAGGGAGCTTTGGGTTCCCTTCAGGAGATTTACAATGCAGGCAAGAGTTGATAACATGGGTGGAAAAAAAGATAAAATGAGGAATTAAATAAACAAATAAATAAAAGACCACAAAAACGTCATGCGATACGTCCAATATTCGCGAACTCGCCAAGTGCTCTTCAAGTGTTACACCCGTCTCTCGGGCTTCGGGATCTCCGAGATCGGTGATGCGGATATTTTGACCGCTGGGAGGTTTTATATCATATCGCGAGTGCGTGCCTATTGTGTGTGTAAGACTTGTTTTTATTTTCTTCTTCTTCCCCTTCCTCGCCTTCTGGAGTTGATTGCCAGAGTACATGCTATTGTATGCATGTCTAGCGCCTCAACTTGGTCAGGTTAGGGTCCGCGACTCCTGGGATAAGTGTTGGCAATCTAGCAGCTGTATCATTGACCTCCTTTTTTTCCTTTTTCCTCAACTTTTTCTTTCCCTCTATTTAACCTCTTTCTTACTCGTAATAGGCAAGAGGCATCCGAAAACAAAGGCCGCGAGTTTGGGTGGATACTTAGACATGCACGCATTTTTTGCCACATATTTTGCAAAATTTAACCCTCGTTTTCGGGTACAGTGCAGTACTTCTTGCCCGCTACGAGTACCCTTTCCTTGCCCCTCCGACTCGACTGAGGCCCGAACAACCAAGTACTCGAGGATCCTTAGGCAGTCGGCAGAGGGGGGGGG
>Ga0307507_10010840_pt1 | contig 11654 bp, 1 predicted proteins | sample 7_EM_MG_FD_207223 | JGI IMG/M metagenome (GOLD analysis project Ga0307507, IMG submission 207223) | Populus trichocarpa ectomycorrhiza microbial communities from riparian zone in the Pacific Northwest, United States - 7_EM | ecosystem: Host-associated > Plants > Roots > Unclassified | place...
ATTGCTTGGGTATGTAGGTTTATTATCTTAAATTAACTACTCCCTTTTAACCCTATAAAAACGTAGTTAGGTTTTATTCTTAAATTATACTTCCTAGGGTGTTTCTTAAGCGTATTAATTAGATTGGCGTAATACCTAAAGACAACTAGATTCTTTAAGTTAGGAACTCGTTAGGTATATGCCTTATAGGGTATAATAGCACTACTATACTCATCGTCAAATAGAAGTGCTAAGGTGGGTACTTAATTCTTAATCCAGACAGCATGCTTAACTATATAGCACCAGAGTTTAACTAGTATATTTCCTTAAAATAGAAGTGACCTTGTCTTATAGTCAACTGTGTAGATCACGCGCTTAATTGCGCCATTATATAAGTGCTTATATGGCGGACAAGGTTTAAAGTTAATACCCTAGGGTATTAGTTCGTCTTAAAATCTGTGGCCAAACTCCCCCTTTCTATTGTCCGCTTAAATCCATACAGCTTTATTACTAGTAAACCTCTCTACCCTTACAATAATCTCTTTAATATGCGGCAGTACCTCTTCAGTTTGGAGGGTTTTAAGAGGAATAACCTAAATATAGCGTATGGCGTTGTCTAGGGCTAAAAGGTAGTAGTTATAACCTCTAATCAATATACCGATTCGTTCTATAGTATTAAGGTATAGCCCTTAACTAGGTATCTTCTCGCGCTTAATTATCTTCTTGCTTAGTATTTCTTGTATCTTTCCAGCTAGACAAGCTTCACACATACTCTTACTAACTAGTACTGCTCTCTTCTTAAGCTTTATGCCTAGTAAGGAGTGCTATAGCTTAAATAGGTTGCTGTAATTTGTATATCCAGTTCGGCGGTACTATAGCTTAGCATCCATTTTACTGACATTTGGTTGTAAATTATATACTTCCACTATTACATTAAGTACTTCCTAATGCTCTTATAGTACGTAGAGGTTATTCCTTATAGTAGCCTTAAATATTATACCTAATTTATGCTTACCAGTAGCTTAATTATCTGGGTTAAATATAATTAAGTAGCCTTCTTAAGTAAAAGTCCTTACTGAGATCAGCTTAATTAACTTAAATAAAGGTATAAGCTAGACGTCTTTTAGCTTTAGGGTACTAATTTAAACTTAACCATAGCCTATAGTAGGGACAATGGTCCTATTCGCAGTACGGACCTATTATGGCGTATTCCATCTCTTTAAGTATGTTAGGTCTAATTGGTTACTAGTAAAGTACTTAATTACTCCTAAGTTAAGAGCCTAAGCTAGAGACATCATTATAAGCATAACACGTTTAGGGTTAGGGTTAAGGTAGATTAAATTACTATCGAATTCTTCCTTAGCTATTACTATATTCCCTACTTCCTCTACCTTAGGAGCACCTTAATCTGTCTTCCTAGCGTTATTAAATTGGAATTACTTAAGTAGGGGATAGTCTTTCTAGTAGTAACCTTTTTAATAGTATACTCTACACTCATCTCTTTCTGGTCGTCTTGGCTCTTTACTTACTTAAAATAACAAGCTATGGTAATAACGCAATAAGGAATAATTAAATCTACCAGCACGGCCTCTACCCCTTATTTAACCTTAACCTTAGTTTCCTCTTCTTCCCCTAGGTTTGTCTTTCCTCTTATATACAAGTGCTGCATTTTATACTTATATAGGGAGAGCAGTCTCTTGCTCCTAAAGAAGGGTAATACAGCTTTTAAGGTCTTGTTTGTCTTATAAACACTAGGTCTTCGCATTCTGCTATATAATATCACTTAGGAGGGCCAAGAGAAGCTACTCTTTAATATCATTATTAGTAAGTACTTAAGGGGTTAAGGCTAGATTAATCTTAAATTAATTAAGTATTTAGAGGAACTTAACAATTTACATCTTTATAGGGTTAAATATAGTGCTATAAAACTCTCTGCGGAGTCTAGAGATGTAGACCTTGTTATTAGCCTTATTAAACTTCTTCATTCCTTCCCACATTCCTTAAATATCATACGCCTTTATCATCGCACGCATCTCTTCCTAACGGTCATCTCCTATCAAATTATAGATAATCTTGTTTGCTTCCCCTCATCTTCTTCTTCCATTAGCTAAATTAACTTAATTTAGGTCCTCTATACCAGTAACAAAATCCCAGCCCTCTAACATAATTAGGGCTGCCTTACAGGTGCGCTCCCAGTCTGCAAAGTTATCTCCATTAAAAATGACGATTTTACCGGCCTTATGATCATATATAGGTGTCGTTAAGGTTAAGGTAGAGGAGGTTATTTTTAGGGTCAATTTTCGAGTCAGGAGAGGTGTCGCTACCCGGGCTCATAACCTGTTGGAATTACAAGGTCATAAGGTCACAGCAGAGGTGTCTTAAGGGTCTATTTAATAATATAAATGACGCAGACAATAAATATTAATTGATTCGTAATGCAGTAGATACAGTTAATGTCTATATAGATTGCCTGCAGACTTTGACCTCACAACATATCCAGAGCTTAGTCAGCATTCCTAGCTTAATTCTAACACCAGCAGTCTTATAGTGGAAGAATATAGACATTTTAACAGAAATACTAAGACGTTAATAGATCCATCTCTATAGGTTAGAGTTAAATTACATGCCCTAGTTGGACGTAATGGAGTTAGGTATCCTATGCAGTTAGTAGACTTTATAGAGGAAAGCGTCTACGACATTATTAACAGCCATACCTTTAGTTAGGATGTAGTGACGTTCCTTTATAAGTTGGTATATTATTATTAGGATGTTCTTATAGGTATAACCATACTATTTATAGGGTAGTAGGTTAGTAATAAAGTCTATGGCTATATCTGCCCACCGCCGTATAGGGATTGGTAGCGGGTGTAGTAGTCCTTAGTACTTAGTGCGAAAGGCCTTAGCACACTTATAGCCATAGCAGGCGCTTATAAAGCGTTTAACTAAGTCTATTATTTTAGGCCAGAAGTAGTATTAGCTAAGGAGTTTATAAGTTCCTCCTCTACCTAGGTGACCGCTTAACCAAAGGTCATAGGCCATCTAGATTAGTTGCCGTTATAGGTCTTCTAAACTAGGGATAAATAGACAGCCTCTATAGTAGAGCCTATTCTCCCTTACTTCTAAGGCTGCTATATTAATTTGGCCTAAGTTTTGGAGGCTAGTAAGTAGCTTGCAGATACTAGCAGTTTTTGCGGCAATAAATTAGTATAATAATGGGTCAATAGAGATATTATATACAGCAGCAATAAGCTTGTTAATTTTAGGGGGCGGCTCTAAGTCTATAGTATAAAGCTAAGGTATAAATAGTTCTATTATAGGTAGCATGCCAGGGGCCAGATTCTTTGCTTTTAGGATTATTTGCTGTTGGAACTAATTATAGGGGTTATCTTTTAACTAAGGAAGATCTTGCAAGCGGCGTATTAGGCTATTAGGTTTTATGCCTTATACTCTAGGCCTATATATAATTTTAAAGTTAAAACCAGAGAGGAATTCATTCTAGTATACTTGGCGTTAGTTTAGCTACTTTATAGTTATAAAGTACTTAAGGTTGCGATAATCTATAAGGACTTTAGTAGGCTGATTAGGTTCCGCTGAGGAGAGTTCTAATCAGAATTCCTTAAATACTTATATAATCGCAAGGAGCTCCTTATTGTAGATCTTATAGTTACACTCTTATAATGTAAGCTTAAACAAGTAAAACATAACTAGATGGAGGAGACTGTTATTGCCTATCTAGGAGAGGACGCCTGTATTAACGTGGTTAGAGGAGTCTGTCTTAAGGTAGAGTTATCATCCTTATATAAAGTAAGCTAGAACTAGCGCTTTAGTAAAGGCGTCTTTAAGGTCTTGGAACGCTTTCTTATAGTTAGGTGTCTAGATAAAACACAGATATGTCTTTCTTCCTTTTACAGAGAGGCCTTTGGTTCACATTATTGCTATAAGTAGTGCTATAACACCTAAGAAGTTATATATAAACTTCTAATAGAAGTTAGCGAAGCTAAGGAAGGCTTATATATCCTTAATGCAGCTAGGGGCTTGCCATTTGGTAATTATACGTATTTTCTTAGGGTCCATATAAACCCCTTTAGTGCTAATAATTAGCCTAAGGTATTTTACTTCTTTAACTGAGAAGTCGCACTTCTTAATATCGGCGTAGAGCCCTACGTCTCTAAGGCGCTGTATTACCTTTTAAACGCGCTCAGTATGCTTAAAAGGGTCATTACTGTAAATAAATACGTTATCTAAGTACGCGGAGCAGAAGTTATTAAGGTAATCTTATAGGGTATTATTAATATAGCTTTAGAAGCTGCCTGGGCTATTATATACGCCAAAGGGTATAACGTTGTATTTAAATTGGCCAAAGCGTAATGCGAATGCGGTTTTCTATTCATTACCTTTCCGCACTTAGAGGTGGTTAAAAGCGGCGATAATATCAAGCTTAGTATAGATCTTGGCTTGGTTAAGCTGTTTAAGGGTCTTATATATAAGTGGTATAGGGTATTAATTCTTAATTATAATAGTGTTAAGCCCTTTATAGTTAACGCAGAATTAGATACCTCCTCCTAGCTTCTTAGTAAGAAGGATAGGGGCGGCTACAGGGGATATACTAGGACGGATAAACCCTTTATTAAGATGCTTGTTAATATACTTCTTTACAGCTAAAAGCTCGTCTCTTAATATTAGGTAGGGTCTCTTATAGGGTAGCGTTTTGCCTTCCTCTAGGTTAATGGTATAGTTATTAAGTTAATGCGGGGGGAGTGTATCTACGCTCTTTTGTAAGAAGAAGTTAATAAAGTTATGGTACGCTTTAGGGAGGAGTTTACGGAGTTCCTTATTAGTAAGTTCTTTCTTAGGTCTTATAAACTTCTCAAAATCCGAGGGTAAAAGTTTATTAAGTTCCGCGGGCGTATTGTCCTCTAGGAGGTCCACTAAATCTATCCTATTACTATAGAGGACGTAATCCTATTCTTTATTAAGTTTATATAGCCGTAATGGTCCAGATCTTCCTTCGTACTATACAATAGAAGGCTGCGGCACTAATATAGTAACAGTTAGTTATAGGTAGTGTAATTAGGGGTTCTTTGGGTTGATAGCCTGGAGAGTAGGTAGAGGTGGCTAGGCTATACCCTAGGTAGGTCTCTCTACAGTAGTCAGATTTAAAAGTTACTTCTCTTTTCTTCTAGTTAATGATAGGGTTGTGCTGCTTAAGCCAGTTCATTCTAAGGATAATAGGGTAGTTGGCGAGTGGTATAATATAGGCCTAGAGCTCTTCCTAGTGCCCATTTATATCTAGGTAGAGTTATGCCATATAGGTGATCTTCTATACAGTATAACTACCGTCTACGAGTTATAGGGCGTAGGCTTTAGTAAAGGGTAAGGTAGGTAGGTTATAAGTACGCATAAATTAGGTATCTATAAATTTATTAATAGCTCCGTAATTAATTATAGCACGGCTTTTATATTATTTTTTAGCAGTAGTTCCTACTATAGGTAAAACTACCTGCTTCTGTCCGTTTATTTTTACTAAGTTATCTATTAAGCAGGCTAATATATAGATCCCTCCATTATTAGGGCGTTCTAACCCGCGACTTAGGGCTAAGACTTAGCATTTTCCGCCTCCATCTCTAATCCTACTACTGTTGCTACATCCTTATCTTGTACAGTAGCGGCGCATAGTAACGTATTTAGTGTTTAAGGTATAAAGTTAGGTGTTAGCCGGTGATTACCAAATCTGGCCATTAGGCAGTTTGGGCTTTTATAATAACAGCCCTCTTAACGGTATCTATAGTAGCGCCCTAGCTTCTAAAGTAGCTTACGCTCTCCATTTAGGAGTTTATATGGGAAGGTTAGTATAAAGAGGTTAATATTGGCTCTGGTAATAGTATTAGTAGCAGGCGTTAGTAGCTTAGTGTATATAGGTATAGTAGGCCTAGGGGACTTCTATATAGGGGTCTTTAGGCAAGGGTTAGCAGTAAAGATCTAATTTAGTTGTTATTTAATCTTCCATAGGGCTGCTACCATATTATGTATATTATTATAATTGTGACTAGCAGCGGCATAACTAAGGCAATAGGTGACCTTTTTAAGGAGATCTTTCTAGTCTTTAGTATTATCTTAGGAGAGGACTTTAGTGTATTCCTAGAACTTAATATAGAACTCATTAAATAACTTAGTGGGACTTATCTTTAGGGCGTATAGTTTGGCTTAACTGGTAGCCACTAGGTTATAGTTGCGATATATTAGGTTAAAATTGTTAAGGACCTCCTAGTGGGACTGCCACTTTTAGGGGCTATTAGTCTCCTATTAGGCGAAGAGTCTATTAAATAGGGTACCCTTTATACGCCCAATAATATAACTAATCTTGGTATCTTCCCTAGGAAAGAGGCAGACGCTCTAAGTTAGTTTTTTACAGATTTATATCTTCTAGTAGCTATATTCCTTGCGGTCTCCCTAAAAGACTAGGGGATTAGGGTATTATATATTAGACCCTATAATTATGGCTTAAGTTTAGTTACTATTATAGGGGTTATCCCTATTAGGTAAAGCTGCTTAATACTAACCTTTAGCTAAGCGTTAGGTGGGTAAGGTTGCCAGAGGCGTAAAGACTTAGGTGGTGTAGTGCGTAGTAGGGAGGTGCTTAGCATTATTACAGATGTGCTCATTAAGCTAAGACTGTAGGTATTTAATTATGCCCTCCTTCTTAGTAACCTCAGCAATAAGTACAATCTTAGCTTTCTTTAATTGTTGGACGTCGCGTTTAGATATATAGAGGTTATCTTTAGTCTCTTAACGTATGTTATTAGCAAGTACTTCACTAGCTTATAAGTCTTAGATAATATTATAGTCTTAGGCAGTACGCAATTTAGCTTATATAAGCTTTAGGTAGTAGTTCTATAGAAGGCGGTAATATTTATTGGGTTCTTATACTACCATTTATACAAACATCTTAGCGTCTTATATTTTAATCTTAATAGGTAGCTGCCCTTCTGGTTGCTTTTCTGTGGCTATATAATTAATAAAGGATAAGATATTGCCAGTGTCTATCTTATTAAGGTTATTACTGTGGCTACCTGTACCAATAGGGGTATACCTGTCCTGCTAGGCTGGTTGACTCTTATAGTCTTTAAGGTAGTGCTAGGTGCTTAGGGGTACTTATAGTTGTAACTCTTTTAAGCCGCTAGGCTTTCCCTTAGGGGTTAAGGCTAGGGTTAATAAATTAAATTCTCCTGGGATTAATTGGCGTTATAGGTTAGGTTAGGGTATTAGGTTGCTCTTTAGGCTTAACATAGTGGCTAGTAAGGAATATCGTCTTACTATTATAATGCAAAGGTTGCTCGTAGACACGCTGCTTCTAGCAGCGCCTACAGTATCATAGAGATATAGAATTGGTCGTAGGCTAGGCGTCGGTAGTAAAAAAAAGGCGCAACGTAATGTCACGAGGCGCGGAACAGTGGCTGCTAAACGTATGTATTCGAGGAGTCTACAAGACGTTGCGCGATCAATCATAAGGATCGAGGGCGTAGGAAGGTAATGTACTACGCGTGGCTGACGTAAGCTGTACGCGAAGTGTACGCGAGGGCACGGGGTTCCGCTAGGGAGTCTCCTATGGAGGCTCCTACGGCAGCGTTCCGTGACAAAGGCTTTAACTAAGTAGGCGGCTAATTAAGGGTCCATTTAGCTTAACGTTGGCAGCACTGCCTTAGCTTATAATTGCTATATAGAGGCTCTAGATCTAGGAGTTCATTCGGAAGCTAAGGCCCTATTTACATACGCTCTAGAAGCTCTGGTTCCTGCGGTTTTCTTAATAAAGGCTTAGCAGAATCAACTCAATTAAGCCCTAAAAGCACCTGCTATCGCATATAAGCAATTATATCGCGTTAATATCATGCCATGCGCTTTAAAGCCTTTTAATTGCGAGCAGAGTTAGCAGCGCCTTTAACATAGTTATTGCCACCTCTATAGCAAATCACCTCTTATATATGTCGTAGTATTCGCTTAATCTAAGCTTAAATTCGCCACTGCTTAAGCTCCTCCCAAGCCTGCCACCATACCCGTTTAGCTTCTGCTTAAGACTTTAGTACTCCCTTATTTATAGTAACTCATTTAAGATATAGCCAAGCTAGCTTAATTATATTTAGATTAGGCAAATTACCTGGCCAAATAAGACGCTAGAGGTATGCTACATTAAAGTAAATCTGCTAGTAATGCGATGCGTAAAATAGAGCCTTATCCTCTTAGATAATAGTATCTAGGTAGTTAATTTAATACTTAACGCTAAAAGGAATAAGGATTAGTAGGAGAATTATCATTAGATAGCGGTACTAATTAATACCGCCTTTCTTACTAGTTTGTTTAAAGGCGCCGTTTGCTTCTATTATATAGAACTAAGGCTTTTTACCTAGCTTATTACGAAGCCTAAGTTATTATATACTAGTGTTAAGATCCTAAGCCTTATAAAGCTCTAGCTTAATTGCGTTATTAATTACTTTAAGCTTACGCTTTAAGGCCTCCTTTTCTGCTATAGTCTCTAGCTTTTATATATGGCAGGGCGACTTCCAGTTATATAAGAAGGCGCCTTAGAATATAAACTCTCTTTCTTTAGGAAATTGCGGTTAAATTGCCTTCTTATTTACCTTCTTACTAGCTAGGCGCCAAAGCTTATAGCCACCTCTTTAATGGCCTAAAACTACCCCTGTTTTATTAGTCTAAATAACATTTTTTTAATCCTTAATTATCTAGTGTTAATACCGTAAGGCAAACTATAGGCGAGCTTCTCTTATTTCTAGTAAAAGGCAGGGCTTTCTTGTTAGCTTTGTTTTACAATATCTATAGCAGCAAAGAACTTGCCAGATAGTTTTTATGGAGTAGCTATACTTAGCAGCAATATACGCGGAAGACTTCTCTCTACTATATTAATCAGAGGTAACTTTCTTAATTATTTACAGTTTAAACTTGTAGTTAATCTTAATATTTCTTTCGGCATAAGGAGCGTTAATAATATAGCTATTAAGAAGGAGAGGATGAGAGACTAGGTTCTAGCTATTACAGCACTGGCAAATTGCCGTCAGATTGCTGCAAACTGCCATCACGTAATAGCAAGTTGTGGCAAGTTGCCATCACGTAACTAGAAGATTGTATATAACTTTAAGCGGTGCTTCTATTCTTTTTGTTTCCTTTCTTTAGCTTTAGATCCTTGTTTATAGACAATCCAATTATATAGGCTTGCGCGACCCTCTTGCCGTACTCATGCCTTAATTAACTAAGTCGCTAATATTATCTAAAGCTTATTACTACTCTTCTTTTCTAAAAAGGAACTTAAATATATCTATAAGGCCACGGATAGGATAAGGACATAGAATAGGACCCTAAGGACATTACTAGGACTATAAGGATAGGACAGACCCCTAAGAACCAAAAGAATATAAATAGAACGCGAAACCTAAGAATAGAATATATATAGACCAGAACCCTTAGGAAATAAACAAACACCGGAAATTACCTAATACCCCTACTATTATGCTAAGAAATATAGTAGCTGGTAAAGCCGCTGTAAGACCTATAAATACCTCTAATAGTAAAATAGTTACCCTCTTAACCCCCTAGGAAGATCTTATAGTAGCTAATACTAAAATTAAACGGCTTTAAAAGCTGCTTAAAACTAGAGACACCCCTATACCTAGTAAGGAGTTATTAGACACCTAGAGATTTACTATAGTCCTTAAGGCCCTAGCCTAATATATAGCATTAGCATTATTATGGTCTATAAAGGTTACGGACCCCCTATTGCTTATAAATGGAACTAACCCTATATTTAATAATTAGAAACTTTAACTATAAAATAAGCTTAAAGTTAATGCAGACTACTTCCCTACTACTTAAGCTAAAATAGCCTATATCTTTGGCCGTACTAGTAGGGACGTATAGATGCATTTACGTCTATAATATGCCTAGGACTTAGCAGCCCCCTTCTTCTCTAGAGAAGAGATAATTAATTACCTGTCTTCTATTTATAAGGACCCCTTTAAGATATAGAACGCCCGCCTTAACTATAAAGCCCTTAATATAAAAATAATAGAGACCTTCTTAGTCTTTTAGACCTGCTTTCTACACCTAGCTAAACAGGCTTAATCCTCTAGGAAGATTTAATACTAGACCTCTTTAATAAACTTACCCTAGACCTATAGCGCGCTATACTACTGGTTTATACTACTATATAGACGCTAAAGGAACTTATAAACTAGTGCCTAGCTATTAATTAGGGCCTCTACTAAATTAAAGTACGTGCTAAGCGGTATAAGACTAGAAACTCTACTAACTAAAATATAAGTATTATAAAAATAAGCTATAGCGCCCTAGTAAATCTACAACCCCTATAGTACTAACTATACCGCCTATTGTTAACCTAGCAGCTAGCTGTGCAGCTAGCCCCGCTATAGGTCTAGTAAATACTTAACCTATATATAGCAACCTCTAGAGACAGGCCCTTAGTAATTAAGGAGCCTACTTCTTATTATCAGGAAAATATTCGCAGGATAAGATTTAAGTAGACTTTAATTTTCACATTTCGCGTAATTAATATGCAATTTAACCAACTTGACACGCAATTAACCAACTTGACACGCAATTAACTAACTTAACACGCAATTTAACCAACTTAATATGCAATTAACTAACTTAACACGCAATTCAACTAACTTAACATGCAATTAACCAACTTAACACGCAATTTGACCAATTTAACATGTAATTAACTAACTTAACACGTAATTTGACCAACTTAACATGCAATTAACCAACTTAACACGCAATTTGACCAACTTAACATGCAATTAACTAACTTAACACGCAATTTAACCAACTTGACATGCAATTAACTAACTTAACACACAATTTAACTAACTTAATATACAATTAACTAACTTAACAACTTTAAAAGTTAAATAATACGCAGTTAACCTACTTAACAACTTTAAAAGCTAACTATATATTCCTTAACACGCAGTTAACCTACTTAGCAACTTTAAAAGGTAACTATATATTTCTTAACATGCAATTAAGGTAAAGTTATATGCTATATATTTAACTATTATATATTATCTAATATAATCTTATACAATCTTATATAGTTTTATTACTTGGAGGCTCTGCACAAGGCTCTACACAAGGCTCTACACGAAGCTCTACATAAAGCTCTACACAAAGCTCTACACAAAGCTCTACACAAAGCTCTACACAAAGCTCTGCGTACAGAGGCTCTGCACGAAGCTCTGCGCATAGAGGCTCTACACGACGCTCTGCACAAAGCTCTGCACGAAGCTCTGCACGAAGCTCTGCACAAAGCTCTACACAAAGCTCTACACGAAGCTCTGCACAAAGCTCTACATACAGAGGCTCTGCGCGAGGCTCTGCACGAAGCTCTACACAAAGCTCTAAACAAAGCTCTGCACGAAGCTCTGCACGAGGCTCTGCGCAAAGCTCTGCATACGGAAGCTCTACACGAAGCTCTACACGAAGCTCTATACGAAGCTCTACGTATAGAGGCTCTACACACACGAAGCTCTGCATCGGGTCCCCGCTATATTCCCGATAGCGTCTACACGTGTCTCTGCCTATGTAGCCGCCTTATTTTTTTACCCTTCTTTCCTTCCTTACATCCTCCCTACCTAGGGAGGCAC
>Ga0307507_10010841_pt1 | contig 11648 bp, 2 predicted proteins | sample 7_EM_MG_FD_207223 | JGI IMG/M metagenome (GOLD analysis project Ga0307507, IMG submission 207223) | Populus trichocarpa ectomycorrhiza microbial communities from riparian zone in the Pacific Northwest, United States - 7_EM | ecosystem: Host-associated > Plants > Roots > Unclassified | place...
AAGGGCGTCGGGGCGGATAAACTATCTGCCGACGTCGTCGAACAAGAAAAGGAACCAGCTACGCGTACGGCGTAGCGCTTGTAACGGGAGTCCCGTTACAAAAGCTAACTATAGATTTAGGTATAACGTACTTTCTAAACGCCTCGCCTAAAGGAGTTGTTAACGGCTTAATTTTCTTAAAGACCTAACGTTTAACGCTATCTAGTAGTGTAACGGAACCTTATAGCAGGAACTACGGTGGGTCCTGTTATTAGGCTAGGTATGTAGGTAAGAACAAATCAACAACGTAATAATAACTGGTGGAGTGGTTGCCCAACAGATTAACTCTAATTGTATTCTAAGATTCACTACAAGGAGAGAACTATCTACGGTAGAGACTGAGGTCCTTTAAATACACAACCGTACTCCTAAGAAATCCTCCCTTGTACATGAGGTATATGTTGTCTATATTAAACATAACGTCCCTTCCGTTTAACATAGTTAATACGTTCAACGCTATGTGACCTTAGTTACTATTCCTTATTATATAGTTCCACTAGCTCCATTCTAGACCGTGCCTGTATTAACTAACTAGCTTCCTCTAACTCTTCTCCAAGTAGTCGTAATATTGTACTTAAGCTGTCCGTAATACTATCTCCCTCCTCTTTATCTTCGTCCTTAAAGATTCCTAACATCTCCAAGTTGTCTACTAGAGGTGTGATGTTCGCTTAATTAGTTTGGTTAATATCCTTACTTATTATACCTAAAGCATCTTCTTCTCTTTCTTCGGTGGAGCGCCGCCTGCGTACTATCTCTTTAATACTATCACTTGGTGAAGTAATGGCGATTCCTTGCTCCAGGTGCGCAAAAGAGGGGTTGGTCTATATTGCGCTAGCAAGTCCTTTATCTTAACAACCTTCCTTTTGTTCTAAGTGCACTAAAGCAAACATTTAATCGTCCTGCGATATTCGCTCTGTCTTTAATGCTAAGTGTGCGCGTCCTATAACTCTTAACAGTCTTTAAGTTCCTTAAGTAACCTATTATAGGGTCTCGTATTTAATCTACCGCTGTAAAACTTAATAGTAAGCTGGCCTCAGCGCTGCTTAAGGTTTAACGTGCCTTAGAAGAGTCCGCACGTGTCCTTAAAGCTTAATGTCTGGCTTATGCTCGTCTCTAATGTCTTAAACGTGTTCGTGAGAAGGTTCGTTTTAAGGAGTGGAAACTTGTCCAATAGGGTCTGTCCGAGCTAGGTAATAAAAGAACTGGCTCTCCTCCTGCAAGAGAAATAACTCTAAGTAGCTTAGCAGTTGCTCCTCTTAGGTCCCCCTTAGGTAACTTATTTTTTGGCGATTCTTTCTTATTAATGCTGCCTGACCTGCTTTCTTTTAATACTCCTATACCTTTCCCATAGCGTTCTCTAGGTTGCTTAGTGGTTTTTAGGTAGTCTTATTATAGCCTATCTACTTTACTTTATACTATGTTTTGTTATCTATATCCTCGTAACTAATAATTTTTAAAACTTACCATTTGTCTTCTTCTTGTCCTCTATATATATCTGCCTTGTAAACTAGTGGCTTAATATCTCTACGTGCTAGTTCTAGCATCGCGACATGCTATATAGGGTAGATTTTTATTTTAGCTGGTAAGTTTAACTTATATATAACCAATAAAATTCTTTCTATGATTTTAAAAGGTCCTAGTCTAATATAGTCCAACTTCTTACTTGGTCGTCGACTCTTAAAATTTTTATATAGTAGCTACACTTTATCTCCCTCCTTTAGATCTGGTCTCTTAGATCTCTTAATATTATAGTACCTTTTTATTTACTCTTGTACTAGTTTAGCTATTTCTTTAAGGTTTGCATAAAGGTTCATTAACGTCTCTATTCTTTGTTTAGCTGTGCTACTTGTTTTCTTTACTTAACGTGGCGATAACGATGTTCTTAGTTTATACCCATAGTTCGCCTTAAATGGTAATATCCCCATTCCTTCTTATAGTGTTGCATTGTATGTAAACTATATAACTGGTAATAATGATACCCAATTATTCTATGCGTGATTAATATAATGTCTTAGATACTGCTCTAGTGTCTAGTTTAGTCTTTCTGTTTGCCTATCTGTCTGCGGATAATACGCTATAGAGGTTACTGCGCAAACTCCTTATTTCGCCAGAAATACTTTCTAAAATGCTGCTATAAATCTTGGATCTCTATCTAATATGATTTTATTTAGTGCTCTATGCCTTATAAACACTTCTTTTATATAGATTCTAGCGACATCTTCTGCTAATATCTCTTCTGTGCACGCTATAAAGTATCCCTACTTTGTAAGCTTATCTACTATCACTAAAATCGCATTATGGTCTTGTCCTATAATAGGATCTCTTAACTTTAGTAACTTAATAATAAAGTCCTATAATATAACTTCCTATGGTCTTCCTGGTGTCTTAATAGGTTATAGCCCTCTATATAGCTTATGCCTTATTGGTTTGTTTCTTTGGCAATCTAAATACTTCTTTATAACTTGTCTTACTAGTCCCTAGATTCCTTAAATAATGTACTCCTTTTAAAGTCTTAATACTAGTCCTGTAGACCTATTATGTCCTTATATTATTTCCTTGTAAAATTCCTTTATAAACTCCTCTGTAATTAACCTTGGAATATAAGTAGCTTTCTTATTCTTGTATTGCTCTAAGTCTAAATCCTCTATTTATACTTCTTAGATCTTCTGTGTCTAATTACTTTTTAGTAATTTATGGATATAACTTTTTTTGGTTGCTATAATTCTTAAATAATTATACCTAATTAATCCGTCTTAATCCCTTTGCAACAAAGTTCCTAACGGCTTTTTGTTATTTTGTAGTTTAGCCTTTCTGCTTAAAGCGTCTGCTCGTGCATTATCTGTACCCTTGGTATGCTGAATTTCGAAATAGTATTCTATAAGTATTTCCGCCTATCTAACCTGTCTTTGGTTGAGTTCCTTTGTTATTAGGAATCCTGTAAGATTCTTATAGTCCGTTTTAACCATAAATGGTTTCTCTGTACCTTGTAAAAATACTCTTTATTCCTTAAGTGCTGCAACTATACCTAGCAACTCCTTGTTGTAGATATTATAGTTTAACTCTAGTGGTGTCATTTTTTAACTATAGTATACTATTGGATGCTATGCGTCCTGGTGCTTCTATAGCAAGTATACTCCTAGTGTAAAGTCTAATACGTCTGTCTTAACAACCGTTCCTAACTTTGGTTAATAGATCTTAAGAATTGGTTCTTGGGTAAATAACTCTTTAAGTTCTTTAAATAGTTCCTTCTATTTGCTACCCTAAACCTATGGTTCCTCTTTCTTTATTAGCCTTGTAAATGGCTTAATGCTTTTTAACTATTGTGCTATAAACCTCCTATAGTAGTTACAAAACCCTAGAAATAACCTTAACTATATAATGTTCTCTGGTTCTTGCCAACTTACTATAGCTTTGACTTTCTTTAGGTCTATGCTGATCTTTCCTAGTTTAATAATAAATCCTATAAAATTAGTTTTCCTTATAAAGAACTCGCATTTTTTAATTGCTACTGGCATCTGTTTTTTTTATAGTCTCTTTAAGACCTACTTAATGTGTTCTTTATGTTCTTCCTTACTTGCTAAGTAGATGATAATAATATTAAGATATACTATAATAAATTCATCTAGGTATTCTCCTAACACACTATTAATTCGCTTCTGGAATGTTGCTGGTGCGTTTATAAGCCTAAATTGTATAACTAATGGTTTATATAGTCCTTCCTTTGACCTAAAAGCTGCCTTTTATTTGTTGCCTTCCTTGATCCTAATCTGGTGGTACGCCTATCTTAGATCTTTACGTTACCTATCCTATCTTAGATTTCGCTAATTAAGGGTAAAGGATACCTATTCTTTCTAGTAATGCTGTTTAACTGTCTATAGTCTATATATATCCTAAGTTTTCCGTTTTTCTTTGGGATAAACAGTACTGGATATCCTGCTAATAACTATAACGGTCTAATATATCCCTTGTGTAAGTTCTCCTAGACAAACTCCTTAAGCGCTACTAACTCTGTTTTAGTAAGCTTATAGATTAGAAAAAACCTTAGACTTGTTCCCTCTTTTAATTCTATCTTATAGTCCTATGCTGCATGTTCTGATAGCTTTTCACTTTCTAGTGACTATAATTTCTTACTATACTTATGGTATCTCTTTAGTATATAACTTAAGCCTTGCTTAGTTTCTTCATATATCACTCTAACTTGGTACTATACTAACTTGGTTTGCTGTCGCATCTTATATTGTTAAGTATCTCTAATATTAACCTAACTTATAACCTAATCGATCTTTAAATTATACTCCTATAACTAAGGCATTCCTAGTATCGCCTTATCCTGTCCCAACGGTAGGATATTAAAAGACATTCTAACTGGTCTCCCTTTAATAGTTAACTAAATAGGTCCTGTTTTAAGATTAATAATGCCTCCTCTATAGGCTATCTAATCTCCTAAAATTGTTATAAGTAGATACGGGTATTCCTTCTGTCTATATAGTAACCCTATCCTTTCCACTACCTTTAGTAATATATGGTTCCTTATTGCTTTACTATCTACTAACGCTTCAAACTGCTGATCTTGCTATTTAACTTATAAATTTAGGTGTTGTTTTTAAACTCCTTTAAGGGTCTAAGGCTCTAATACTAGTTCCCCTTGGTTCTGTGCGCCTTCCCTTTTTCTAACTGTTGGCTGCTAGATCCTGTTTGTACTTAGTTTAACTTAGGCTAATACTTAGTTTGTTTCTTTTCCTCTATATACTATAGATAAGTGTTCTCTAGGCACTTTTACTACTATTATCCGTCTAGGTATTCTTCTATAAGAAATCTTCCTGGTTAAAGTATTAAGTCCCCTTAACCTTATACTTCTACTGGGTGCTATCTATATATATACTTGGTGTTTCTAAACCGCTTTTCCTCTGGTGCCTAATATATCCTAGTTAGGTACTTCCGGTTCTTATCTTTTGGTGCTCTATATATATTATAGGTGTCATCTATATAAGCTATCCACGATAGTATATAATGCGCTAGGTGACTTGGGTTAACTCTTAGTTTATCTTTATCCTTAAGTTTAAACCTATACCTAGTTAACCTGACTACTGGTATCTCTGTTATAGGTACTAAGATTTATTATTTGCTTCTCTAGTTCCTAGATCCTTCTTCTAGGTTCCTTAATGTTATAATTAACGCTCCTTTAATGTGACTTATGCGTTTTTCCGTAATAGGTTGGTCTTGGACAACTTTTTTTATCTAGCTATATATAAAAGTCTTCCTATTCATTATTATGTCGTTGCCTATACCACTTTCCGTATAACTGGTTTAGTGTGTATGGTCTATCTATAAGAAAGTACCTTGTTATTGCTATATTATAACATCCTTTGGTATATCTTTCTTTAAATCTGGTTAGGATATCTAGATCCTCCTCTTGTTCTAGTTCATCTAACTAATTTACCCTAGGTGTCCCTGCACTCAGCCTATTAGTAATTCTTCGTATAGGTGCTCTATCCCTTATATAACCTGGTATAGCTGACCTCTTGTCTAGCTTTTGCTTTTACTATATAATAATTCTTATCTTAAACTTATCCACAGTTTTTTGTTTTCTGCGTCTTGTAGCTAGATCTTTATAGTTATCTTACTTTTTAATCCTAGTATTAACTGTTTAATCTTTAGGCTAAACATTACGTTTACCTAGGATTGCTAATATTCTTATTTATTCCCTAAACTTGTAGTTCTTAAACTTACGTCCTATACTTATTTGTTTGTCTATAAACTAAGTCACTACTCTTTCCCATCGGTTTTTGTCCGTTATAGGTCCTTAGGTGTGTCTTATCTTATCTTAAAAATCTTAAGCGTCTTATATCTCTTTATAAAAATCTTAAGCCTGTAGCCTTTTGCCTTTATTAAGTAATGAGCTAGTACTAGTAGTTATTTACTTACTTAGTTTCTTTTAAACGTTACTCCTATTGTCTTGTAAAGCGATGGAAATTGTATCTAATAGTGTTATAATACCCGTTATTAAACCTTATTTTGTGATGGTCTTAGTCTCTGCTTCTGTTTTAACTTCTTTAAGGTCTGTATGCTTTTAGTAAGCTGCCCTTATTGCCTTATTGTTAGTAAATGCTTCGCCTATATTAAATTCATTGTCCTTAATATCTGATTTATAAGCTGGTTTATTAGTTCCTCTAAACTTAGATAATAATAGCTCCTATAGCTAATAGCTTGCGCTATACTTGGCGTCCTTATAAATTTGGCATGCGTTGTTATAATAAAACATAAAACTGTTAATTAAACACTCTTTTATTTCTTATAGTGCACTATCATCCCTTTATATATATGTGCCGTCTGCTGGCCTGGTTCCCTTTACTATATAATTACTCTGACCACCTCTATAGTCTCTGGCGAAATGACCTTATTTTCTATAATTTATGCAAGCCCTATCTCTGAACTATTTTTTTTATTATGGAGTCCGCCTAAATATCTTCTACTGCTAAGATCCCTGGTTTAGCCTCTACTCCTTAGTCCTTTAATTACTAGATCCTTAACCTTTAGGTTTCTATAGTTTCTTTTCTTATCTTTAGGTTTCTTTAGTACCGCTTAGGTCTATTGGCTCTATGCCATTCTATAGTTTTTAACTTTATGTCTGTTATTGCGTACTCTGCGCCTTATATAACTATAGAACTCTATCCTAACCCTTTTTGGCCTATTCTCTTTAATAGATCCTATTATTAATCTTTATTAACTAGTTTATTAGTTCTCTTAGAGTATCCGCATCTTCTATTAGAATAATTGCGTTTTAGACTTTAGCCTTAAGTCCTTGCTTATATTATGCTATAAGCGCCCTATTATTCCACTTAACCTATATAGCTAGTGTTTAAAACTGCGTTATATACTTAATTGCTAAAGTGCGTTATACTAAGTTCTAAAGTTTTTATTCTGCTATGGTTGTGGCCTTTAGGTCTCTAAATATCTGCGTTAGTTATTCCGCAAACCTATTCCAACTGGCGAATATATACTATATATCCTAGTTGGTAGTTGTTATGCCATTAGCCTATATCTCCGTGAGATATAGTTTAAACCACTTAAGTACTCTCCCTATTAGGAATAATCCTGCATAGGCTACTTAATCTAACGATATTGCTAACTTCACTCCTTTCTATATAACCTTAAAGTGTATCTGCGTTAAAAATTCCTTAAGCTTTAACTTCTCCCCTAAGAATTATTTAATTAAAGGTAACTTAATCTTTGCTGCTCTAATTCCACTAATGCGTTCTTTAAGTATCCTACTATTATCTTATAAGTGATTAACTATTTCCTGTAACTAACCTTGCGTAACCACTTAAAAATCTATATCCGCTATACTGGTATCTCCTAACCCTAAGGTCGTGGCTGCCGTTGACGTCGTTATGACTAGTGCTTTAGGTGGCATGTTATTTGATCTTATTTAATACTGTAACCTTAGTAGTGAATATGTAACGGAACCTTATAGTAGGAACTACGGTGGGTCCTATTATTAGGCTAGGTATGTAGGTAAGAACAAATTAACAATGTAATAATAACTAGTGGAGTAGTTGCCTAATAGACTAACTCCAATTATATTCTAAGATTTACTACAAGGAGAGAACTATCTACGGTAGAGACTAAGGTCCTTTAAATACACAACCGTACTCCTAAGAAATCCTCCCTTGTACATAAGGTACGTGTTATCTGTATTAAATATAACGTCCCTTCCGTTTAACATAGTTAATATGTTTAACGCCACGTGACCTTAGTTACTATTCCTCGTTATATAGTTCCACTGGCTCCATTCTGGACCGTGCCTGTATTAACCAACTAGCTTCCTCCGACTCTTCTCTAAGTAGTCGTAACATTGTACTTAAGCTGTCCGTAACAAGTAGAGGTAGTAAGACATAAAAAACCGTATTACTATTAACACGTTAAATATAAGGTATTTATACTCTATACAGACAACCTCGTAAAAAATTTCCTATGGGAATAGGTTTATATAACGAGGTTCGCCCTTATAAAATACCCGTTTTCTAGAACGTAAATCTAGGATTAGTAGATTACTTTTAGGGAGAGTACCTACTAATTACTAATTCCCTACCCATTTCTTTAGTAAGAAGAAGGAATAAAGTATAGAATAAAACAGTTATATAGGGGTAATTAGTAGCTACTTTCAAGCTAGTGAGCTATATGGTTTCTCTTATTCTTATATACAAACCTATATTAAAAGTCTATCTTTTAGAGCGCTTTTTCTACTCTAGGAACGGCAGAATACGACAGAAATAGATAAAAGAGCCAGAATTTCCTTAGTGCGATTTTCTTGGTACGAACTGGACTATAGTAAGCAAAATACTAGAACGAAAAACACCAATAGCTAGAGCTTCCCTAGTATTTTAAAACCGGGCCAGAGTGTCTACTTAGCTATAAGTATTGTTAAGCTGCCTAGAAAGGATTTATATATATAAAACTATAGCGCTATAGCCTAGAGGCTGTATGCGCAGTATTGTACATAGTATAATATAACGGATATTAAAATATATATATAAAAGAAGCGCTTAAGTTGCTCCTATCTTTTTTATCCTATAAATAAGCCAATTAAGTGTCTAGGATATTTAGGATCTATAGCCCAAAGATCTTATACCTAAGTGCCTTTAAAGACACCTATATAGATAATAAGCCCTACTTAAATTATTAATTTTATTACGGACCTTATATCGGCGGTAGTACAACTATTAAGGGAGGATATAAATAGACTAGTGGTGGAAGCGCGAAAGGCGCTAGAACTAGTTAAGTTATAGAATAAAGAGTAACTAAGTTACGTAGTAAGTCACGGGATATAATCTATATAATCTATAACGTACTTAGTAAGCATGTGGGCCACGCATGCATGTGGGCCACCCCACCAAGTATTAAGGCCAAATAATATGAATTGCTCCATAACGAACGCCTATATATAGTGTAGCTATCTACTAACTAGTTGCCTGCCGTCTAGGGCATGTACATGCATTGTGTTCTATTGATTTACATATGCTATACTTGCATAATACACGCTGCGGTCGCTTGCTCACTATATCTGCTGCCCCCTCTGCTACTATATTTTGTACAGCTAGTGCACAAAACACCCCTTCTGCCCCTAATAGAACACCCCCCCTAGCTATATACCTGTGCTTAATTGCCCTCTTCCTTTTTTAGCATTAATTCTCTACCTATAGCTTCTTATTTTCGCTAGCAAGTAGTACAGCACTAGATATTGCCATTTTGCACCCCTTAACTAGCTGGCTAAGGGCTTGTTCTATTAGACTTAGTAGGCTATGCATGCGCTGCTTAAGATAGCGTTTTAGCAAAGCTATTTGCTGCTGTAGCTTAGTAATATTATATGGTGTTTTAGCTACCTAGGATACATTTAATTGTGAACAGCACTAAGGTAATAGTGTCTAATATTCGGCGTGCAGTAGTTCTAGTACGCGATTAGGGCTATATGGAACTAGCCTAGTAGCTGCAAATCCTGCCTATATATTATTCTAATGTAGTGCTAGCTGCCTAGCCTATATATACAGTGGTAGGAATTTGTGCTTATTAATATAGTTAACGCCGCAGTATATTATCTGTTTAACGCTGCGCCTATATACCTGCTTAGATTTTAGGATTAGAAATAGTATAGACTGGAGCTCTTGCTGCACCCGGCCCAAAAAGACCAAAACCAACCAAAAAGAACCCCGAAAAACACCTAGAGAATCCCCCTGAGATACCTGCATCGCAGGGGAGGCACACGTCGAACGACGGTGGTTCGTACTCGCGCGCGACCGCCAGAACCACGCCCAGCAATGGCCCTCTATAACAAGAACGGGCGAATACCATACCACAAAGCGGAAATACCTCTATTAAGAAGGTATCTAATAAAATATAAAGCCTATTGGACGCATCTAGTATCCGTAATTATAGGGGAGTAACTGTTAGCTATAATAAACTAATATAGCTAGCAGAATAGCTCCGCCAGTCTAGCGTCTCTTAGGCGCCCCTTTAGCAATCCCTTAATTAAATCCTCTAACGGCTAAGCAAAATTAAAAATAAATAAAATCCCTTCTTACTGGCAAACCGCACCTGGGCCACCGTAGTTGCGCTTTTATAGTATAGGGAACCTAACCCCCTTAAGATAATAACTAGGTATATAATTATAATATAACCAAATATAGAAAAAGCAGAGGGGCTTAGGGGATAATCAAAAATAGAAGTCCTTATAGAGATTTACAAGGAAGTCTATAACGCTGTTATAGTCCAACACCTAAGAAGCGGAGATATTAGAGTTACCCTAAAGGACTAATAGGCAAAGGAACGAGCCGTAAGGGTAGGGGATAGGCTAGGAGAACATATTGGTATAAAAGTGCTCTGTAAAGACTACCTAGTTAAAGTCCTAGTGGGTTCCATAAGCCTTAGGGTAAAAAAGGGACGCTAGGTAAATAACACAGCAACTATATAGGAGATAGTAAAACATACAGAACGCCTTATACTAGGACTTAAGATTACCTAAATTCAATAGTTTTAACAGGAAAATGCAATCTAAGCATATAATAAGAATAATAAGAGGATATAAGAGTCGCTAAAGACTTGCTAGGGAGACGCTAGTTAAACACATAGCTCCCTTATTGTTAGCATATATATACTAGGAATGCAAAAACTCCTTATCTAAAAAGGAATAATTATAAATGGCCTTATATACAATATAAGGCTCTATAACCACAAACTACGCTTAGAACAATGCTATTACTATATATAATAGGGACACACCCAATCCATATACGCAGCATAGGTGTGTTGCGGCCACTATATAGGCCCCTATAATATAAGATACTACTTAAATTAAGACTAAATAAAATACGCAAACTGTTACCGAAGCATATATAAGGCGTGGGAGAGAGTAGACTATATTAAATACAGGAGACGGAAGGTAAGGGCTTAATAGCTATAGAAATAACTACACGCTAGGTTATATAAATGGAAATAACAGGTAATAAGCTAGGGGGATATAGGTGCCTTCCCAGCGTTCCCTACCTTTAATACTGGGGGGCTAGGCCAGCCATCCTAAGCCTTAACAGGCTAGAAGCGACGCCGCGCGATATTACTAGACCAAATAGGGACATAAGGGTTACAGGGGACACAAGGGAGAGAACGCCCTATAGGAAGACCTCTATAGACAGCTATAGCAAGCTTAAGACCAGGACAATTAAGAATTAGATTAAATGTGGTAAATCTAACATTCGCAGCCGACCTATAAAGGGCATAAAGCCAACTAGTAAGACTAGGGGAAGAACCAGAGATGATAACAGATTTAGATTTAGATATAGAAGCGCTAGTAGGAACATAAGACACAGAAATAGAAAGCCCTACACAAAATAAGTAGCGACTAGGGTGTAGATATAAGAGATAGAAGTTCTAAAAATCCTAGAGAAAGTAGAAATAAAGGAAGTAAAGAATAAAGGAGAGTTAAATAACCCTTACTAGGGGTCCGCCACCTATCCATTATATAGTATAACTGCGGCAATATAAACCACCGCCTTGTAAGGCCCCTACTAGACAGTCTAGACCTAGAGAAACACTATATCCTTGCTATATAAGAGCCG